>CERC01134287.1_pt1 | contig 13767 bp, 14 predicted proteins | sample 530921 | NCBI WGS metagenome assembly CERC01 (sample SAMEA2621099, study PRJEB7988) | marine metagenome | isolation source: saline water (ENVO:00002010), including
GTGGGTAGCGTTTGACAGCTTTTACAACTGTGTATTTTCTTTCACCGTAGTTTCTTTAGCTACACTGTTTTTACTTCCCCACCTTAGTACCGTAAAGCAAGGCAAAGGACTGGTGGGTAAATCGGTAACATTTATCAGCATTATTTCTTACTCGATGTATTTGTTGAATTTATCGGTTATTATGCCTTACATCAATGTTATAATTCCTTGGGGAGAAGTGTTTAACCACAACCTTACTGCTGTTTATTTTGCCCGCTATTTTACTTATTGGGCCATTGTAATTGTGACCTCAACATTGCTTTACAAGTATTTTGAAGTGCCCATGACACGTTTGCGCGATGCTAAAGCATTTAACAAAATGTAACGCACTAATAACCTTGGTTTTGAGGGGTAAAATTCTATTTTTACAGAGTAACTAAACCTAGAATCCTTTAAACCATGAGATACACAAAAACGTACCTTTTGCTTCCGTTTTTTCTGCTTTTTATTACACTGCACATTACTTCATGTGAAGCTCCTCCTGCTCCAAAAAAGCAAAACGAAGCCGTAGAACAAAAAGAAGCCCCCTCTCCTGCTGCTGTTGAAGATGATGTTCAGCCCGCTGAAGAAAATGTTACATCTCCACAACCTGAACCTGTTAAAAAGGTTGAAGCTCCTGTTGAGAAAGAAGAACAAACACCAGAGCTTCCTGATGGATTAGAACTTCAAAAAACATTGCATTACGAAACAGCTACTCCTTTGGAGCTTGATGAAGAAGTTGTTGTTGCTTCCAATGAACCAAGTGCCACTGCTGAAGATTATGAGGTTTTTCTGGTTGTTGACGATAGCATTGTGGCTGTGCATAAAACGCTACAACTAACGGTTTGGATTGGTGCAGAAGAGGCACAATACGAAACCCAAATTGCAGAAGAAGCCGTGTATGACCAATCTTCTATTCCTGCTACAATTGGCAACTATGCTAAGGTTACGCCATTTGCTCCCGACTTTGAAATTACTTCAGAAAAAGAAAAATGCATTCGGTTACACCCTAGCGGATCTGAAGTGCAATTTTCGCTTAAGCCGACTACAAAAGGCGATTTTGAAGTAAGTGCTAATGTTGAAATTTTTGAAGGCGAAGATTGCTCTGGTACGCCTACTCCAAAAGCTACTCGCAAATTGAAGGTGAAAGTAATTGTTGATGAACAACACGAGTGGAACAAAAAGAAAGATGAGTTGGGAGATATTTCGTGGAGTTACATTACCGAATATTATGGCTATTTCTTAGGAGTTGTCTTCTCTGCCCTGCTGTTTGCATTTAGAAAAAAGCTGTTTAAGCTGGTGGGCAAAAAAGTAGAAGGAGGAGATCTTGAAGAGGAGGATAATGAATAAAAAGCTAAGTGGACAGCTGCTATAGACACAACAATACTGCCTGATTACAAGGTAGTGGCCCTAAAAAGAGGTGGCCCGGGAATAGATAACAATTATGCATTCCACCTTGATCGGCAAAAAATTGAGCAGAGTTTAGTTGGTAAATAACCTTACCTTTACTTACAACAACACAAACCAAGCACAGCTCAACATGTTGATAAAGCCAACAGTTTTTGATACTAACCTCAGAACGTTTTGTTTACTGGTAATTGTGCTGAATCTTCCTTTCATCTCCCCTGCTCAAGGCTGGCAATGGGCAAACGCTATAAACGGACCTTCACAAGAGGATGAAATTGATGCTGTTGCTTCTGACCAACAAGCCAATGTATACATCAGTGGAAAATTTGAAGACTCACTAGACATACAAGGCTATTCGGGAACGTTAACGAGTGTTGGCATGGCCGATATTATGCTCATTAAATATGACGAAAACGGCCATTTTCTGTGGCAAAAACATTGGGGAGGTATTGGTGAAGATAATGTCTTCGATGCTGTGTGTGATGCCGACAACAACCTTATCATCAGTGGCTATTTTCAAGATACGCTTCAGCTCGACAATCATACATTAATAGCAGAAGGCGGTTTCGATGCCTTCATCGCCAAATTAAACAGCAATGGTGATATCATCTGGGCTAAACGATTTGGAGGAACAGCTGACGATGGAGCTAATGAAGTCTCTGTTGCTGCTAACAGGCAAATTATTGTTTGTGCTGATAGTGATGGTGACTTTACTTGTGATGGCATCAGTTTTTCAAACACCGGAGACCGTGATGCCTACATTCTATCTATACAACCTAGCGGTACCACCGATTGGATCAGAGCCGTTCAAGGAGCAGGAAATGCACGTTCTAAAGCCGTAGCTGTAGACAATGGAGGCAACGTGTTCTTTGGAGGTGATTTTTTCGGGCCAAAAGCCGTTGTTGACGAATATTCTGTTCCACACCCATTCACCGAATACGGCAATCGTGATGCTTTTCTTTCTTGCTGGACAGCTACAGGCGCTTTTAAATGGGTGAGAAGCTGGGGAGGAACTGGCAACGACTTGTGCAAAGGTGTTGCCGTAAATGCACTAGGAGAAGTATATGTTTTAGGGCCGTTTGAAAACACCATTTATCTTGAAAATGCTCAACTAACCTCTGCAGGGCAAACTGATTTCTTTTTGTGGAAATTAGACAGCACGGGAATTCCCCAATGGTTACGCCATATTTCTAGTTCGGTAAACGTGCTGGAAGGTGGCGAAATTGAAACCGATGGTCATAACGGAGTTGTTTTCGGAATGGGAATGCTCGATACCTTGTTACTAGAAAGCTCTAACGGATTTTCGATCTACACACCTCCTACTACAGGAGCTTATCCGTTGTTCATTCAGTACAATACTGCCGGAGAGGTTGTTTATACCCTAATGGCGAGTGCCAGTGTTTTTAGCACATTTGGAGAAATATCCAGAAGCAATAACAAAGTCCTTTTAGATGTTATTTACCGTGGATTATTTATTGCTGGAAACGATACACTCATTACAGATTCTGTTACCAACAAAGATGCAGGCATAGTATGTATTCAACTGCCCGATCAGCCCAATGCTATAGCTCCAATACTACAGGAAACAAACATTCTGCTCTACCCTAACCCTGTTGAAAATCAATTGCACATTGTGCTTGAAGAGCATCCTGATAAGCTGCAAACACTTTGGCAGCTTACTACTGTAAATGGCAAAATAATTCAACAGGTTCAACTTTCTTCTTTGCACAACACACTTAATGTAAGCTCCCTAAAAAAAGGAACATACATCCTCTCCAATGGAACAACTATCTTACGTTTTGTAAAAAAGTAACAGCGTTTTTTCTTCTACATTTCCCTATAGCTGAATTCAGCTATTTTTCATAAGAACAAAAATCTCCTTCCCCTTTTCAAGGGAGAAAATTTTAATTTTCGGACGAACAAACAACAACTTCAAGATTAAAAACACATAAGCACTGCTGTAAGCTTCAGTGGATTTATTACTGAATAATTCCGGAAAAAAAATCAAAGAAATTAAATATGAAAAACACAAGATGAGACCGTGGCAAAAGAATAGCCTTTCACCTTTGAAAATCAATAAATTATGCCGATTCCATCAGTGATAACAAGGTAAGTAGACATGTAATTCCCTGATTTTTATTCATTGAATACTGATGTATAAAGTACTGATTTTTCACTTAATGAAAGCACCTATTATTTGGAGCGTATTTCAAAAAACACAAGCATGAAGGTGGTGTAAATCTTCCAATTTTGGAGTGCAACGGAGAAAATCACTTTTCTTGGATCGGTTCAACCGAAGACTAATCAACTGGAGCTTTTTGCTCGCTTAACAATTATTTTAATTGCGATCGTAAATTTGCGAAACTCAATTCATCCTTTAGTATCAAGACAAAAGGAAGTAATAAACAAATCTATCTCGCTCAAGACTGAGCTATCAATTTGTTTTTTGTAGGGTACAAAAAATAGAATCTTAAATAATTTAACCGTTTTATATCCCTGTAACTTTGTTTACTTTAGCCCCGCTCACTGGGGAAGTCAGGCAATTTTTGTAATCTATCTATTTTTTAATAACCATATTATTGTAGTATTACAATAACAAGTTATAAGTATGTAAAAAACAACCAATAAAACAAACTATTAGATGCTATTTAATTCAGTAGATTTTGCAGTTTTTCTACCAATAGTCTTTATTTTTTATTGGTTTTTAACAGCTAAAAATTTAAAACTTCAGAACTTTTTAATCCTTATAGCAAGCTATGTCTTTTATGGCTGGTGGGATTGGAGATTTTTATTCTTAGTTATATTTAGCACTATTATAGACTTTTCTGTAGGACTGTTATTAAAAAACGAAAATAATCCTGTAAAACGAAAGTTATTACTCTGGATAAGTATTTTAGTCAACTTAGGTTTTTTAGGTTTCTTTAAATATTACAACTTCTTTCTTGATAATTTTATCGAAGCATTTTCATTCTTCGGAATGCACTTCGAAGTAAATTCATTAAATATAATTTTACCTGTAGGCATAAGTTTTTACACATTTCAAACATTAAGCTACACTATTGATGTTTACAAACGAAAGCTAGAGCCTACCAGTGATTTTATAGCCTTTACTGCTTTTGTTAGTTTTTTCCCACAGCTTGTTGCAGGTCCAATTGAAAGGGCTACACACCTTCTTCCTCAATTTTATACAAAACGAACATTTGACTATGATAAAGCTGTTGATGGAACACGTCAAATACTATGGGGATTATTTAAAAAAATAGTAATTGCTGATAATTGTGCCGAACTAGCCAACCAAATCTTTTCAAACTCAACAGATATGAATGGTAGTACTTTAGTTTTGGGAGCTATCTTTTTTACATTTCAAATTTATGGTGACTTTTCTGGCTATTCGGATATAGCAATTGGTACTTCGAGATTATTTGGTTTTGATTTAATGCAAAATTTCAATTTTCCCTATTTCTCAAGGGATATTGCAGAATTTTGGAGAAGATGGCATATTTCACTTACTACTTGGTTTCGAGATTATCTATACATACCTCTAGGAGGAAGTAGAGGAAGTAAAGCAATGGTAATCCGCAATACATTTATCATATTTTTAGTGAGTGGATTTTGGCATGGAGCTAACTGGACATTCATAGCTTGGGGAGCTTTAAATGCGATTTACTTTTTACCTCTGTTAATTACTAATAATAACAGAAAAAATATAGACACTGTTGCTAGTGGAAAAATGTTACCAACACCTAAAGAGTTTTTTCAAATGTTTTTTACTTTCAGTTTAGCTGTATTAGGGTGGATTTTTTTTAGAGCCGAAAATATTCATCATGCACTAAACTATATATCAGGTATTCTTTCTCCTTCATTATTAGAGGCTCCTGATGCTAATATTATTAAAGGTGATGGTGCACAAACAATTCTATTTATTTGTGTATTTATATTTATTGAATGGGTTGGTAGAACAGATAAATATGCACTTGAAACCATTGGAGTAAAATGGAACCGTTCCATTAGATGGATAATGTATTATTCAATAATTATTGCACTAATATTGTTCAATGGCAAAGAACAAGAATTCATTTATTTTCAGTTTTAATTCGCATGAAAAAATACTTGTTAAAAATATTTATATTCCTCACAATACTAATTTTGTTTTTAGTATTAAAAAATGCTACACAGCCATATTATACTGGCAATCTAAATTATAAAAGTAAACTATCTTTTTTCAAAAAAAATCAATCTGAATATAATGCTGTTTTTTTTGGAAGTAGTCGAATTTACCGTCAAGTAAACAATGCTATTTTAGACTCGTTATTAATAGCTAAAGACATTCCTTTTTTAAGCTATAATTTTGGGTTGGTGGGGGTCTATAATCCCCAATCTTATTATTTATATGACAATTTCTTAGATAATTTAAAGAGTAACAATATTCAATATGCGTTTCTTGAACTACAAAAATTGAATCTAATAACTCTAAATGCTCAAACAACCAAAGGAAGTTATTGGAATAATTATAAATACTACAAGTATTCATACAATTATATTGAATCATCTAATTATTCTGATAGCCTAAAGAAAGAATTCCATTCTTCCTACAATAAAAGTTTTATCTATAAATTCATCGATTTACATGTAGTAAAAAATTATTTCTTATCAAATGGCAACAAAAAAGAGTTTATTCATCAAGGATTTTACTCATTAGAAGATGAAATGAACAATCAAAAACATGGGAATGGTTTAGAAAAAAGATGGAAAGATTTTCGGTCAGATACTACAACTCTGCAAGAAAGGATTAAAGCAGCTAAAATAACAGCATCTGAAATCCCAAAAGATTCTTTTAACAAAGAACACTATAAGATTTTAAACTATTTACTTGAAAAGTCATCTGAAAAAGGAATTCACCTATTTTTCATCTTACCTCCAAGGCTCCCTCTTGAAGACTATTCTGAGTTAATTCCAATATGTGACTCATTACCATCTGAACATGTTATATTAACGCACAATGATCCTGAACTATACTTGACAAAAAACACGTTTGACATTGGACACCTAAACAATTCAGGATCTGAATATTACACACAGTTGTTATCTAATAATATTAGTCAAAAAATAATGAGCAAAAATATTTTATTTAAGTAAAAATGACTTCAAGGAGTTACTTTGTTTTCTTCAATTTAAAGCTGTCAATTATTTCTATACGTTTTCAAAATCAGTTTCACTACCAATAACACATGAAATACAGCATTGGTACCATAGCACCTAGCGAATATCAGCAAGTGGTTGATGTATGGGAAGCCGCTGTGCGAGCCACACACCACTTCTTAAAAGAAGAAGACATTGCTTTCTTTAAGCCATTAATTCTAAACACGTACTTAAAAGCAGTAGAACTTCGTTGTGTACGCAACCATGAGGAAGCCATAATAGGTTTTTTAGGTGTAGCTGATCACAACTTGGAAATGCTTTTCATCCACCCCAATTACCGCGGAAAGGGCATTGGCAAACAACTACTTAACTATTCTATTGCTACACTCAACGTAAACAAGGTTGATGTGAACGAGCAAAACGAACAGGCTGTTGGTTTTTACCACCATGCCGGGTTCAAAACTGTTGGAAGGTCTGAAACAGACGGCACTGGAAAGCCCTACCCTCTTTTACACCTCAAACTAGATGAAGCACTTATCTTTGCTATTAAATAAAACCTTTTCAATACTGCATTTACTGCACAAAAATTTCACCATGAAACGGACAATAGTTAACCTGCCTTTTTTTGCTTTACTGCTTTTCATTGCCACAAGCTGTTCGAACTCAGCATCACAAGAAACAACAGAAGAAAACGAGAAAAGCACACCTGTAGAAAATGGATTTACTCCTTATACCGATAACGAAAGTGGTTTTAGCATTAGCTACCCCAACGATTGGAGAATTGTAGACACGCTGGTTCAACCCATGATGGTATTTGTGGTGATTGAAGACAACCCGGATACGACTGACATGTTTAGCGAAAACCTTAGTATTCTTAAGATTCCAAACCGTGGCGAAACCATTGATGCTATTTTAGAGCAAAACGTCAATGCCGTGCACCAATACCGCCCGGAATACAAAGTCAGCAGTAAAAAAATCACAACCAAAAAAGGGTTGGAAGTTGGGCAAGTCACCATGAATTTTGAAGAACTAGGCATTCAGCTCGAAACTACTTCTTCGTTTTTTGTGCGCGATACAGTGATTTTCTCTATTACCCAAACGTCAGAAGAGAAAAACAAAAGCGAATACCTTCCGCTTTTTGACCAAATGGTACACAGCTTTGAATGGCTCGATCACTAAAAAGCTTTCCAGATTATAGAATTGTACTGCCTATTTTTAAAGCATGACGCGTAACATCATCGACATCAATGATTTTACCATTCTGGTAGAAACTGCCAATGTGCAAGTTCCTACTATAGATGCCTGTGTGTTTAACGAACCCGTAATTGCTGTAGCTTTTTATGGTGCTGGCAATGTTGATTTAACGGTGTCTTTTGCCGGAAAAGAGCAATCGTTTAGCCATACTAAGGGAATGGCGCTTTCTTTTTATGCCGATGAAAACGTAAAATTTATTCACCATGTTTCTCCCTCCAAACCGTTGGAATGTTTGGTTGTTTCCACTTCTATCCGTTCGTTAGACAAACATCCGAATCAAGAAGGAGAATTGTTTGGCGAGTTGCTACACCAACTTGTTCATCCAGCAGATCACTTTGTAGAAGGTCCTCGGTTTTACATGCCACCAGAAATGCAATCGGTAGTAGACCAGTGTTTTGTTAACCGCTACGAAGGGAAAGCCAAAATGCTGTTTTTCAAAAGTCAGATTACCGCACTATTGGCCCACTATTTTGGGCAATTGTCTTTACTTTCTACAAATCAAATTCCTACGGAAGAACGCAAAAAATTGATTTTAGCCAAAGAGATCATTTCCCAAAATTTAGAGCATCCTCCTTCGCTTTCAGAGCTTTCTCAACAAATTGGACTCAACACGTTTAAACTGAAAAAAAACTTTAAAGAATTGTTTGGTGTCCCAGTGTTTAAATACCTTCAAAATGAACGCCTCAATACTGCCCAGGATCTTATTCGTCACCAAAAAATGACCATTCAAGAAGCAGCTTGGCACGTAGGCTATGATAGCCTTAGTTCTTTCTCCAATGCTTTTGCCAAAAAATTCGGCTTCCGCCCCAGTGAAATAAAAGGGTAATCCTTTTCAAACAAATCATACTCCTTTTGCAACAAGTCACCTGAAACTACTTCAGGCACTTTTGTCCCATCAAAAAAATCAACAACTATGATGGGATTCGTTTATTACTTTCTATTCAAACGCTGGAGTCTACTTCTATTGGGAACAATCTTTGCCCTGTACACTTCCCCTGCTCTTCAAACACCAACTGAAGTTCCAACACTTAAAACGGATGCATTCAACATTCTAAACACCAAATGCAACAGTTGTCACAAACGACAAAACCCGTTTATGGTGTTCACACTCAAAAACATGGAAAAGCGTGCTCCTAAGATTTATAAGCAAGTCTTTGTGCTGCAAAGAATGCCCAAAAACAACGCTACTCAACTTTCAGAACAACAGTATGCCACTTTAAAAGAATGGATCAACACGCAAACCAATGGAAATGTCAACTAAAACACTCGTACACTTTATTGCTATTGCTTTAACAGGGTTATCAGCAGGTTTATTCTACGCTTGGTCAGTTTCCGTTATTCCGGGAACAAAAAAAATTCCTGATCTCCACTACCTCGAAACCATGCAAGCCATTAACAGAGCCATTTTAAACCCGTGGTTCTTCCTCTCGTTTATCGGTTGCTTAATTGGCTTAGGATGGAGTACCTATCTACACGCCAAAGGCGATAGCACATTTTGGTTGCTGCTGAGTGCTACAATTGTTTACCTCATTGGAACCTTTGGCGTTACCGCCTTTGGCAATGTTCCACTAAATGAAGCACTAGATGCTCTTCACCTGCGCCAACTTAGCACCCGGGAAATAAAAGACTGGAGGACTGCTTACGAAACAAAATGGAATGTTTTCCACACCATAAGAACACTGTTTGCCATCGTCTCTTTTTTAATGGCATTACTCGCTGCATTCACCACAACACACAAAGCATAACAATTTAAATATCAACAATATGACAAGCAATTATTTAGTAATTGGAGGAACCGGTAAAACCGGAAGAAAAGTAGTTCAAACTTTGCAAAACCTTGGCCAGCAAGTGCGCATTGGTTCCAGAAAAGCGACTCCTGCATTTGATTGGAACAAGCCTGAAAACTGGGACGAAATGCTCAGCGGAATCGATAAGATGTACATCACCTATCAACCCGATTTAGCCGTACCCGGAGCATTGGAAGCCATTGAACTTTTAGTGCGAAAAGCACAACAAAACAACATTCAAAAGGTGGTTTTACTTTCGGGAAAGGGAGAACGCGAAGCCGAACTTTGCGAACAAGTAGTTATTCACTCCGGACTGGATTATACCATTGTTAGAGCTAGCTGGTTTATGCAAAACTTTAGCGAAAGTTTTTTTCTCGATCCTATCTTGGCCGGACATGTAGCTCTGCCCGCTCCTGAGGCCAAAGTGCCTTACATCAATACAGACGATATTGCTGCTGTGGTTACTGAGGCTTTATTGCATGAAAAACACAACGAAAAGATTTATGAATTAACCGGACCTGAATTGCTGACGTTCCCTGAAGTTATTTCTACCATAGCAACAGCCGCTAACAGAACCATTCACTTCACCCCAATTACACAAACTGAGTATGTAGAGGCCATGCAAAAAATGCAAGTTCCTGAAGATTATATTTGGTTAATCAACTACTTGTTTACTGAAGTGTTACAAGCTGAAGGCAACGACAAACTGTCTAACGATGTAGAAAAAGTGCTGGGCAGAAAACCCAAAAGTTTTGCAACCTATGCGCAAGAAACGGCCAAAACCGGAATCTGGAATGCAGTAACAACCGTATAAAGCAACGTTACAACTTCTATTAAAAAGGATACCTCATGGGTGTCCTTTTTTTGTTTTAGAACTATTTTGAAAATTATTTTTGAGCAAGTGTGATTTTTAAATACCCCATGCGATAAATGAGGCAAAACAACCAGTAGGTTAAATCTGAACGAGGGAATGAAACCGGCAAAACAAGCAGAAATTGCACAATTGATTGAGGAGCACAAAAACCTCATTTACAAAGTAGTTAACGGCTATTGTACTAATTTGCACGAGCAAGAAGACCTCATTCAGGAAATTATCTTTCAGCTCATTAAAAGCTATGCCAAATTCGATCACAAAGTCAAAGTTACCACCTGGATGTATCGGGTGGCCATTAACGTTTCCATATCACACTACCGGAAAGTAAAAACCCAACAAAAACACTTTGTATCCTTAAACGATCAACTGGTACACATTGAAGCTGAAAACGAAACCAATACCAACGAAAACCTTCTGCGCTTAAGGGCTTTTATCCAAGAGCTCGACCCTTTTAATAAAGCCATTCTCATTATGTATTTAGACGAGAACAGCCATGCTGAAATTGCAGCTGCAATGGGAATTTCCGTTAGCAATGTAGGCACTAAAATCAACCGTATTAAAAAACAATTGCACCAAAAATTTAACGCTTAACATCATGGAATCAACCAACATACAAGACCTTTGGAAACAACACGAAGCTCAGTTAGAAAGCACTCGAAAAATCAATTCGGAAGTACTCAAAACCGTTCACATTGGGCAAGCACAAGCAACATTAAGACGCTTGTTTTTTCTCCCCATCAGCACATTGTTGTTTTACTTACTAGTGGCAGCTTACGGTAGCTACTTTAGTCTAAAACACATCCACACGTGGTATTTTGTCTTTTCGGGAAGTCTTGTTGTGGCCGGAGCACTACTCTATTGCGGAATTTCCATGCTTCAGTTAAAACAATTACTTTCTATAGATTACACACTTCCTGTAGTGCAATTGCAGAAAGACATTGCTGCATTAAAACCGGCATTCATTACCAACTTGAAAATTGCCGCATGGATACTTCCCTTTGGTCCGTTCATTGGTCTTTTTGTGGTTCAGGCACTTTTCAACATTGACCTTACCACATATGTAACCATTGATTTATTGGCTTCTTTCAGCATTATTACCATTGTGTTAGAAATCATTGGATGGTTTGCTGCCAGAGCATTCAGCGCTAAAAACAGCTCCAAAAAGTGGATGAACTGGTGGCTAAAAGGCAGCGGCAGCCAAGTAGACGAAGCCTTAGCCTTTTTAAATCAATTGAAAGCTTTTGAAGAAGAGGTGGAATAGAAACAACATCACTTTTTCACTACTTTTCCACCTGAACAACAGAGAATTTATCATGAACTCAGCCCATAAGCTACTAGCAATTCGGATTCTTCACACAATCATCTGGATATTCTTTGCTTCGGTTATTTTTTACATTGCATACTGCGGCATTGCTGATGCGGTTACCATTTACACTTGGGTTGGAATTGGTTTAGTTTTGGTTGAAGGACTAGTCTTACTCATCTTTAACATGTATTGTCCTTTAACTTTAGTTGCTCGCAATTATTCCAATTCTACCCAAGATAACTTTGACATCTTCTTACCCAACTGGCTAGCGAAATACAACAAACACATCTTTACTGTTATTTTTGGAATAGGGCTACTTGCTGTGCTTTACCGGTCTTTAAGTTAATTTAGCCTGAAATAAGCCACAAAAACGCAAACCATTAAACCGAAATCTGACCTATTCAACTATAAGATTAAAAAGGGTAAACTGACAATAAATTAAAAACACTATCCTTTCCATATAAAACCTCCTAATCATATATTAACCTTCTTAAACAACTCCACCTAACGGATTTCTACTATATTCGCAACCATTCAATTTTAAAAACCATTTAACTACTAAAACTTATGAAATCTATTATTACTTCTATCCTACTCGTTACCTTTTTGTCAGTTACGGCATTTGCTCAAAGTAACTTTAGCAAAACAGCAGCATTAAAAAGCTCTTTTACAAAACCAACCAATTCTTATTATTCACTTTCTACACCCTCTTCTTCACGAGCACTAAAACGTTACTCATCCACGAGAAAATCAGGTATGAGAAAAACCGGAATTATACTCCTTAGTGCCGGAGCTGCTACGCTAACCGGGGGAATTATTCTTGGATCAACTACAGGAGGTTTTTCTTACAGTTATGACAATACCAATGGAGAAGTTACCGAAGAAGGAAAACCAATCAATGGTGTTGCCGGAATAATAACCATTATTGGTGGTGCAGCTACAATTACCGGAACAGTATTTACCATTATTGGGCAACATAGAATCAATAAAGAAAAGGAAAGATTCTCGTTAAACGTTTATCCCAACGGATTCGATTTGTGTTATAGGTTTTAAGCCTATAACACGCTCTTCTCTATTGTTTTTTGCTGCTTTCTTTGCTAGGTATTTAATACGTTTGGTGTGTTATTGAACAGTACACATCATGAATACTTCACTCGAAAGCATTTTACCGGAAGAATACCTCCAGGCATTGCTCTCTATAGGGAAAGAGAAATCCATTAAAGCCAATGCCTTTTTTGTAAGAGCCGGAGACCATCCCACCAAAATTGCATTCGTCTACTCTGGGTTGTTCCGCTATGTGTATACCAACAACAAAGGCGATGAGTTTACCAAATCGTTGATTCCTGAAAACAACTTCATCAGCTCCTACTCTGCCATGATTCAAAACCGACCTTCATCTTTTGCCATTGAAGCGTTAGAAGATGCACGCATTTTAGAGGTTAGTTGGGAACGGTTTCAACCGTTTTTAGCACAAGATGCCTTCTGGCTCAAGTTCTTGTTACAGTTTATTGAAAAAGGATTTATCGCCAAAGAGAAACGCGAACGCGACTTATTGTTGCTCGATGCCGAAACGCGTTACCGCAACTTTTTGCAAGAATTTCCCGGAATTGATCAGCGGGTAAAACAAGGCGTTATAGCCTCTTATCTAGGCATTCAGCCCGAAACATTGAGTCGCATCAGGCGAAAAATCGTTTTTTGATCTAGGTCAATGTAAAGGCCAATACTCCGGTGCAGTTTTGCAGTGTTGTTCAATTAAAATGTAAACACATGAAACTCGCAAACAATACTGTACTCGTTACCGGAGGAAGTTCTGGCATAGGACTTGAACTGAGTAAAACATTGGTAGAAAAAGGCAATACGGTCATCATTTGCGGCCGTTCGGAAGCAAAACTCAATGCCGCTCAAAAAGCCATTCCCCAACTCATTACCTATTCCTGCAATTTAGCCAACGCTAACGAATGTGCACAACTCGCACAATGGGT
>CERC01066814.1_pt1 | contig 13736 bp, 9 predicted proteins | sample 530921 | NCBI WGS metagenome assembly CERC01 (sample SAMEA2621099, study PRJEB7988) | marine metagenome | isolation source: saline water (ENVO:00002010), including
TTTTACAACACATGCCACCATGATGGGGCGTGCATTGGCTGGAAATAAATACAAACTCTACAGCCAATTAGAAGATGTTGCTCCCAATAAAATGGCAGAAAGCCTTCACATCGAAGCCAAGCACAGTATGGAGTATACTTCTGCCAACCGGGCAGATGCATTTACTACAGTAAGTGAAATTACGGCTAGAGAATGCGAAACTTTTCACAACAAAAAGCCAGATTACATTACGCCCAACGGGTTTCAGCCCAATGCAATTGCGGCAGATAAAAAGACCTTGAAAAAGAAGAGAGAAGCTGCGCGCGAAAAACTCATTAAAATAGCTGAAGCCGTTACAGGAGAGTCTGTTGACAAAGACGCACTCATTTTATTCAAAAGCGGACGTTATGAGTTTCATAATAAAGGCATTGATGTTTTTTTAGATGCTGTTGGCAGATTTAAAGCCAATCCAGCTGGAAAAACCATTCTTGCATTCGTACTAATTCCCGGAGCGCATTTAGATCCGTTTAATGTGGTGCAAAAACGCTTGGAAGGAGATTTGAACGCTACAAATGGCGAAGAAAATCATTTTCTTACCCATCATTTGGTAGATATGACCCACGATCCTATCGTCAATAAAATTCGCACATTAGGATTAGATAAAACCGAAGGTCAGCAAGTGAATGTTGTTTTTGCCCCAGTGTACTTAAATGGAGATGATGGCGTGTTCAACAGCACATATTATGATTTACTTACAGGTGCAGATTTGGGTGTTTTTCCATCGTATTACGAGCCTTGGGGATACACACCTTTGGAAAGTATAGCCGCAGGTGTACCAACAGTTACAACAACCTTTGCCGGGTTTGGAAATTGGGTAAAAGACCATCATTCGCTAGAAGTAGGAAAAAGCGTTTGGATTATAGAGCGCGAAGAAGGGAATGATGCTAAAACCATAGATGAACTTGAAGCCGTTATTCGAAATTATGCTTCAAGAACGGATGAAGAGCGTGAGAAAAGTGCAGCTTCTGCACGAAAACTAGCAGATCAGTTCAAGTGGGATAATTTTATTGAACATTATTACGAAGCTTGGAGCAGAGCCTTGCAGCGTGTAAACGAAAGGAAATTCATTTTTCAGCAAGAACGCTTTCAAGAAAGGTTGCATCAAATTAGTATCATTAAAGACCATGATGCTTCTCAGCCGCAATGGAGAAAACTGTTTGTCTCGCCTAAAATTCCATTAGAATTAGAAGGCTTACGCGAATTGGCTTGGAACCTTTGGACTTATTGGAACCGTGATGCTCGCGATCTTTTTAGAGCGATTGATCCGGAAGGATGGGAAACGTTAAAACAAAATCCGGTAGCGATTTTAGAATCGGTTTCTTACAAACACCTCAATAGCCTTAAGCGCAACAAAACCTTCATGGAATATTACCAGTCGGTGCTCGACCGGTTCAACAATTACATGGAAGAGCGCTCAGATTGTGATGAGCCGCATGTAGGTTATCTGTGTATGGAATACGGACTAGATCCACTGATTAAATTGTACAGTGGCGGGTTGGGGGTTTTAGCCGGTGATTACCTAAAAGAAGCCAGCGATTCTAATACGAAAATGACAGCTATCGGCTTGATGTACCGCAACGGTTATTTCAAACAAGTATTGACAGAATCTGGAGATCAAACGGCTGAATACAAACCTCAAAAATTCACTTATTTACCATTAATCCCGGTAAGAGAAGCCAATGGAGATTGGTTAAGAATTCAGGTTGATTTCCCCGGTCATCAGGTACATGCCAAGGTTTGGTTAATCCAAGTTGGAGCTGTTAACCTCTACTTACTCGATACTGATGTTCATGAAAACAGTGAATATGACCGATCGATTACCAGTGAATTGTATGGAGGCGATTGGGAAAACCGCTTGAAGCAAGAGTTTTTACTTGGCGTAGGTGGTATTCGCTTATACAAAAAATTGAACATATCACCTCAAATCTATCACCTCAATGAAGGTCATGCAGCTTTTGCTGGAATTGAACGCATTCGCTTTTTAGTAGAAGAAAACGGAATGAGTTTCAGTGAAGCCGTTGAGGTTGTACGCTCATGTTCATTGTTTACAACACATACTCCGGTTCCAGCCGGGCATGATGTGTTCAATGAAGATTACATGCGCAAATATTTTGGGCATTATCCCGATCGATTAGGTATTACCTGGGATGCTTTTATGGCCTTGGGAAGAAGTAATCCTTCAGCAAGAGATGAGCCATTTTCAGTAAGTCATTTGGCCATGCATTTGTCACAAGAAGTGAATGGTGTAAGTAAAATACACGGTGAAGTGACACGCAAAATATTCAGTCACATCTATCCGGGTTATTTCCCCAATGAAATGCCTTTTGGCTATGTTACCAATGGAGCGCATTACCCTACACATACGGCTTTAGAATTCAATATGCCGCTGAGTCAATCGAATAAGCTAGAGTTTTTCCATCACCACATGGATAAAGAATCCTGGACGTTAGACATGACGGATGAGCAAGTATGGGGGATTCGAAAATTGCTGAAAAGTCAATTGATTCATTTTTTAAAAGATCAGTTACAAAAGAATTTAGGACAGCGTCATCAAAGTCCGCGTAACGTTATGCAGGTTATTGCCAACATTGATGAAAATGCATTGGTTATTGGGTTTGCAAGACGTTTTGCTACTTATAAACGGGCTACGCTAATATTCAATGATTTAGATCGCTTAAGAAGACTGCTGAATCAAGAAGGAAGACCTGTTATTCTCATCTTTTCCGGGAAAGCACATCCTAAAGATATTCCAGGTCAGGAATTGATTAAACGTGTTGTTGAAGTGTCCAGAATGCCTGAATTTATGGGGAAGGTGCTTTTCATAGAAGATTATAACATGTATGTTGCCCGTTATCTGGTCAGCGGCTGTGATGTTTGGTTAAACAACCCAACGCGTCCGCTTGAAGCTTCAGGAACAAGTGGTATTAAAGCATGTTTCAATGGCGTTTTAAACCTAAGTGTTTTAGACGGTTGGTGGGATGAAGGCTATGTTTCGGGATCAGGATGGGCATTGTCCAAAGAAAAGACGTACGATTACCAGAATTATCAAAATGAGCTGGATGCTGAGACCATTTACAGCCTGATAGAGAACGAGGTAATTCCAGAATATTTTGAAATGAACGATGATAATGTACCCGAAAAATGGGTGCAGCGCATTCGTAAAACTGTACAAGAAATTGTTCCCAACTTTACTATGCACCGCATGTTGGTCGATTATACGGAGCAGTACTATATGCCTTTGTACAACCGTCATGAAGAAATGAAAGCCAATGATTATGCTAAAGCAAGAGACTTGGCCAAATGGAAATTGCAGATCAAAGATTATTGGGATGACATTGAAGTTTTGCGCATGGATGTATTTGATTCCAATAACGACTCTTTGGAGGCAGGGGAAGATTTTACAGCAGAAATTACATTGCTGTTAAATGGACTAAACCCAGATTATGTTGGTGTTGAAATGGTGTTTACACATCGTTTAAAGTCCAATTCAGAACAGATTATCCATCATATAGCTGAGTTGAAGCAAGTCTCTTTTGAAAACAATAGAGCTGTTTATCAAGGCGGACAAAGCATGGATCAATCTGGAGTTTATGAATATGGTTTCAGAATTTACCCCAAACATCCTGATTTAAAATACCGCCAAGATATGCCGCTGGTAAGATGGGTGTAAACATACTTTAATTGAAAGAAGACCGGTATTTAGCAGGAGTTATACCGGTTTTCTTTTTAAAGAATCGAATAAAAGAACTGTCGTTAAGAAAGTGGAATGTTCTCGAAATCTCACCGATACTGAGGTGGCTTCCCTGCAACAGCACTTTTGATTCTAGGATAAGCTTTTCTTGTATGAGGTCTCTGGCACTTTTACCAATTTCAGCCCTTAGCACATCACTTAAATGTCCGGGAGTTACATGTAACTTCTCGGCATAGAAACTCACTTCTTTTTCTACTTTGTAGTGATTGTTCAGTAGCTGTATAAAAGACCGTTTTAATTCCTTGTTTCTTGAAGTCTTTTGCTCTTGAATATGTTGTGTAGCTTTTGGATAAAGCGTGTTTAATTCAAAAAGCAAAGCCGCAATAATTGAGCGAACAATTTTCTTACGATTAGGATTGGTGTGATCTTTTTCTTTCGCTAATAAAGTGCTGAAATAAAATTCAACCGTTGTCTGATCATCTTCCTTTAATTCCAAAAGGCTCTCGCTACCTTCAGCAAAATAGGGCTGAGCTTTGGCATCTGAACCCCAGTTGTTTTTAAAGAGAAAGAACTGCTTGCTGAAGGTAACTAAGTAACCCTTGTAATTATTCATGGCTATCATGTGATGCACTTCGCCTGGCTTGAAAAACATAATGTGTCCCGCTGTTAAATTGTACTTGTTGTATGATAGCTCTACTTCGTAGTTGCCAGCCAGGCAAAATGCAATGGAATAATGATCAGGTCGTATTGTGTCGTGTGTAACAATTGATGAAATATCATCAGTAATAAAGTAATCTTTCTCACGAACAGGCAGATGCATACGGTCAAATAGACTCTCTATATTGGTGTATGGAATGTAAGTCTTCATCTGTACTAAACTATTTTAGTTCATTTAATAATTGTCGCAACCTACTGAAAATCAGGTTCCATGTTTTGGTGAATTAACTCCTTGATACGGTCTGTTTTTCAGGTATAGTGCTTTATAGATTTGCGTGAGTGATTACTTACTTGCAAAAACAAATATATAAAAACAATCAATTATGGCACTAGATCAAGCAACAACTCATTTATTAAATGAAATGGCAAAAATGGGCGGAAAGCCCATGAGTGAATGTACTCCGGAAGAAGCGAGAGCAATGAGTCCAGGAGCCGAAATGTATGGCGAAGGACCAAAAATGGCTGAAGAAAAGGAATTTAAAATTGCTGTTGAAGGAGGAGAAATAGAACTGATGACTTTAAAACCTTCGAATGACCCTCAGGCAATTATCGTTTATTACCACGGTGGCGGATGGGTGCTTTCAGACATTTATGCGTTTAAAGCGTTAGGTCAGAAAATGGCGAAGCAAACCAACTCAACAGTTGTGTTGGTAAATTACCGCAAGGCACCAGAACACCAATTTCCAGTACCAATTAATGATTCTTACACGGCATTAAAATGGGTAGAAGAGCACAAGGCTGAATTGGCAAGTGAAGATGCTCCTTTAATTGTAGCTGGAGATAGTGCTGGAGGAAACATTAGCGCAGTAATGTGCTTAAAAAGCAAGCGTGAGAATGGGCCTAAAATTCACATGCAAGCGTTGATTTATCCAGTAACAGCTAACGATTTCACAAGACCATCTTACATTGATCCTCAAAATCAATTGATTTTGGATAAACCTCTAATGGAGTGGTTTTGGAACCATTATGTGCCCAACCTATCCGATCGATTAAATTCTGAAGTTTCTCCGCTATATGCAACAGATTTGGAAGGTTTACCACAAGCCGTAGTTCTTACGGCTGGTCATGATGTGCTTCGTGACGAAGGTGAGGAATATGCTACTAAATTGATGAAAGCTGGAGTTCCGGTTACGTTTGAACGCTTTGCAGACCAAACACATGGTTTTTTCTCGTTTGTGAACATCCTTCCGGGGAGTGATCGAGGAATAGAATTCATTAGCAAAACCATTGTAAATGCCCTTCCTGTAAAAGAGGAGGCAGTCGCATAAAATTAGCGGCAATTCACAGTTTACTCAACTAAAAAAGAAATACTTATGGAAAAGAAATTTGTTGACTCCCTGATCGTAGGAGCAGGGTTCTCGGGGATGTACATGCTTTTACGAATGAGAAATAGAGGCCTAAATGTACAAGTTATTGAAGCTGGAACAGACGTTGGTGGAACCTGGTATTGGAACCGTTACCCGGGTGCGCGTTGTGATGTTTACAGTGTTGAATATTGTTACTCTTTTTCGAAAGAATTACAAGAAGAATACAAGTGGCCTGAGCGTTATTCTGCGCAGCCAGATATCTTGAAGTACTTGAAACATGTCGCGGATAAATTTGATTTGAAGAAAGACATCAAATTCGAAACGAAAGTTACGGATGCGATTTACAATGAAAACACGGAGTTGTGGACGGTAAAAACCAATACAGGTGATGTGTATGAAGCGCGTTACTTTATCATGGCAACGGGTTGTTTGTCTGTTCCAAGAACGCCTAAGTTTAAAGGAATGGAAACGTTTAAAGGTGAATTCTACCACACAGGGCAATGGCCACATGAAGAAGTGTCATTTGAAGGGAAGCGCGTAGCTGTAATTGGCACGGGTTCTTCAGGAATTCAAGCAATTCCAGTGATTGCTGAGACAGCAAAACATGTATCGGTTTTACAACGTGATCCGAACTTTACCATTCCAGCAGGAAACCACAATATTGATGATGCTTACTTGCAAGATATCTATAAGCGTTACGATGACATTCGCCACAATGCACGTACAAACTACACAGGTGTGGGGATGTCGGACAATGGAACAGGTAAGTCGATCAAAGAATTCTCTCGTGAAGAGGCTTTCAAAATTATGGAAGAGAGCTTGGGAAGAGGTTTTGCATTCAATACACTGTTTACCGATATCGGTTACGATGTAGAAGCAGATCAATTGGTGCGTGAGTTCTTCTTTGAGATGATTGACAAAATTGTGGATGATCCAAAAACGGCAGCATTGTTGAAACCGCGTACCCATTTTGCAGATAGACGCTTGTGTTTGGATACCAACTACTTTGCAACATACAACCGCGATAACGTAAGCTTGGTGGATGTAAATGAAGATCCAATCGTAGAAATCACACCAACCGGAATCAAAACGGAAAACAACGAATATGAATTTGATATGATTGTTTGCGCAACGGGTTATGATGCCATGACAGGAGCAATCTCGAAAGTGAATATCGTTGGTAAAGGTGGCGAGAAACTGACAGATAAATGGGAGGCGGGGCCTCGTATGTACTTGGGTTTAATGTCTCACGGTTATCCAAATATGTTTGCTATTACAGGACCAGGCAGTCCATCTGTTTTAACCAATATGGTAACGTCAATTGAGCAACATGTTGAGTGGGTAGATAGATGTACCAAATATCTAGACGAGAACAACATCACCGCATTAGATGCTAAGTTGGAGGAAGAAGACAAGTGGGTTGAGCACGTAACCGAGTTGGCTAAACCATTATTCATAGCGCAAGGTAGTTCGTGGTATTTAGGCGCAAACGTTCCGGGTAAGCCAAGAGTATTCATGCCCTACATCGGTGGAATTGGTCCATACTCCAAAATCTGTAACGAGATTGCAGATAGTGGTTACCAAACATTTGAACAAACTAAAAGTACCGCAGATGTAGAAGCTGCATAAAATGATTTACCATGAAAGCACTAGTATTAGAAGGTCCTCATGAATTAAACCTTAGGGATATTGATGTTCCAAAACCGGGTGTTGAGGATGCATTAATCAAAGTAGAAGCAATCGGTGTTTGTCGTTCAGATCATCACTTTTGGGAGTGGGGTCCAGATTCAGGGATGATGAATTTTGATGGTCCCAAAGTAATGGGGCACGAAATCAGTGGAACTGTTGTTGAAACTGGCAAAGACGTTACCAACTTTAAAGTTGGAGATCGTGTAGTTATTCCATTCTCTGGTAGTGATGGAACGTGTAAATATTGTAATTCAGGTCAACCACATTTATGTGAAAATTCGTACATACCTGGAGTATCCTATATCGGTGGATATGCCGAATATGTTTGTGTTCCTAAAGCGAATAGGAATTTGGCACATTTACCAGATGAGTTGAGTTTCTTAAACGGTGCAGCATTAGGTTGTAGGTTTATTACAGCTTTTCACGGATTGGTTGATCGTGCAGCCATTACCATTGGCGAAAACGTAGTCGTTTTTGGATGTGGTGGAGTTGGTTTATCTGCTATCAACATTTCCAAAGCTGCTGGAGCTAATGTCATAGCAGTGGATATCAATCCAGAGAATTTGAAATTAGCCAAAGTGATGGGAGCTGATACAATCATCAATAGCAATGATGTGGGTGCAGTTGCTGAGATTCAAAAGTTAACGAGTGGTGGAGCCGATTTAGCGGTTGATGCACTTGGACTTGAGGTTACAGTCAACAACTGTATCGCAAGTTTGAAAAAGGGCGGGCGTTTGCTTCAAATTGGAATTACAACCAAAAATGGTGGTAACGTTTCTGTACCAATGACTAGCGTGGTAATGCGTGAAATCAGTGTAATTGGAACATTAGGGATGCCTCCATTCAGATATGAGTCTATTTGGCCTATGTTATCAGCCGGTAAACTAGATCCTAGCAAAATGGTTACGGGTGAAATTTCAATCAGTCAAGTCAACGATGTATTCAAAGAAATGTCGAACAACACGGTTAAAGGAACCAATGTTGTTACATCATTTTAATGGGTATAGATTTGAGTTCTATAAATACAGTTAAATGAAAAAGCACGACTCATATGAGTCGTGCTTTTTTGTTTTATTTAGATTAAAGCCTTTTTTAGTGTTCTCTAAACTGTTTCCAAGCTTTAGAAATATCTGAAGAAAAACTACCCCAATTGTCTGATGCTGCTTCAGATCCTTTTTTCAAAAGCCTCTCTACTTTTCGCAACTTCGATTCCATTTCTTTCTTGGTGGCCTCATATTTCTCTTTGGCTTCTTCTTTTCCAAGGTGCAATTGAAGCCTAAAGAAATCAAACTTGGTATGATAATCTTCTAACTCTTCTTCTACTTCATTGGCCCACTCAGATCCTTTGTCTTTTGTAGTGCCATAGATGTTTTTTAGCTTGACTTTAAGTTCTTCAATATTCTTGGTGAGCTCTTTTTGTTGTTTCTCAAATTCGTCTTTGGTCTCCGCTTTTCCCAAAGCGGCTTGTACTTGTAGAGCTTCCACTTTTGTTTTTAACTCAGTAGCTTTCTCTTTGCTGATTTTTTCTGTTTTATCAAGTTGGGTTTTTACTTCATTGAGCCAGCCGTTCAATTCTTTTTTTTGAGTTTCGAAAGCTTCTTTGGCTTCGGCTGCTCCCAAGTGTAATTGAAGGTTTAAACGTTGAGCCATTCCTTCCCATTTTTCAAACTTCTTTTTAGCTCTTTCTGTGAATGTGGTTTCTTTTTCCATGATGATAAGTTTATTGTGTGTCTTTTTAAAGGTTAAGTGCTTGTGTTCTTTAATATTATAACAAATGACAGAACCATTAGTTTGTTAAAAGTTACGGTTTTTCAGAATGGAAATAACTACAATTATTCCCAACAATCCTGAAACCGAAAAGCCGAGTACGCCAAAGAGGGGAACGTCATATACTTTAGGTGGCATATCGGCCATAACAAGCAATGAAGAACTAATAGAAAGTGCAGCAATAATTACTGCAAGCACCAGTCTGTTACTGGCTTTTCCTAATGTATGATCCAATTGTTCCAGCCCATTGATTTCATGCACAATTTTAATCTCACCGTTTTTAATTTTTTTAATGATATCGCGTGCATCATCGGGGAGGTGTGTGACAAAATCATACAAATCAAAAAAGCGTTCCGAGCCTTTCTTGAACATCCGTTTTGGGCTGTAATGGCGGATAAGAATTTCGGCAATATAAGGTTCTATACTTTTGAGAATATTGAGGTTGGGATCGAGTTTAGTGCCGATAGCTTCAATTATGACCAAAGCTCTTAATAAGAGGTAAACGTAATGGGGTAAAATCACATCGTTCTCGTTCAATATTGATTTAAACTCTGGCAATAAAATTTCAGCATCTAGCTCATCAAGCGAAGCATCTCCATATTTGTCCATTAAAGCCGTAAGCTGGTATTCGAGTTTTTCTTTGTTGGGCAAACGAGATTGAATGGCAATGTCTTCAATGCTATTGATCATCTTGCGGATGTCTTTTCGCATAAAATTGAGCAACAATTCATCCAAAACTTCACGCTGATTGGGAGATATGTAGCCCATCATCCCAAAATCAATAAAACATACTTTTTCTTCTTTGGGAAGGTAAAATAGGTTGCCAGGGTGTGGGTCTGCATGAAAAAAACCGTGGGTCAACACTTGCTGAAGATAAAGGTCTATACCAACAGAAGCCAGTAGCTTTCTATCCACGTTATGTTCATCTAACTTTTCAATGTTGTTGACTTTTATTCCGTCAACATATTCCATACAAATGATGTGTTTGTTAGAATATTGATCGTGAATTTTCGGAACGTATAGGTTGGGGCTTCCTTTAAAGTTTTTGGCAAATCGTTTTTGGTTACGGGCCTCATTCTGAAATTGAAGTTCTTCATGAATACTGCGCTCAAAAGACTCGACCAAATGAGTAGGATGATAGCGTGCAATCTGGTCATTGTATTTTTCGAACAACCGCGCTACTTTCTGCATCACCAGAATATCGGCCTCAATCATTTGTTGAATGTTTGGCCGTTGCACTTTAAGCACAACTTCTTCACCCGTTTTTAAGCGAGCCCTATGTACTTGCGAAATAGAAGCTGTAGCTAAAGGTTCTTTGCTGATGGTTTCAAAAACATCATCGGGCTCAATTTCTAAGTGCTCTTTGAGTGCTTCGCAAATGTCAAAACCTTCAATGTGTGAAACACTGTCCTGCAATTTTTGAAGTTCAACCAATAATTTAGAGGGAAGTAAATCTTCTCGATTGCTAATAATTTGCCCCAGCTTTATGTAGGTTGGTCCCAGTTCTTCAAGCACCATTCTGATGCGCTCATAAGTAGAGAGAGAAAGGCTATGCTCAACTTCAGCATGTTTTTTTAGAAAAGCCTGAGGAATGTAGTCTTTCAATCGTGAAGTTGCCAGCAAATCTGTAAAGCCGTATTTAACCAGTACTTGTACCAGTTTTTGATACCGTTCCAGCTCTTTTGAAGTAATGTGAATGCCAACAACGTCCATAAATTGTAATTTTTCTGATAAGGTAAAATTAGCAGTTCTTTTGCTTATGAAGTATAAAAAAAGCCGCTAATGCGGCTTAAAAAGAGTTAAAACAATCTAGTGCTTTGCTAGTTAGAAATAGTTCTATTGTACCTGAAAACCAATTTTTTCTCGTGTTCTGTTTAATACTTCACGGGCAACAACTCTGGCTTTTTCAGCACCTGTTTTCAACACTTCATCAAGCTCAGATTTATTTTCCATGTAGTAAGAAAAACGCTCTCTAGGTTCTTTGTATTTCTCCAAAATTAGATTAAGAATTTCCTTTTTGGCATGTCCATAGCCATAACCTCCAGCCAAGTATTTTTCACGCATTTCTTGGGCTTGCTCGGGTTTTGCCAACAGCTTGTAAATAGCAAAAGCATTACAGGTATCCGGATTTTTAGGTTCTTCAAGCGGAATACTGTCTGTAACAATAGCATTCACTGCTTTTTTGAGTTTCTTCTCCGGTAAGAAGATATTGATGGTATTGCCTCTTGATTTGCTCATTTTCTCTCCATCAGTACCCGGAACCAATTTAGAATCTTCGCGTAGCTTTGCTTCAGGAATGACAAATGTTTCACCCATTTGGTTGTTAAATCTGCTGGCTACATCGCGTGTGATTTCAAGGTGTTGTAACTGATCTTTACCTACAGGTACATAGTTGGCATCGTACAACAAAATATCAGCAGCCATTAACATTGGATAGGTAAACAATCCTCCGTTAACATCCTCTAAACGATCTGCTTTGTCTTTAAAAGAGTGTGCTAGTGTTAATCGTTGATAAGGGAAAAAACAACTTAAATACCATGACAATTCACAGGTTTCAGGCACATCGCTTTGACGATAAAAAACAGTTTTAGCTGGGTCAAGGCCTGCGGCTAACCAAGCAGCAGCAACAGCATAAGTATTTTCTTTTACTGTGTCAGCATCTTTAATTTGTGTAACAGAATGCAAATCAGCGATAAACAAAAAAGAATCTCCATCTGTTGCATTTGCCATTTCAACAGCAGGAAAAATTGCACCTAATAAGTTCCCTAAATGCGGGATGCCTGTTGCCTGAATACCGGTTAAAATTCTTGCCATAATTCTTGGTTACTTTTTATCAAGGCATCAAAATTAGCAAAATGTGCGGCAGAAAATATGCGTTAAATCTTATGGTAATTCAATCATTCGAATAACTTCGTTGGCTTGCAAAATGATAAAGTTCCTAAAAATACCATTTCGCTTTCTCTATAAGGTCTATTTCTTGGTCTTGTTTTACAGCACATTAGTGGTGATGTACCCGCTTTTGTATTTCATGCTGAGCAATGAAAAATACTGGCCAAGACTCTTTAAAATGCTGCGCCCTTGGGGCAATTTTTTACGTTATGCTTCTGGAATATTCATTCGGATTGAGAAAGAAGGCGACTTTCCGCCTCCGCCATATGTAATAGTGGCCAACCATGCTTCTTATATCGATATTGTGTTGATGTATTGTATTGTACCCGATTACTTTGTGTTTATGGGGAAAAGTGAGTTGGAAGATTGGCCGTTGTTTAAAATATTCTTTACCAAAGGGATGAACATTGCTGTAAAAAGAGGCAGCATTAGAGCATCTCATGCAGCTTATGTTAGAGCACACGAAGAACTTTCTAAAAAAAGGTCAGTAGCTATTTTTCCTGAAGGAGGAATTCCACTTAGCGCACCAACTTTGGAGCGGTTTAAAAACGGAGCATTTCGACTAGCCATTGAACACCAAGTACCCATTGTTCCAATAACAATTGTAAACAGTTGGAGTTGCTTTAACAGTAATGAGTTGTACACAGGAGAAGGTAGCCCGGATATTATTCGGTTAGAAATTCATAAACCGATAGAAACAAAATCACTTACTGACAAAGATTTGGTAAATTTGCGCGAGCAAGCTTTTGAGATCATAAACGAACCCTTATTGCGTAATGAAAGTAGATGATGAATTGGTAGATCGTATTGCTGAATTGGCTCGCCTTAAATTTGAAGGAGAAGAAAAAGAGTCGATCAAAGCCGATATGCAACGCATTTTAGATTTTGTATCTGAATTAGAGGAAATCGATACAGAGAATGTTGAGCCATTGATCTACATGACAGAAGGTTATTTGGAGTTGCGTAAAGATGAATCTTCGATTAAAATCTCTCAGAATGAGGCGCTTTCTAACGCTCCATCTAAAGATTCTGATTACTTCAAAGTACCTAAGGTTCTAAACAAATAATTTCCTTTGGATAAGTTTAAAGCGCATTTTGCGCTTCTGCTCGCTAACCTCATTTACGGCATCAATTATTCCGTTGCAAAAGGGGTAATGCCAGACTATGTGAAACCTTTCGGATTCATTTTTTTACGTGCTAGCGGTTCCGTGTTGTTGTTTTGGCTCATTTCACTGGCAATGAAGTGGGAACCTATTGCCAAAAAAGACATCCCCCGAATGTTTTTGGCAGGAGTATTTGGTGTGGCAGTAAATCAACTCCTCTTCTTTAAAGGGCTGAACATTACTCATCCTATCAATGCATCAATCATGATGACATCATCTCCGGTGTTGGTTTTGGTGATTTCAGCACTCTTAATCAAAGAAAAAATATCGGCTAGAAAAGTGTTTGGAATTGTTTTAGGGCTTACCGGAGCAGTATTGCTCATTTTGTTTAAAGGAGGAAACTTATCAGGAGCGCCTCAACTGGCTTTTGATTCTGACACTGCTTTAGGAGATGCTTTGGTAATGTTGAATGCCATAAGTTATGGAACGTACTTGGTAATTGTTAAACCTTTAATGCAGCGCTATTCTGCGGTT
>CERC01007876.1_pt1 | contig 13599 bp, 15 predicted proteins | sample 530921 | NCBI WGS metagenome assembly CERC01 (sample SAMEA2621099, study PRJEB7988) | marine metagenome | isolation source: saline water (ENVO:00002010), including
GGCATTACCCACTAATGGGGCTTTTCGCTGATATGGGGCTACGCCAGTTACCTAAAGGCTAACTAACTTGCCCTGTTGTCACTGTCTTAGCTGGGGCGTTTAACCCAAGCACTACACCAGCCATTGGCATTAACCAATTTATTGGGGAATAACGCACAAGGGCGATAGTTTTCACCATCTGCGCCTTGTACATACATACAATTTTTGCACTGTGCGCCGTCAACCGTTGAGGCTGGGGTGTAGTTAAGTGCTTTGGCTGTTGGATCATCCGCTTGAAGTTGCTCTTGCGCCTGAGCGCGAAGTGCAACACTACCTAAGGTTAGCCCTATTAAGCTTGTCCCTGACAACTTCAAAAAGTCGCGACGGTTTACAGATTTCATAATTCTCTCCAAGTGAGATAATAACGAGAATGATTCTTTTTTATTCAAGGCTTTAAACGCAAAAACCTGCCCGTAGGCAGGTTTCTTTCTATCACTACATTATACTATAACGCGCATTGTCAGGATCGGCTAAATACGAAATAACTTCATTGATCCAGATTAAATCTCATTCATCTAACTATAGCCTGTTTAGATGAATGAGACATGAATGGCACCCATAAAGTTTACTTATTGGTTAACGGTGTGTCAGGTTTCGCATAGCTAAACTGCGCAATGCGGTGGGTACTATGATAACTATCAAGGCCAGATATACAGGCACTACCTGCACGTTCGATATCCGCATAACCGTCCTCAGACATCATGGCCTTGTTAAGGTGTACTTCTTTAATTGCCCCTATCACCATCTCTGTTTGGTTACACAACGTAAAATGCTGCTCTACCTTCAAGCCTATCTTTATATGACTCTCTGCCACATACGGTGCGTTGAAATTATCGCTAAACCAGGGCGTTAACCCTACTTTTTCAAACTCACTTTCGTGTGGTTGATAGCGGGCTGAGGTTTGATGGGCTTTATCTACCCATTGCGTATGAACATGATTGAGGGTGTACACACCTTGCTGTTTAATATTGTTCAATGAGTCTCGTTGTACCGTATGGGGGCGCATTATCATACCGAGTAAAGGAGGATTAGCGCCTACATGTACCACCGAACTTACAATCGCTAAGTTATGACTTTTTCCATCAGTAGTACCAAGCAGTGCCGCTGACTTAAAGCCTGATAAACTGTTGATAAAGTTTGCCCGATAGCGTTGAGGCATGGTGGTGATATCGTCAAGCTTGTAGGTATTAAATGGTTCACTCATTTTCGCAGGTCGCCTCTAAATCAATGTCATCACCCTGTTGGAACACTCTCAATTCGATAGGCTGGCAACATACTTGGCAATCTAATACCTGAACTTGACCAACGTCGTTGATCTCATCTATTTCTACCTCATTGGGCGCCATGCAATAGGGGCATGAAAACTCCATGGAACGCGTTAAACTCATTATTCTCACCGCCATTAATTCCCGAGTTATTCTTTTACGCGATAAAAGCGGCTCTGGATTGCTAAAAAGTAAAGGGTTGATTAAGTGCGCTGTATAAATATACACTGTTGGTGGTTTCGATGATCAGTGCCTTAAAATGCGAAAAGACTTACCGCCCCGATACTATTTAACCCACTTTCATGAATTTTTGCGCTTCTTTGATGGGGCGAGTGGCCACTTATTGACCGAGCAGGCCAATACCTTTATTACGCGCTTTTGCGCCTTAGATGAAGATAAACAGTGCATTGTAGTGCGTGCTGCCAACCGCAAGTACGCCGTCATCGATCGTAGCCAATTTAATTATGCTGAAATATCACTCCCGCAACAGCAAATCGATAGCCTTATTGAAAGCGGGTGGTTCGGTGATTTATCCCATGCCTCGGTACAGGATATGGCGGGCGTACTGACGAAAGACGCCATTATCGAACTCATGGCTACCTACGGGAGTACGCAAGGGTTATCGGCACTCACCAAACCCAAATTAGTTGAAAGGTTGCGCCAAGAAATTGCGCTACATGGGTGGCCTGATCGCTTTTCACTAGACCATTATTTAGTATGCTTGTTTGACAATGCTCTGCGCTTTTTACTGTTTGTTTACTTTGGCAATACCAAAAGCCGGCTGAATCAGTTTTCAATGCGCGATCTGGGTGTCATGCGTACGCGGTCTGACTCGGTTGGCAATAGCGCGCGATTTGACAGCAAAGAAGATACAGAAGCGGCGTGGTTTTACGCCGATCGCTACAGCAAGCTGGCCTATTACGATCAAGCGGCATTACTTGGAGTAGCCAAGCTACCTTTTCCTGATGTACAGAGTGTGTCGGCTGCATTTTATCGAGACCAATTTATTTATGCTTTGGGCATGAAATTAATGGAGTTTGATAAGTTAAAAGCTCTCGATATTCTTAAATTGGCACAAAGCGATAAAGCAAAAGAAAAATGGCTTAGAGAAACCTACAAAGCGGGCGATACCGATGCAGTAAAACAGCATCTAGAGCACATTATAGACAACCCGCAATCAGACACGCTGTTAGCGTTCGCCGAGGATTTCTATGCTCGAAAATATCACAAGAAGCGCACCAGTACGGTGACCGATATGCTGCGTAACGCAAGCAAATCTCTGGATATAGATGTTAGCCAAAACCAACAAGTAGAGCGGGGCGTTTTAGCCTATTATGCAAGACAAGGCGTGCAAGGTTGGCGTACCGAAAACCGGCTTTGGCGCAGCTTGTTTGGGTTAACATTTTGGCAGCAGCTTTATGAAGAAGACACACTGGTTACAGAATTTGACCGTCGCCCGCTTTCTCTTAAGCAAAACAATTTCTACACAAAATTTGAAAATAGCATAGAGTCGTTGCTTACTGCACTAAACAGCAAACAAAAGCTACGCCACCATATACACAAAATGGCTACCCAACATTACGGGAAGGTGAATAGCTTATTTATGTGGTCAAGCGGCCTACTCGCGCCCCTAGACGCTCTGATAACGCATGGAGAGTTGCCCGCAATATTTAATTTATTGCGTATGATGAGCCGAGATTTCGAAAACTTACGAGATGGCTTTCCCGATATTATGGTGTTAGATAACACCCTACGTTTTGAAGAGATTAAAGCGCCTGGCGACCAATTACGGCGTAACCAGCTGGTGTCTATTCAACGCTTACAGCAGGCAGGATTTGAAGTAGCGGTTACCACAGTGAACTGGGTGAGAGATCCAGCACAACCTTACGTGGTGGTCGACATAGAAACCACGGGTGGTAACAACAGTTATAACAGGATAACTGAGATTGGCATGGTTAAGCTTGTGGCGGGTGAAGAGATTGCTCAGTATCAAACCTTAATTAACCCAATGCGGCGAATTCCAAACAATATAACGCGTTTAACGGGTATTTCAGATGAAATGGTAGCCTCCGCCCCGGTGTTTTCCGATGTTGCAGAAGATATCAATGCTTTCACGGAAGACGCTGTATTTGTGGCCCACAACGTTAATTTTGATTATGGCTTCATTAAACAAGAGTTTGCTCGATTAGAGCACACCTATCGCCGGCCTAAAATGTGCACAGTGCGCGAAATGCGACGTACATATCCTGGTTTAACATCTTATTCCCTTGCAAATTTAACCCAACATTTTGATATTAAGATGGAAAGGCATCACCGCGCGTTGAGCGACGCTAAAGCCGCCGCGGAACTGCTCAAGTTGGCGTTCGAAAAAGACGATGAAAGTAGTACTTAATCATTGGGTGTAGTGAACAAAATATTCCTAAATGCGTAAAAGCAGTACCTAATTGTGAATGTTGTTTTGCCATGTACAGCGAAGAAGACAAATCTCGAATTATTGAAATGGCGTGGGAAGATCGCACGCCATTTGAAGCCATAGAGGCTTTGTATGGAATACCCGAAAAAGAAGTGATTGCGTTGATGCGAGCGCACCTCAGGCATAAGACCTTTAAGAACTGGCGAGAACGAGTGTCAGGACGAAAAACGAAGCACGCCAGCTTACGTCCAGCAGGGGTAGACAGAGGGTATTGCCCTTCTCAATACAAAGTAAAAAGTGCTAATAAGAAAGCGTAATGGGAATTATGAGTTATCTTTGTCTGGCGGCGTAACCGCGGTAACCGGCAGCAGTAGCGCCATGATTTGTTGCCGCCATGGTGACGGAAAAAGGTGCGTATTTTCAGCGTGATTAACCTGTTGTGCACGCTCGATAATAGGCATTAATGCGGCATAGCGAGGGTTTGATGCTTGTACAGCCTCTACCCGTTCCATAATTGAAGCGATGAAAGTGGCGGGTGACGCGTCGCCATGTTGCTTAAACTCGTTAACGAGTGCGCGACGAACGTAGCTTTCCCATTCCGCACGGTAACTGTCACTGAGCCTTTCTGGAAAGTGATTGAGTTCTTCTACATCACTGTCGAGCTTTACCACGTCGTTTACATCATCATACATCAGCCGTAAGGCGAGCAGCACGTTAAGCGTGAGTCTAGAAACAGGAAGTTGATCTTTTAGTTGTGTATATCTCTGGGGCACTGAAGAAACCTTCTCTACCTTAATCAATACAAATGGAAAAACATGAACGGCGTGAGCACTATTAAAAACCAAAGCGTTTATTGATAGTGCTCACTATCAATACTAATAAATCGCGCTGGCATATGAAAGGTGTGAAGGTTAAAAATACGTAATTTACTTTGGTGAACACAATAAGCCCAGGTGGCGTATCTATTATGCACTGTTAAAGTGCGTACGCGTTCTTGCTGTTTGGCCCATCGTTTGATGGGCCTTTTTTTAATTTTGAGTCAGAGAGAGTTTTATTCCCGCCATTACTCTGGTGACACTGTCTACAACATCGATTCGACTAAACCATTCAAGGTGATGATGCCTGACCAGGTTTCCACTGACTTCCAGCGATACACCGTGTCCTGTGCCAAGAAAATCTTCAGTTAGTTCTGCACGGGCACCGAAGTCGTCATCAACGTGAGAGTAGTGAGAAAAATACTCAAGAGGATAATGATAAAGTGACAGCGAACCTGACAAACCCACCACAATTTTCGCGCTAGCATCATCAAGACGTTTTATCGCTTCAAAAAAGGCGGTGTGGCTCGGGGTAATCTGGTAGCGATATTCTCCCCGTATAAAGTTTTGCGCTGTCATTCGCTCAATACTGGCTTCATAACTGTGCTTTTTCCCCATGTTGGCGGAATACTCTATTTCTACGTAATCTTCTTCGCCCCCTAAAGACAACGCGCGATTTGCTTGGGTGTCGCTTAGTTGGCCGACAACCACTTCAAAGGCGCTGTCGTCTTGTAATTGAAACACGTTTCTGATGCCGGTGATCCATCCATCTTTAGATAACCCCGTTGAAGAAACTCGCCCTTTGTAAGTCGGTATTACGCCTATCTCTGTTTTTCCATAATCAGATTGATAGCGAACAAAAACGCGGCGGGCATACAGGTAATCGGCGTTATCACTACCCAGGGTATTATGGCTAGAAGCAAAATCGTCGCCGCTGACTATGAACCCATTGAGTGACCAATGACGTTGATCGCCAAAGGATAAGCTAGGGTAATATCGCACACGGTATTGATGTCGACTAGGTCGGTCGGAGCGCGTATCGAATCGATATTGAAGATCGAGCTTTTGCGACACGACTGAGCTAGCTAATACGGGCGTAAAAAGCATACAACCGCAAATACTCACGACAACGAACAAAAGTGCAAAGGGCATGACTACTGCTTTGGGATGATTACCTGTCATTATTATGCTTCACCATGGATGATAAGTTTACGCGCGATAGATTAGATACTGCCCAAGCCTATTAAATGATTTTAATTTTGGCAAAAAAAAAGCCGGTGATAGACACCGGCAAGAAATGGAGGTGGACTCCAATGAGGGTAAACACAACTAGAAACAAAATTGCTTCACTGTTAGCAGGGAGGGCTAACAATGGAATCAGTATAGAGTTTTGCTATTAATAAGAAAAATCTTAAATATTGATTGTTTTAATCGTAAAAACAGAAAATGGGAGTGAGAGGTACTTGATGAAGAAAAAAACGAAAAAGCGCCGTCTCGTTATCCTTAAGAGACGACGCTAAGGGGGATAAAAACGGTACTATGACATACCTAATTTCTTCTCAAGGTAATGGATGTTAGTTCCACCCGCGAAGAAGTTTTCATCGGCCATAATCGAACGTTGCAAAGGAATATTGGTTTTAATGCCTTCTATCACAAGTTCATCTAGGGCGTGACGCATGCGCGCAATGGCTTCATCTCGGCTTTCACCATAGGTAATAAGCTTGCCAATCATAGAGTCGTAATACGGTGGCACTACATACCCAGAATAGATATGTGACTCCCAGCGTATACCTAAACCGCCTGGTGCGTGAAAGATATCAATGGGACCTGGGCTTGGTATAAAGGTTTCAGGATCTTCCGCGTTAATACGGCATTCAATAGCATGGCCACGAATCTGAATTTGCGATTGGTCAATTGAAAGTGGTTGGCCTGCGGCAATGCGAAGTTGCTCTTTAATAAGGTCTACACCGGTAATCATTTCAGAGACAGGGTGTTCTACCTGAATACGGGTGTTCATTTCTATGAAATAGAATTCGCCGTTTTCGTATAAGAACTCGAAAGTACCTGCACCGCGATAGCCTATTTCAATACAAGCTCTGCGGCATCGGTCACCAATTTTGGCTCGCATTTGCTCGGATATGCCCGGCGCTGGCGCCTCTTCAACGACTTTTTGGTGGCGACGCTGCATTGAGCAGTCACGCTCACCAAGGTGAATGGCATTACCCTGACCGTCAGCCAACACTTGAATTTCAACATGGCGTGGGTTTTCTAAGAACTTCTCCATGTAAACCGTAGCGTTCCCAAACGCTGCACCAGCTTCCGCTTGGGTGGTTTCTATGGCTTTCACCAACTCACCTTCGCTGCGAACCACGCGCATACCGCGACCACCACCGCCACCGGCAGCTTTTACGATAATTGGGTAGCCAATGCGCTTAGCAATCGCTTTATTCTTTTCTTCATCACCGGAAAGAGGGCCGTCTGAGCCCGGTACGCAAGGTACACCCGCTTTTTTCATTGCACTAATGGCCGACACTTTGTCACCCATCAAGTTGATGGTTTCGGCGGTGGGGCCAATGAAAATAAAGCCACTTTTTTCTACTGCTTCCGCAAAGTCAGCGTTTTCCGCTAAAAAGCCGTAGCCAGGGTGAATAGCAATAGAGTTAGTCACTTCCGCGGCGGCAATGATACGGGGAATGTTCAGGTAACTTTCAGTGGCAGATGCTTTACCGATACAAATAGATTCATCAGCAAGCAACACGTGTTTTAGGTTTTTATCCGCGGTTGAATGCACGGCTACTGTCTTTATACCTAGCTCTTTACAAGCTCTAAGTATACGTAGCGCAATTTCGCCCCGGTTAGCAATAAGTACTTTATCTAGCATGATGCAGCACTCACTTATTCAATGATGAACATAGGTTGATCGAATTCTACTGGATCTTGGTTTTCTACCAGAATGGCTTTCACCACACCGGCTTTATCAGCTTCAATTTGGTTCATCATCTTCATTGCTTCAACGATACAAAGGGTATCGCCAACTTTGACTTGTTGACCAACTTCGGCAAACGGCTTAGCAGTAGGAGAAGAGGCGCGGTAGAAGGTACCTACCATAGGAGACTTAACCACGTGGCCTTCTGGCGCACCAGGTTCTACAGCAGCAGGGGCTTCTGCAATAGGCGCCGCTGGTGGCGGTGCCATTTGTGGCGCTTGAGGCGCCGCAAAGCTATAATTCATAGGCGCTTGAACGCCGGTGGGACCACGGTGAATACGTACTGACTCTTCGCCCTCTGTGATTTCTAGCTCGGCAATGCCAGATTCTTCCACAAGTTCGATTAGCTTCTTAATTTTTCTAATATCCATGTTCTGTCTCTGCGTTAATTTTGCGATTTCGGTAAATTGATTGCTGCAGTTAGCGCAAGTGAATAGCCTATTGCGCCAAAGCCAACGATGACGCCAGCTGCAACATCAGAAAAATAGGAGTGGTGTCTAAACGGTTCGCGACCGTGTACGTTAGACAGGTGCACTTCAATAAATGGAATACTGACACTTAACAGTGCGTCGCGAAGGGCTACACTGGTGTGCGTGAAAGCAGCAGGGTTAATAATAATGGCATCTATGTTCCCCATTGCATTGTGAATACAGTCAATAAGCTCGTGCTCAGCATTCGACTGAAAGTGACTAAGCGTAACATCACTTGACTCAGCTTGCGCTTGAAGATCATCCACGATGTCTTGCAAGGTTTGCGAGCCGTACTTATCAGGTTCACGTTGTCCTAACATATTTAGGTTAGGGCCATTTAGTAACAAAATATTCATTGAATTTGCTGCTATCTTCGTTAAAAAATCACATTAAATGTCATTTCAACAAAAAAATGTGACAGTTGCACGAAAAAAAGCCAATAATTCCGCTCGTTTATTGAATTAGCAACCGATTATAGTAAAAGTGAAAGTTTTCGCAGCAAAATACTGGTCTAATCAGGTGTTTTCGGTGCAAAGTTTTGAGTACAGGTTAGCCGAAAAGTAGCGCTGACGATTTCGCCAAAGGTAGGCAGTAAGGGCGTTATAGCGCCATGACTTAGCTAAAAATAGACCAAGTCATGGCGAAAAATTATCTTATACGTTGGGGTAACGCCGCCCCTAAAAACACAAGTTGGTTAGCGGTTCCTCGTGTTTATTAACGAGAAGCTCCGCTATTTACCGATGAGTTAACGTGGGCGGCAAAGGCATCTGCTTTCATGAAGCCAGTGACTCGGGCGCGTTTAAGCTCGTTTCCTTCATTGTCAAAAAACAAGATAGTAGGCAAACCCAACACGTCAAACTTGTCGAACACCGCTTGCCGCTCTGGCGTGTTATCGGTTAAATCCATTTGCATCCACACCGTGTTTTGAAGTGCTTCTTGCACGTTTTCGCTGGGGAAGGTGTATTTTTCAAACTCTTTACACGCTACACACCAGTCTGCGTACAAGTCCACCATCACGGTTTTACCCTCGGCATTAGCTTGTGCAATATTCGCGTAAAGTTCATCGAGATTTCTCGCCTGCTGAAACGTAGGGTGGGCTTTTGCTCGCCCCACAATTCGGCGTTAATGCCCGCATGGAGTGCCACCGACACACTGCCCATAATACCCATGGCGACGATAATGGCGCGTATCAATTTTGCCTTGGTGGCAGGCGTGTGGCGATTGATATACCAGTAATATCCAAACAGACCAAAGCCCCAGGCCGCCCAAATGAAATCTGATAATGGGCTTGTCCACAGCCGTTCAATAAACACAATGGCCACGGCCAACATCATAAAGCCAAAGGTGACTTTTACCACATTCATCCAGTTACCTGCTTTTGGTAACAGCTTTCCGCCAGTGATGCCAAAAAGAATAAGCGGAATACCCATGCCTAAGCTAAGCAAATAAAGCGAGGCAAACCCCAGTAGCATATCCCCCGTTTGGGCGATAAATAACAAAATGCCAGTGAGCGGCGCCGTGGTGCAGGGGGAGGCAATTAGCCCTGAAAGTACACCCATCACAAACACACCGGCAAAGCTACCTGCGGTTTGGTTGTTACTTAAATGGGTTAATCGTTCTTGCCATTTTGCAGGCAGTTGCAGCTCAAACCCGCCAAATAGAGCAACAGCTAATAGTACAAATAAACCAATAAATACGCTTAACACCACGGGGTGTTGTAAGGCAGCCTGAAATTGCGCCCCTGCAACCGCCACCGCGACACCTAACAGAGAATAGGTAATTGCCATGCCTTGAACGTACACAAAAGTAAGCCAAAATGAGTGTGATAGCCCTTTGGGTTTGCCTTGGCCAATAACGATACCCGACACAATGGGATACATGGGGAATACACAGGGTGTAAAAGCAAGGCCAATACCTAGGGCTAGAAACAGCAGTAACGTGAGGGCAAGATTGTCTTTATTGATTAGCTTATCTGCCAAAGAGTACTGCTCGCTTGTTGCCGTACTCCCGTGCGCGGGACTTTTCGCCAATGCGTCTACATACACCACCTTTACCGTTGGCGGGTAACACAAACCTGCCTCGGCGCAACCTTGGTAACGTACTTTAACTATCCCATCTGCCGATACCTGGGTAAGGGGAATATGAATGTCTACTTGCTGGTGAAAAACTTCAGATTCACCATAAAATTCATCTTCAATGATGTTGCCTTTAGGGTAAGAGGCTTCCCCTATCTCGGCATTTTTCGCGACATATTTAAATTGCTTTTTGTATAGATAGTAACCCTCTGCAATGGTGAAACTTACCGTTAAGTCTTGTTGATCTTGATTAAAGTCGAACATGAATGCCTGATCCACAGGCAAATATTCAGGTTCATCACCGAAAGGGTCGTCGAAGTCGTTAGACAGTTGCCCAAATGCTGGCCCACTGACTTGTACCACTAACAGACACATTAGTGTGCGCAACAACAGCATGGGATTTTTCATTTTTATCATGGTTAATTCGTCTTTGTTTTATTTTTATTGTTACACATACTTAGTGATTGTTTAGAACGTTACGCATCCACATGCCATATTGTTCGCTTGCACACGCATCTAACACTATCCACTCTGGCACATCGTAAGGGTGCAACGCACAAACACATTGAAAGGCATTGTCGAGGCAAGTGGAGGCGGTTTTTATGATTAGCTGGTACTCTTGGTCGGTTTCGATTTGATCTTGCCATTCGTACACCGACTCAATACCGCTGATAATATTGACACATGCAGCAAGCTTTTCAGCCACCAAGGAATTCGCAATTTGCTGTGCAATCGCCTTATTTGGCGCCGTACACAAAACCACACGTAACGACATTATTCGCCTCCTCATTTGACCTGATTGATTAGACCGGGATGTGCGGCCTATTCTTTCATAAACCAAGCTTACCATATTCGTCATCGGTCGCTTTACCTTGCCTATTAGCCGAAACCATTGCACCTTTGCTTGTTATTAGTGTCTTAGCCCTTATAACTGACTATGACACGTTAGAAAGAGGAAGGGTTTTGCGGGTTTTATTTTTACTTTTTGCCATTCTACCGATAGTTGAAATAGCACTATTGGTACATGTTGGCGACATTATTGGTGGTTGGAACACGGTTGGGCTGGTTATTTTATCCGCGTTTATAGGGGCATACTTTGTTAAACGTGAAGGAATAAATACCTTGCAAACCGCGCAAGCGAAAATGCAGCGCAATGAGATGCCCGGCAACGAGTTAGTTGAAGGGCTCATGCTAGTGGTGGCGGGCATATTACTGGTAACGCCAGGGTTTATCACTGACATATTCGGTTTTTTATTTGCGCTACCAGGTTCACGCCATTTTCTTGCTGCCCAAGTAAGCAAACACATGAAGATGCGGGTTGTCGTGCCAGGTAGTGCGGGTTCCGCTGGTGGGTTCAACTATCAGCAAGGTGCGCAACATAACCCATTTGAGCAAAGCAATGACCCCTTCGGCCAGCGTAATGGCGGGCGTGACGACAGTGATGTCATCGAAGGCGAGTTTGCTGATAAAACGCAAAACGATCCTGATAAGCGATTGAAGTAACGTTAAAATCAATTTTTTTACATTTTTTTATGTAAAAACCCTTGAAGTTGTCAGGACACTCCCCCATTTATCCTCGCAGATAAGATTTTAACTGCCCAGAAATGGGCATCCCAAGCATTCGGTATTCAGACAACTGAATACCGGTAATCACTTAAACTTGAATAGTGGAATTTTCAGGAGACTTGAAAATGGCAATTCGTCCTTTACACGACCGCGTAATCCTTAAACGCGCAGAGCAAGAAAGTAAATCTGCAGGCGGCATCGTTCTGACTGGTTCTGCAGCGGAAAAATCTACTCGCGGTGAAGTCATCGCAGTAGGTAACGGTCGTATTCTTGATAACGGCGACGTAAAAGCGCTAGACGTTAAAGTTGGCGACACCGTTATTTTCAATGACGGTTACGGCGTTAAAACAGAAAAGCTGGATGGTGAAGAAGTTCTAATCCTAAGCGAAAGCGACATTCTTGCGATTGTTGAGTAATAACAACTAACGTTTAACCGAATTAGAGAGGAATTGAATCATGGCAGCTAAAGAAGTACGTTTTGGTGATGACGCGCGTTCAAAAATGCTTAAAGGTGTTAACACCCTAGCAAACGCAGTTAAGGTAACCCTAGGTCCAAAAGGCCGTAACGTTGTACTAGATAAGTCATTTGGTGCCCCTACCATTACTAAAGATGGTGTATCTGTAGCGAAAGAAATCGAACTTGAAGACAAGTTTGAAAACATGGGCGCACAGATGGTTAAAGAAGTAGCGTCTAAGGCGAATGATGAAGCGGGTGACGGTACTACTACTGCAACAGTACTCGCGCAAGCTATTGTAACTGAAGGCCTTAAGAGCGTTGCTGCGGGTATGAACCCAATGGATCTTAAGCGCGGTATCGACAAAGCTGTTATTGCTGCAGTTGAAGAGCTTAAAGCGCTTTCTACTGACTGTGCAGACAGCAAGTCTATCGCTCAGGTTGGTACTATCTCTGCAAACACAGACGCAGAAGTAGGCGACATCATTGCACAAGCAATGGAAAAAGTAGGTAAAGAAGGTGTTATCACTGTAGAAGAAGGTCAAGCACTTCAAAACGAATTAGACGTTGTTGAAGGTATGCAGTTCGACCGTGGTTACCTATCTCCATACTTCATCAACAACCAAGAAAACGGCACTGTTGAACTAGACAACCCGTTCATCCTATTGGTTGACAAGAAAATCTCTAACATCCGTGAACTACTTCCTACCCTTGAAGGCGTAGCGAAAGCTGGTAAGCCGCTTATGATCATCGCTGAAGATGTTGAAGGCGAAGCGCTTGCTACTCTAGTCGTTAACAACATGCGCGGTATTGTTAAAGTGGCAGCGGTTAAAGCACCTGGTTTTGGTGACCGTCGTAAAGCCATGCTACAAGACATCGCTATTCTAACTGGCGGTACTGTAATCTCTGAAGAGATTGGTCTTGAGCTTGAAAAAGTACAACTCGAAGACCTTGGTACTGCTAAGCGCGTTGTTATCAACAAAGACAACACCACTGTTGTTGACGGTAACGGCGACCAAGAAGCGATTGAAGGCCGTTGTGCTCAAATCAAAGGTCAAATTGAAGAGTCTTCATCTGACTACGATAAAGAAAAACTTCAAGAGCGTCTTGCTAAGCTTTCAGGCGGTGTTGCAGTCATTAAAGTGGGCGCAGCAACCGAAGTTGAAATGAAAGAGAAGAAAGACCGTGTTGAAGATGCACTACACGCAACGCGCGCCGCGGTTGAAGAAGGCGTAGTACCTGGTGGTGGTGTTGCTCTAGTTCGCGCCGCGTCTAAGCTTAGCGAGCTAACTGGCGACAACGAAGACCAAACTGTAGGTATTAAGCTTGCACTACGTGCGATGGAAGCACCTCTACGTCAAATCGCGTCTAACGCCGGTGCTGAAGCTTCTGTTGTTATCAACGCAGTTAAAGGTGGCGAAGGTAACTACGGTTACAACGCAGGTAACGATACCTATGGCGACATGCTTGAGATGGGTATTCTTGATCCAACTAAAGTAACACGCTCTGCACTTCA
>CERC01053789.1_pt1 | contig 13579 bp, 12 predicted proteins | sample 530921 | NCBI WGS metagenome assembly CERC01 (sample SAMEA2621099, study PRJEB7988) | marine metagenome | isolation source: saline water (ENVO:00002010), including
TGCTGTTTTTACGGGAGTGTATTCTTAAGGGAAAAAGCTGTTGTTTTCCCATAAGGGCTGAAAGCCTATAAATAAAAAAGAATAATATGCTGGAAGCCAAGCCCCGTACAAGGCTCCGCAACTCTTCAGCAAACGGGCAATCATTCGCTCAGAGGCTGAGCTCCTACAGTTCCCCCCGACCAACCTTCAGTCTATAACCGAGCCTGTTACTAGTGTATTTCATATTAACTACTCACAAACCGTACACGCAGTGAATAGGCTATTCGATATTCAGCGGGGCTGATGAAAATTAACCCTATGATTTACAAGACAAAATAACGTATGACCTTTTATGCACTATCCATAGAAAACTCAATAGCTGTCCCTATTCGTTCATTAATCTATGTCAAAATGGGACACTGATGAGTAAGCATTCAACAAAGTATTCTGATCCCTGATCCTTTTGACCGACTCTTTTACCCTAAGGTTGGAGATTTATTGCTCTAAAGACCACTTTGCCCCTTAGCATTGAACGCGGTAATATAGCCTCCGCTCAGGATTGTGTGCGCTGCAACATAGAGTTAGATACACGTCATGCTAGTAACCTGTCAGGCCAAACGCTGATTTTACAAAAAAGTCGAGTTTGGTCAGGTTATGAAACGTTACTAGGCGTAGATAGTATAAAAATGATCAATTTTTATGCTATTTCGACAGGTATTTAAAAAACACATAACCTGATCCAAACACAACTAATCTTAAAATCGGATTTAACCATGAACCTGTCGATGTCTTTTCCACAGATCAACATGCCGAGTCTACGTTTTCTGTTGACCGTCTTTGGTCTTTTACTGCTTCCGGTTACTGCCTTTGCAGAATCTGGCGGCACAGCTGCTGATATTCCGGAATTGAGTGCCTCTTTCTATGGCTATTTGAGTGTAGCTATTTTTATTTTGGCCTACTCATTGGTTCCATTGGAAAACAATATCCATTTACTTAAGAGTAAGCCGGTTCTAGTGGCTGCGGGTCTTATTTGGATTCTGGTTGCATTAGCCTTTAACGAGATTGGTGCTTCAGAACAGGCGCACAACGCAATTAAGCATGCCATTATTGAATACGCAGAGCTCTTCTTGTTCCTGTTAGTCGCGATGACCTACATAAATGCGCTTGAAGATCGTAATGTATTCCAAGCGCTTCGGGCTTATCTAGTCTCTCGTGGCTATTCATTGCGTAAGGTTTTCTGGGTAACAGGTACACTTGCTTTTCTTATCTCTCCAATTGCAGATAACTTGACTACTGCCCTACTTATGGGCGCGGTTGTTATGGCTGTTGGCGGTAAGAACATTCGCTTCGTCTCTATTGCTTGTATCAACGTTGTTGTAGCAGCAAACGCAGGTGGTGCTTTCTCCCCATTCGGGGATATTACAACCCTGATGGTTTGGCAAAAAGGCAAAGTAGAGTTCTTGCAATTCCTACCACTGTTTCTCCCATCTCTGGTTAACTGGTTAGTGCCTGCGGTTATCATGCACTTTGCTATTCCTAATGAGATTCCAGAAGGGTCTCAAGAAAAGTCCTTTATGAAAATGGGAGCGAAGGTAATGATCGTTCTGTTTCTTGCGACTATTGTTACTGCAGTATGCTTCCACAGTTTCCTACACCTACCGCCTGCAGCTGGCATGATGTTTGGTCTTGGCTACTTAGGTATGTATTCGTTCTACCTGAAAAAGGTTGAAGGTCGGACGATTATGGCTGATTCAATATTCGGTGGACGTAGAGACACTCATCCAAACCCTTTAAATATCTTGCAGACGTTTGGTAAGAATATAGGTGAACACCTGAATGATCAGCCTTATCCAGCGTTCATGATTGATAAAGAAAAAAATGTTACCCATTGGAATACCGCTCTGGAAGATTTAACGGGTATTAAAGCCGATGAGATGATTGGCACTAAAGATCACTGGAAGGGCTTCTATAAGGAGCTACGTCCAACGTTAGCCGATGTCGTTCTGGAAGATGAATCAGGCGCGGGTGTTCGTCAGCATTACCATAATCACTATCGTGAAAACCCTATGGGTGACAAGTCATACGATGCTGCTAATTATTTTGAAAACGTTGGCAATTCCGGTGCATATTTGATGTTCAGCGCCGCACCTGTAGTTGATGATAATGGTGAAACAATTGGTGCCGTAGAGTTGTTGGAAGATATGACTGAGTGCAGGGAAGAAGTTAAGCAATTCGACGTTATGGAGCGTGTATCACGTGCCGAATGGGACACCTTATTGTTCTTCTACGGCGTGATTATGTGTGTAGCAGGTTTAAGTCAGTTTGGTTATATGGCCATCGTTTCCGAGCTAATGTACAACGATCTGGGCCCAACTTGGGCTAATAGCCTAGTGGGTGTATTATCTGCCATTGTCGATAACATTCCGGTTATGTTTGCAGTATTGACCATGGACCCAGCCATGTCTCTAGGACAGTGGCAATTAGTGACCCTGACAGCGGGTGTCGGCGGCAGTATGCTAGCCATTGGTTCCGCCGCAGGTGTAGCACTGCTTGGTACCGCTCGAGGCGTCTATACCTTTGCCTCCCACCTAAAATGGACCCCTGCTATTGCACTAGGATATGTAGCCAGTATAGGCGTGCACTTGCTTTTTAATGGTGTTTAAGCTCTCTAATAGGCTTCACTTTTAATCCTAAAAGACCCACTACTGAGTGGGTCTTTTTTTAGAATTCGCTGTCTGAGCTCTTCAACGACTAGGTTCAGAGTAAAATTAGACCCACCGAAATATTCCTCACAATTCTGATTTGGCACTGACTCAAGCACCTTTAGCGCAGCCAAATATCGAAGAGAATAAGCCCCACTCAGAAGCTAAGCCTCCACAAATAGCACTAGCTAACCTTTAGTCTAAATCCAAGCCTAATATTAGTGCATTTAATATTTACTGCCCACTAATTGTGCACCGCAATATTCCTTTCAACCTCAGCCCCTCCCCAAAAAAAACACATAACCAAATGAAATATAAGAAAAAATAAAACATGGCATTTTTTGTGCTCTATAATTTAACAAATTTATAAAACCCAGTGAGAACTTAGGTGCGATAAACAGGGAATTCAAATAATGAATTTTCTTCAACCTAAAACTTGTAGGGCAAATAACAGAATCACGTTTTGCTGAACGTTTATATTGATAAATTTTTCTCAATATAAGCGCTCAGCAAGATCATTTTTTAAAAATTGCAGGAGTTAGTGTATGGCTTATTTAGAACCCAGCGAGTTTGCAACCAAAATGGTTGATGCCGGTGAACAGAAGATATTCATGTCCACCAAAGACACCTTTATTCGCGCATTCATGGCGGGTGCCATTCTGGCATTAGCTGCGTTTTTCGCGATTACGGTTATAACCAAAACAGGTAACCCACTACTGGGCGCTGTTTTGTTCCCTGTTGGTTTCATCATGCTTTATTTGATGAAATTTGACTTACTGACAGGTGTATTCACGCTGGTACCTTTAGCCGTTCTAGACAAACGTCCGGGCTGTAATATGAGCGAACTAATGCGTAACTGGGGCTTAGTATTCCTGGGTAACCTATGTGGCGCATTGACGGTTGCCTTCTTTGCCTCTTTTATTCTAACTTACGGTTATCAGGTTGATGGCGGTGCAGTCGCAGCGAAAGTAAGCTCCATTGGTGAATCCCGAACATTGGGTTACCAAGAGCAAGGCATTCTAGGCTGGTTCACTATCTTTATCCGCGGCATGCTATGTAACTGGATGGTATCTATGGGTGTTGTGGGTGCAATGATATCTACGTCTGCTGGCGCTAAAATGGCTGCGATGTGGATGCCAATCATGTTGTTCTTCTACATGGCATTCGAACATTCCATCGTTAACATGTTCCTATTCCCATTCTCTATGATCATGGGTGGTGACTTCACAATTATGGATTACCTGATCTGGAATGAGATTCCTACAGTATTAGGTAACTTGGCAGGTGGTTTACTATTGGTTGGTTTACCTATCTACCTGACTCACGTTAAAACGAGCAAAGAAAGAAAGGCTAAAGCAGCGGGTCATACTGTTGCAGCGCTTTAATCCTGTGAATCCAACAGAGATATAAGCACAACAGACCCCGGCCTTCAGGATGATCGCCGGGGTTTACTTCAGAGCCAGTCTATATTTTACCTTCACTATTAATACCTTAAATAAATGTACCCTTAAATGTCCTTCTAAATGTACCGTTAAATACAAATAAGAGCAGAGCTATCCTGATGAAGAACCAACTTAAAATCACTACAGGGCAGTACAGCGATAAGGGTATTAAAGAACTCAATCAAGACTTTCACGGCTCACTGATTCCTCGCGAACCTCAATTAAGTCTCAAGGGTGCCGCTGTGATTCTGGCTGATGGTATCAGTAGTAGCGATGTAAGCCAGATTGCCAGTGAAACCTCCGTTAAAAGCTTTCTAAGTGACTATTTTTGTACGTCCGATGCTTGGTCTGTACATACATCAGGTTTAAGAGTTATTGAATCTATCAATGGCTGGCTACACTCCCAAACACAGCGAAGCGAAGCCCGTTTCAATAAAGACAAGGGTTATGTTTGCACGTTAAGCGCAGCCATTTTCAAATCATCCACGGCACATCTTTTTCATGTGGGTGATAGTCGAATATACCGACTACGTGATGATGGATTAGAACAACTGACAAAGGATCATCGCCTATGGTTATCTAAGGAAAAAAGTTACCTAAGCCGAGCAATGGGGATCGACCTTTCTGTTGAAGTCGATTACCAAACGGTCGCACTTAAACAAGGAGATTATTTCCTTCTTTGTACTGATGGTGTGTATGAATACTGTGATACGGAAGATGTACTAAACACCCTGAAAGCCCATGAGAACGATCTAGATAAAGCGGCGGAAACCTTAATTAATCTAGCTCTTGAGAAAGGTAGCGATGACAATCTGACATTGCAGTTTGTCAGAATAGATCAACTGCCCAGTATAGAGAGCAGCACACTGCAACAGCAAGTCGATGCTTTAGAACTCCCCCCTGTATTACAGGCGCGAGAAGAGTTCGATGGTTATATGATTCTGCGTGAGATGCATGCTAATAGCCGAAGTCATGTTTATCTAGCGGAAGATTTAGAAGATAAAACCCGTGTCGTCATCAAAATACCTTCTGTTGAACTCAGAAACGATCAAGCCTATCTAGAACGTTTTTTAATGGAAGAGTGGGTCGCGCGTCGTATTAATAACGCCCACGTGATGAAAGCGGGCATACAAAGCCGCAAACGAAACTATCTATATTGCGTAACTGAGTATATTGAAGGCATTACACTTAAACAGTGGCTCATAGACAACCCCTCCCCCTCACTTGAGGCCGTTCGAGGAATTATTGAGCAAGTAGCTAAGGGGCTGCAGGCGATGCATCGCATGGAGATTCTGCATCAAGATCTTAAGCCCGATAACATTATGATCGACACAAACGGTATCGTTAAAATCATTGATTTTGGCGGCGTAAGGGTTGCTGGAATCATTGAAGCGGAAAGTATTCTTGAACAGGACGACATGCAGGGTACTGCATTGTATATGGCACCGGAGTATTTTGTCGGTGAAGCAGTCTCCAGCCGTTCAGATCTGTTCTCTTTAGCGGTGCTGACCTACCATATGCTGTCCAACCGTTTCCCATACGGTACCAGCATTGCCAAAGCTCGTACGGTGGCAGCTCAAAGGCGACTTAAATATGAGCCGGTTCTCGATGATGAGCGCGAGATTCCCGCTTGGATAGACCATACGCTGCGTAAAGCCCTAAACCCTAATTCATTCAAACGCTACGATGAACTGAGTGAATTTATTTTTGATCTTAGGAATCCTAATCAAAAATTCTTAAGTGAAACAAAGCCCCCTTTACTGGATCGTAACCCGCTACTTTTCTGGAAGAGTGTGTCCCTCATTCTTGCAGGAGTTATAGCGGGGTTACTCAACTATATACATAACTTGCTAGCCTGATTAGCTACGAATGAGGACTCACCATGATTAGTAATCGAGAAGAAGTAACAGCCCTGATTCTTTCGCAAAAAGTTGCCAAAGGTATCAAGTGGAGTGAAGTAGCAGAAGCCTTAGATCTATCGAAAGAATGGACAACCGCCGGTTGCTTAGGACAGATGACTTTCGATAAGGAACAAGCAGAGAAAGTGGGTGAAATCTTTGCTTTATCCGATGAAGCTATTGCTTGGTTGCAGATTGTACCTTACAAAGGCTCACTGCCAACTGCGGTTCCAACTGACCCTCTTATCTACCGCTGGTACGAAGTCGTCAATGTATATGGCAGCACAATTAAAGAGCTGATTCATGAAGAGTTTGGGGACGGCATTATGAGCGCTATCGACTTTTCAATGGATATTAAACGTGAAGAGAACCCTAATGGGGATCGTGTAAACGTAGTGCTATCTGGGAAGTTCTTACCTTATAGACAGTTTTAAGTATAAGCGCCGTAACAAACACTTACGGCGCTACATTACCTTATCTTACCTATAGTGGCTTTTAAGCAAGAAGCTAGTTAGATAAAGACAGCGTCACTGTATAGAAAGCACTGTATAAAAGCTAAGAAGCCATACCCAATACAGTATCAAATTCTAGATGTTCCCAACCATCGATATCATACATCCAAAAAGTATTGCAGCATGAGCAACGGTAGATAGAACTTTCAGGTATGGAACTGATCAGTTTTAGATCAGCATGAGCGGTTTGCTCTGTAGACTGCTTTTCACAGCAGCTGCATATTTTTTTATCATCCATGACTTTAATCTTTACAGGTTAATGAAGCAAGACAACCATAACGGATTATATCCCAACTTAAACTAGGAAATATTCCTAAATCGTCACTTTTTATCTATTTCAAGCATCTATAAATATTTATAGCCTCCCCCCTACCTTTTGATGACTCGTCATTCCATTACTGATGAATTCAGCACTATTTTTTGTGATTAAGCCCTCTCTTAGCTATTCTAAAATTACTTCATTGCTGACAGATACCTAGTTTGTTATGTCCGATGCTCACAACACAATAAAGCAGCTAAAAACTCGCGTACAAGAAACGGAAAAAGAAAACGAGCTTCTTGTAGAGTTTGCAGAACTTTCCACCGAGTGGTTTTGGGAGCAAGATGAGCACTTTAAATTTACGCGTTTCTTTGGCTTTTCTCCGCAAAAAATGCAGCGTAATCAAGAGTTATTTATCGGTAAATGCCGTTGGGAGATGCCAATCTCGGGCGTATCTGACGAAGAGCTTCAAGCGCATATAGACTGCTGCTCACAACACAAGCCTTTCCACGATTTTGAATATGAAGTGTTCGGTGATAATAACCAAATTCAACATTATATGGTCAGCGGTAATCCGAGGTTTGATTCAAATGGAAACTTCGCTGGGTATCATGGTGTTGGCAGAAATCTAACAGAGTTGCGCTCCGCTCAAAATGCAGTGGCGAATAGCCAACGTCAGCTATTTCAAATACTGCAAGGCACACCAACACCGACCTTTGTGATTGATAAAAACCACACTATTACTCATTGGAATAAAGCCTGTGAAGTGCTATCTGGCATACCCGCTAAAGAAGCTATCAATGGTAGCAACACATGGAAAGGCTTTTACATGGAAGCACGTCCAACTCTGGCCGATTTAGTCGTCGACCGAGCATCTATCAAAACTTTGAAGCAATTCTATGGAGAGAGCCTTACACGATCCGCACTGATAGAAGGTGCTTATGAAGCGGAAGATTTTTTCCCTAACATGGGCGAATCAGGGCTTTGGTTAAACTTTAGCGCCTCCCCTTTACTCGACGCTCAAGGAAATATCATTGGTGCCATTGAAACCTTAAAAGACATCACTGATAGGGTGATCGCAGAACAAACAATTCACAAGCAGTTCCTAGAACTACAAGAAACACATCTAGAGCTTCAAGGCACGATAGAAAAACTTATTGAAGCGAAGAGACTTGCAGGGCTCGGTCAGTTAGTCGCTGGTGTTGCCCATGAGTTAAATACACCGTTAAGCAATATGCTGTTAAGCCTCAGCAGCTCACAAGAGTCACTCTCTCAACTAGCCACTAGTTTCAATGACCAACAACTAAGCCAAAATCAGATGCAAGAGTATTTAAAAACTGCGGAAAAGTCTGAGACGCTAATAGAGGAAAGCCTTACCCGCTGTATTAAATTAGTGGGACGGTTCAAAGAACTGAGTAATGATCAAACTCACAACGTACTAACTCAATTCCAACCTTATGAAGTGATCAATGATATTTTCAAGCTCGTTCAAAATGAATGCTTAGGCCGCAACATTAATCTAGTGAATAATGTTCCACATAATCTCTTCATTACCAACGATCAAGGCGCCTTTGAACAGATATTATTTAGCCTACTGGAAAACAGCTTAAGGCACGGCTTACAAGATTCGGGATTTTTTAGTGTGGACTGTTTAGAAACGTCAACAGCACTGACCTTCAACTTTTCAGATAATGGCTGCGGACTTGATGAAGCCATTATAAAACAAGCCTTTGACCCCTTTTTCACATCACAATTAGGCGTGGGAGATTCAGGACTAGGTTTATATAGAGTGTACAACCTTGCCAATGCAGTCTTTGGTGGCAATGTATCCATTCATAACGCCTGCCCAGGACTCACCATTAACTTTACATTTCCCCGCAAGGCCAAACTTTCAGAATAATAACTTTAACTCGCGAAAAAACTAGCCGTAGGCCCACTAACGGCGAAACAATAGTCTTTAGCAAAATTGCACTCGTTTCTAGCTTCACCTATTCTCAAAGCAATAGAAGGGATCTGAAGTTACTTTGTAACAAATATCTTACAAAAGCCTCGCATAGAGTCAGCGGAGAGTTATATGCATCAGCCAAGCCCTATCATTCTCGATACAAACACCCCACAACTTGCAGATGTTGATTTCCGCAATGCTATTGTAACGGACAAAGACGAGTATCAAAAAAAGCTAAAAAAATGGCAAAAAAAGATGCTTCAAGTCCAGCAAGCCTATTACCACCAAAACCGTAGGGCGATTATCGTGCTTGAAGGATGGGATGCAAGTGGCAAAGGTGGAGCTATCCGCCGAATGACCGAAAAACTAGACCCCCGAGGATTTACTGTACACCCCATTAGCGCCCCCTCTTCTGCTGAGCAAAGTAAACATTACTTGCAGCGATTCCAAGCTCGCCTACCTGCAGCCGGCTCTATCGCTATATTTGACCGCTCCTGGTATGGAAGAGTACTAGTAGAGCGCGTCGAGGGCTTTGCATGCTCCAAGGAATGGCAGCGCGCATATCAAGAGATCAACGAGTTTGAGCGTAGCCTGAGCGATGACGGCGCAAGAATTATCAAAATCTTTATTCACATCACTCCGGATGAGCAACTTAAGCGCTTTGAAGAGCGCTTAAATAATCCCGTAAAACGCTGGAAACTCACTACGGAAGATATTCGAAACCGTAGTCGATGGTCTGACTATGAGCATGCAATTGATGACATGTTTAACTACACATCAACTAAAACAGTGCCTTGGAATATTATTCAAGGAAATCATAAATGGTTTTCTCGAATCGCTGTGTTGAAAACGGTGGTGAATCAACTGTCGAAAGACGTTGATGTCAGCCCCCCTGATATTAACCCTGAGGTAGTAGAGGAAGCCTATCAAGCCTTAGGCATAAAAATTGGGGGCGATTCTTAGCCCTTGCAATAATTCTGCAATAATTCCCGTGCATCATTAGCCTCACATATAAAGAGGCAAATAAAAAAATGAGAGAAAGTAATTTAAAAGTACAGCTAAAACAGCTGTTAAACCGAGGCTATTCTGAGATTGATGTTGTCAATCTTGCTATTGCGCCTAAACATGTTGTTGATCAAGCGATCCATGAGTATAACGCTGAGCAAAAAATTCAGGCTCAAACTCTTCGCACACAACACAACCAAGCCAGTTTTGCGATGCAATTAGGTAGCTAATTTAGCTACCTCTCATTCCTTAGACCAATTTCCCTATATTCTTTAGCATCATTCGATTCTTCTATTGGTTTCGTTCAGATACAATTCACCCTAGTTGGTGTACTAATATAGTCAGCTAGGAATAGCCGGCTTATGTTTTGTGGGGAAGCCTGTTAGTCCCAATAACCAATCGATGAGCACTTATAGGAAAATTATAATGAAAAAAGTACTTATTGCAGCAGCGGCTGCGACTATGATGTTACCTGCAGCAGCAATGGCTGAGCGTGATGGCGCTGCTGTATACAGTAAAACATGTGTTATGTGCCATGCTGCGGCTGGAACTGGCGCACCTGTAATGGGCAACGCTGAAGAGTGGGCACCACGTGCCGCTACAGGTATAGAAGCTCTAATGGTATCCGCAACTAAAGGTAAAGGCGCTATGCCTCCTAAAGGTTTATGTATGGATTGCACAGATGGCGAACTTCAAGCTGCTGTACAGTACATGCTAGATAACTCTAAATAAGTTGTGATCAGACATAAAAAAATCGCCATTAGGCGATTTTTTTATGTCTGTAATTCAAGATTAGAAGATCTCTGTCGGCGACAGATTTAAAAGCTCTGCATCAGGATCATCTTCAGAACTCACCTTAATCTTATCCGGTGATTCTTTATCTTTTCCTTTCTGAACAATAATCTCAACACGACGGTTTTTCACTCGATTCGCACGCGTATCATTTGGCGCCAGCGGTTTAGTATCCGCCAATCCCAATACTTTAAATCTAGACTGATCAATACGTGGATCACCAAACAACTCATGCGCGACAGCCAATGCACGCGCTACAGATAGATCCCAGTTAGATTCAAAGCGACGCCCAGCATAAGGAATGTTATCGCTGTGCCCTTCAATCGCCACATTACCTTTTACATCTAGAAGTACATCACGAATCTTAGCTAACACTGGAATCGACTCAAATTTAAGCTCAGCAGAACCTGAATCAAATGCCCCTTTTTCTTTGATACGAATAATAATTTTCTTACCATCCGTTTCAACTTCAACACTGCCGTCACCAATCTCTTCCGCTAAGGCAGCGGCAAACTCTACCGCTTCCTCTTTAGCCTCCTGCTCTTGCTGTTTTTGAAGTTCTTGATCTTCGCCTTTCTCTTTATCAGGGGCATCACTCTCGCCCTCTTTTGAGCGAATATCGAGGGTATTCATATCGTTATTAGTCGTCATCTGACGAATTTCATTTAACGGCGTTGGCTCAGGACGTCCAGGGCTAAACTCCTGCGCGATAATAGAAGTTCCTTTCGGTATGTCTTCTACCTTGATCTGATTTTGCACACCAAATGCTTCTCGCATCGAACCGGCAAGCTGCTTGAATTTCAATACATCCATCTCTGAGAAAGAGAGAAGAAGTACGAAAAAGCACATCAATAGCGACATTAAGTCGCCAAATGTTGCCAACCAACCGGGGAGCCCCGCGGGGCAAGGAGGGCATTCTTGTTCTTCGGTATCACTCATCGTTCAGCTCCTTACCGAATTAACCTTCAGCCGCCGCACGTTTTTTCTCTGGCAGATAGTTTCTCAACATCTGTTCGATAACACGTGGGTTCTGACCTGCTTGAATGGCTAATAGACCATCGATAATTAACGCTGCATTGAGCGCTTCTTCGTCTTTACGAACATTCAGTTTGTCCGCAATAGGTAACGCAACCATGGTTGCCAACATTGCTCCGTAAAGCGTTGTTAGTAGTGCTACCGCCATCGCAGGACCGATAGACTTAGGGTCACTCATGTTAGAAAGCATCTGTACCAGACCCACCAGAGTACCAATCATTCCCATCGCAGGGCCAACATCACCCATTGCGGAGAAAACCGTGGCACCAAATTCATGGCGGTCATGGGTTAATTTTGCTTCTTTATTTAGGAGTGTCTTCACGACATCAGGATCGTGGCCATCAACCAGCAGCTGAATACCGCGCTGCATAAAGTCACTGCTTACTGTTTTATCTTCTAGAGACAGTAAGCCACCTTTACGAGCGGCATCCGCTAACTCAACCGTTTCAGCAATAATATCTTCAGGATTGAGTGACTTAAACATGAAAGCTTTAGCAGCAATTTTACCGGCGCCTAAAAACTGCCCCAGCGTAAATTTCATCAATACAACGAAGATACTACCGCCAATAACGATTAACAAAGATGGAGGGTTAATAAACACCCCTGCATCGCCACCGGTGACAATCGCGGCGATTACAATACCAAAACTACCTAACAAACCAACGAGAGTAGCTATATCCACTCAACAATCCTCATTACAAGCATTAAAAGCACTGCTAAATACTTACTATACGAATCTTCTATCATAGCAAAAATAGGCCAACAATCACCCACCATACAAGCGTTTAAGTCTTATTCTTTAGGTATATTTGATTCTAGAGCCATGCTTAGGTAAGTTTAGCGCTTTCATTGTGAATTTATTCCCATGCCTCGCAAAAAGAAAGTAACAGATTTTGAGCAATCGTTGACCGAATTAGAATCTCTTGTGACACAAATGGAACAAGGTGATCTATCTCTGGAAGATTCTCTTAAAGCCTTTGAAGAGGGCGTAAGTCTGACACGAGACTGCCAAAACATCCTCGCTCAAGCTGAGCAAAAAGTACAAATGTTAATCGAATCGGGTGGTGAACTTAAAACCAAACCGTTTCAGCCTACTGAGGATATCTAGTCTTGGGCATCAGCAACCTTCTGGCTCAGTACAGAGAACGCGTCGATACATATCTAGAAGCCTGCATTTCTGAACAGAGCATAGATCCTGAACTACAGAAATCTATGCAGTATTCGCTGTTCAATGGCGGAAAACGTGTCAGGCCTACATTAGTCTATATGGTCAACGCGATGCTCGGAGGTGTACCTCAACAAGCAGATTCTGCAGCAGCGGCTATCGAATGCATTCATAGCTACTCCTTAGTTCATGATGACCTACCCGCTATGGATGATGACGATCTCAGGCGTGGAAAACCTACTTGCCATATTGCCTTTGATGAGGCGACCGCTATTCTTGCAGGCGATGCATTACAATGCCTTGCGTTTGAGCTCATCACAAGTGACGCTCAGCTAGACAACGCAACTAAAGTTAAGCTCATCCATAAACTAAGCATATCTGCTGGGCATCAAGGCATGGTTGTCGGGCAATCGTTCGATCTTCGTAACGTGGGTAAAATGTTATCGTTTGAACAGCTAGAAGCTATGCATCAACATAAAACAGGCGCTTTACTCCAGTGCTCAGCCATTATGGGCGCGATTACCTGCGGTAAGACTAATGCTGAACAATTATCAGCGATAAGTAACTACGCAAAGGCTATCGGCCTAGCTTTCCAAGTTCAGGACGACATTCTTGATATTGAAGGTGATTCTGAAGTAATTGGAAAACCTCAAGGCTCCGATCTAGAACAAAACAAGCCAACTTATCCTGCGCTATTAGGCCTTGAAGGTGCTAAGCTGTTGCTACAACAACTACATACTGAAGCAGTGCAAGCATTAAAACCTTTTGGTTCGAATGCCCGTGATTTAATCGCTCTGGCTGACTTTATTGTGCAACGCGATCACTAACTTCTCGATCACCTAAAA
>CERC01045433.1_pt1 | contig 13565 bp, 11 predicted proteins | sample 530921 | NCBI WGS metagenome assembly CERC01 (sample SAMEA2621099, study PRJEB7988) | marine metagenome | isolation source: saline water (ENVO:00002010), including
ATTTATCCTGCTTATTTCGCGTATAATTTCGACCATAGTTGTAAACTATACTGTAAACACACAGCATTTAGGGCGAGAAATGTAAACTAGTACTGCATAAGTATGCAGAGTTGTGTAGAATTACTTCACGTTTTATGACTACAGATACGGCCAACATGCAACCACAAGACAAACAAGAAGCACTAATCAAAGCGTTCAAAGCGCTATTAAAAGAAGAAAACTTCGGCTCACAAGGTGAGATTGTCGAAGCATTAAAAGAGCAAGGCTTCGACAACATAAGCCAAAGTAAAGTCTCTCGCATGTTAAGCAAGTTTGGCGCGGTACGCACCCGTAATGCAAAACAAGAAATGGTGTATTGCTTACCCGCTGAAATGGGAGTACCAACAGCGAAAAGCCCATTGCGTCAACTCGTTATCGATATTATGCATAACGAAATGATGATTATTATTCGTACCAGCCCAGGTGCAGCACAACTTATCGCGCGCTTACTAGACTCATTAGGTAAAGCTGATGGGGTACTTGGTACAATTGCAGGTGACGACACAATTTTTATCGCTCCTGCAAAGATTTCTGAAATAGATGTCACGCTTGATCGCGTGCGCACTTTATTCGATACAGTTTAAAGCTGCTTCAAAAAGTTTACTGACGGGGCGAAAAACGCCGACCCCATATCGGCTTGAGTAAAATCAAGCCAATGGTCGTAGCAATCGCCCTGCCCCAAGCGACTCTTTAATACCTGCTCAAACGCATCACCTTGCGCGGCACATGACACCATTAAAATGCCCTGCTTATGAACATCACCAAACGGCATGCTCTGATTAAGTATCAACGGCTGGCCATTTTCATCTTTTAGTTCACTACGCACTGCATGACTTGTTTCGAGTGCAGGCATAATTAAGGTGTTATCAAGCCGAGTACGCCCCATAATTTGCTCTTGCTCTGATAACGACAAATGTTGCCAAACACTTAAATCGTGCACAAAGCGCTGAACATGAATGTAGCTGCCTTGATCTTCAAAATGCCCAGGCCTGTCTATCAATGCCGTACTGCGCTTTTGTCTACCATGAGGGGTGTCACCCGCATAAATAAAGCCGTTAAAGTCGCGGCCATCTAAAAAACGAAAGTTACGCACTTGCTCCACAAGCTCTACATCTGGCGTAAATAATTTCAGGATCTGTAGGGCAAAAAGATGGTTAACATCTTCACGGTCTGAACGAATTTGTACAAATAAATCAAATGGCTGTGCACTCATAACATGTTCACTATGAGTCACATTAGGAAAGCTTTGTAATTGACTTGGAATAAACTCAGGCAAAATATGCGGCCAATATTGCGCACCAAGCGCAACCACGCACGACAGCATGGCTTCTGAGAACTGATCCGCAAACTCATCTTGAATGACGCTCACGCGTTTTAACTTTTTACGTAATGACTCGTCATGGCCATCATAAACATTAAAAAACAGGTGCAAACCATGTAAGTTTGCTTCAGCACAAATCCCAGATTGCGCTTGCGCCATAGTGAATCCTTAGCTTCTCGTTATTTGCACCTAGCCAAGAATTCAAGATTGTTAAGCAGTACTAATCATGAAAAAATTGACTGTGTGCGGCATTATTTTTATTTTTACAGGCTGCTCAACTGCAAACACGCGGTCTTGCTCTGCAGCGACTTCACACTCCTGCCCCGCTATATTCACACGATAAACATAACGTGTGCCTATAAAGCGTCTGTGCAAAATTGTCAGGCTATTTTCATCACTCTGATCAGCTTCACATAACTGAATATAATGAGGCCGTACATAAACTTGCCCTTGTTTGTGAGCACTGTTATTTACTGTGAGTGAATGTATTACACCAAACGCCGTTTCGTATTCAGTTGGCGTTAAGACTTTCGCCGTTAAGTATATGCCTGTACCAAGAAACTCTGCAACCTCCTTTGAGTTAGGTTGGCTAAATAACTGTTCTGATGAGCCTTGTTGGGCTATTTTTCCACCATGCATTACAGCCAAGGTGTCAGCAAACGCAAACGCCTCTTCCTTCGAATGGGTAACAAACACTGCTGATACTTGCTGAGCTTTAATGATACGGCGGATGTCGGCAATTAACTCAAAGCGAACCTGCGTATCGATATTAGAAAATGGCTCATCAAGTAATAACAAGCTGGGTTTATAAGCAAGCGCACGAGCAATTGCAACACGCTGTTGTTGACCACCTGATAATTGATGCGGATAACGTTCTGCACTGCCAGTTAACTTAACTAAGCTCAGCATTTCATCCACGCGCTCACGCTTTTGCGACTTACTCATATTGGTTAAACCAAATGCAATATTGTCGCTCACCGATAAGTGAGGAAATAACGCGTAATCTTGAAACATCATGCCAATATTACGTTTTTCTGGTGCAACAAAATGCTTATCATCATTAACGACTAGCGAATCAATGCTCATAAAACCTTGTGAGGGCTCTATAATTCCAGCAATCGCTTTTAAAGTCGTTGTTTTACCGCAACCACTTGCCCCAAGCAGGCAGACGATTTCGTCTTGTTCAACATTCAAATTAAGCGCGTCCAATACCTTAGTGCCATTGTATTGATAAGCTAAATTTTTAATTATCAAATGACTCATGAATGATTTTGCTCCATCGAACGATTAACGAAATACAAAGGAATAAGCCCGACTAACACAATAAATAGGGCCGAGATAGACGCTAACTCTAACTGCTCATCACTAACATATTGAAAAACATGAGTTGCAAGAGTTTCAAAATTAAACGGTCGTAATAACAAGGCCGCGGGTAACTCTTTCATGCACTCAATAAACACTAACAAGCCAGCTGTTAGAATGCCGCGCTTTAACAGTGGTAAATGTACTCGCCACAAGGTTTGTAAGGGCCCTTTGCCCATTGATTGGCTAGCCATATCTAATGAAGGGCTAATACGTAAAAAACTGCTTTCAAGGGCGCCATGTGCAATCGCGTAAAAGCGCACAATATACGCAAAAATCATCGCAAATAATGTCCCACTCAGAAGTAAACCCGGCGATAAACCTATTGGTTCAAGCCATTGATTAAGTGCATCATCAATTTGTGTTAGTGGTAACAATACCGCAATCGCCAGTACCGTACCCGGTAGCGCATAACCCGTACTTGCTAAACGCCCCGGAATGAGTGGATACGCTTGTTTAGCAATACGCTGATAAAACAGTACCAACAAGCTAAGAAGGATTGTCACTAGGCTGACAACAATGGCGACTTTAAAGCTCTGCCAAGCATAATTAAAAAATGCCCCATTCCATGCTTCATCTGCATAGACAATGGCGTATTTAACAAGCACTCCAACTGGCAAGACAAAAGCAAGTACCAACACAACTGTGCAGACTAAACTTGCAGCCCATGCTGTGCTACCTTTTAAGCGATATAAGGTTGCGCTGTTAATGCTCGACTGGCGTTCATACACAGCTTGATTACGACGACTAAAGCGCTCAACCATAATAGTGAGAAATAAAATAAGCAGCATAATGCCTGATATTTTTGCCGCAGCGGTTAATGAATAATAGCCAAGCCAGGTATCGTAAACAGCGGTCGTTAGTGTGCTCACTGCAAAGTAATTAACAGTGGCAAAATCAGCCATAGCTTCCATACTGATTAACGTAACTCCTGCCACAATTGCCCCTCGACCAAGCGGTAAACTTACCCGTAAAAAGCTTTGTAATGGCGATAACCCCATTAACTGACTAGCTTGCACTAATTTAAAAGATTGCTCTCTTAAGGCCGTTTTAAAAATAAGATAAAGATACGGATACAGCACTAATGCAATCATAATAATTGCACCCGGCAAAGTTCGAATATCAAAAAACCAATAATCATCGGGTGACTGCCAATCAAACCAGTCCCTGAGCGCAATTTGCACAGGCCCAGCATAATCAAGTAAGTCCGTATAAACATAAGCAATGAGATAAGTTGGCATTGCCAAAGGCAGCATCAGTGCCCATTCATAGTGTTTTCGACCAGGAAATTCACAGTACGCAGTCAACCACGCAAGCGGCAGCGCAATAAAACAGCTCAATAGCCCAACCCCAGCTATGAGTACAAGGGTATTACGCGTGTAGTCCCACAAAACAGTATCGAATAAATGCTGAAAGACATCCGAACCACCTTGCAGAGATTCAAACAATAAAAAACCTAGCGGCGTAACAAGTAGCAAACCGATTAGCCAAGCCAATACTTGCCAACGCGACAACGAAAACTTCACATGCATAAGTGGATTAATACCAGATAAAATAAAAGCTGTTAAAAAACAGCTTTTATAAAAGACGAGGAAAAACCTCGTTATAAGTCAAACTTTACTTCGTCAATTAGCTTTAACGCAACAGGACGGTATTTACTTATTTCATCAAGAGCAAGACTATCTTCTTTAAACTCACCCCATGACGCAACCATCTCAGACAATGCAACCCCTTGCTTTACTGGGTATTCCATATTGACCGAAGCATACATATTTTGCGCTTTATTGTCGGTCATATACTCAATCAGTTTCAAGGCATTTTCCGGATTTTTAGCATATCGCGTCATAACAACACCCGAAACATTAATATGTGAGCCACGATTGGTTTGGTTTGGAAAGTTAATATTAACCGCTTCGGCCCATGACTTTTGCTGCTCATCTTGCATCATTTTACCAAAATAGTAGCTGTTGCCTAATGCCAGATCACATAACCCTTCTTTCACAGCTTTGACTTGCGCTCTGTCGTTACCTTGTGGCTTACGTGCTAAATTGGCTTTAACGCCCTCTAACCATTGTTTAGTTTTTGCTTCGCCATGATGCGCAACCATAGAAGCAACTAAACCTAAATTGTATGGATGCTTACCTGAGCGAGTACAGATTTTGCCTTTATATTTGGGATCAGCCAAGTCTTCATAACTTAAATCAGCGAGTGCGCCAACACGCTCTTTTGAAGAGTAAACATTACGAACTCGTTTCGTTAAAGCGATCCATTGGCCATCAGCATCACGAAATGTGCTAGGAACATTTGCATCTATAACATCGCTTTTTATTGATTGAGTTAAGCCAAGATCTTCTAATTGAATAAGTGCACTAAAGTTTGAAGTAAGCACCAAATCTGCTTTGCTGTGCTTACCTTCACGTTTCACACGTTCAATTAAGCCTTTTTTCGCAAACACCACATTGGTTTTAATACCAGTCTGCTTGGTGAAGTCATCTAAAATTGGCTGAATTAAGAATGGTTGACGAAACGAATAAATATTAACCACATCGGCAGAAAGTGCTGACGTACTCATTAAAGTAGTCAAAATCAGTAAGGCTGTTTTTTTCATTGTTGGCACCTAAATAATAACAATTATCAAAATATTTTACCTATACTCTGCTAAAAGTGCACCCGTTTATATTCCCCCTTGGTAATTGCCTTTGGGATTGAGAATCTCAGCCAATAGTGCTCAATAGTCTTGGTAGCTTGGGATGTACAGTCAAAAAATCACTGCCGCTGCTCGTAAGAATTGTTTGCAAAAATCTCATAGATATTGACGCCAGTATGTCAGTGTCTCAGTTTAATGAGCCGAGTGAGTTAACGATACAACAGTATCAAACTTAATAACAGTTCAAAGCTATTGCCCCTTTATTAGTAGCAAATAAGGACAAAATGGGCAAACTATGCTGGAACTAGAATAACAATGAATGGGTTGGCATGGTTACGGAAAGGCTAGTACGAATTTCTCCCTATCTGAAGCTTAGAAACCTTCAAGTTGAGTAACTCAATATATTTTCACTCATATATTAGTTGTTTAACCTACTGATATTTATAATTAAAATTTTATACTGGTTTATTTTCTATCTAAAAAGTGGAGAAAATAAACCAGTGTCGCGTGAAAATTGCTGTGACCATATCGAGTTTGAACAATATTTCAACAACCCAGGCAAGTCATAATAGTGCTTTTTTTCACTATAGTGTCAGAAATTGTCGCTAATAGTGCTTTTTTTCACTATTACGTGTGGCTAATTAATAACCACGGTGTTTGTGTTTTTGCCTTTTTCCATTTGATGCAGATAGACACAAGAATATAGTTAAAGTTGAGTTGCGGGTCACATGTCGGCTATTACAATACTGGTTTAACTAATTATTGCCGCAATATCTAGTTGTTGATTCCTTGGTATTGCTTTTTTAGTAATGAGTTCAGGAAAAATTTGAATTAGCTGTTCTCTTGTAATTCCAAGAAGCTCGCTAGCGCTATCAAAAGTAACGATAAAGGATTCTATACATGAATTTGAGGTGGAGGACACTTGTGTTGTTTGGACAAAGCTTGCGTAACAATTGCTTATAGGCCATGCCGAATTGAGGTGTTTGATTAGTAGTGCTAACGGAAAGAACCGATATTTTGCTGAAAGTTGATAAAAGGGGCTAGTAGAGGCAGCTAAACGCTCTATCAATTGTTCATATACTTCTTTTCGTGTGAGTAAGTTGAACCCCTGTTCCAGTGTGCTGTTAAAGTTGCTTACCGATGGGTGATGGTAAATTGGTAGAATAGTCGTGTAAGGATTTTTAATAAACAAGCTGGCTAGTAAGCAATCGCAGATTTCATCGATGAATAACTCGCTTATTTGGCTAGATATCGGAGAGCTTTGTATTGGGCACAAACATAGCTCATTAGTACATGTCCCTTCCAGCAGTAGAGGCGACCAAATAAGTTGTTCACCACATTCTTGGCAACTATCGCAGAGCACACAGCCGTGCCGTTCACATGTTAAATTACCAATGTTTCGCCATTTTTCTTTTAGATATCCTGTGCCCTTCATACAAAAAGGACAAATTCGAGGCATATCAGTGTGGCAATCTGGAAACAGTACAGAATGCCTCGATGCTAGATTTAATCCTCTAGTGCTTTTGGCACTCGGTACGAGTTCACTTAATCGTTCTCGTTGTTTTATGCTAATAGTGTTCTTTGTAATCGCATACCACAAAGGCTTATCAAGCCAATCGAGTGGTGATGTAAAGCCATTTCGAAGGCTTAAACGTAGCAGGTAGCCTGCTAGACTTTCACCGGCTATTTGTTTGGGTAATACCGACAGCATCAATCAAACTCCCTCGAATCCAAAATTCCAATGATGTCGTCATCACTCAGGGCTATTGTGTCAAAAGGGTTATAAGCAGATGAATTAATTCCCAACAAATAAGCATCTTCAAGCTTAGCCAACAAGTTCTTGTGCTTACTGGTTGAAGCTATCGCAAAAAGCTTAGTTAATAGTCCAATTCTACCGTCAGTTGCGACATGCAAACGATTAAGTATGGGTTTGTTATTTAAAGTGAATGGTGGCAACCCCAATTGAGTAGCACAATAATTACAACACAGAAGCCAACATTCACAACGAGAAGGGATTATGTGAAGCCTTTGTTCAGATAAGAAGCGACGGCTCAGCTGCTCTTCACCTTTTAACCTGTGTGTTAATTTACCATATTTCAGCCTCAACAATCGGCTAGCAACAGGCGTTCCCATTAAAACAACTGAAACTTTGGGGTTGTTGTCTAGTAGAGCAGCTATTTGTTTTGCCATTCGCTGGCTTGTGATCCCGTCGATATCTGTTAGACATTCCTGTACTTCATCGATAATTATCAGTTGTACACGATGTGCGGTAAGTAAAACGGCTAGCCTGTCTTGAACTATATGAGCCTTATTAGCACTTTTACCTATGACTGAAGTAAGTGATTTAACGATTTGTATAAGAAAGTCAGTGGCCGTTTTAGTTTCCGTCAACTTCACATAAATGACAGGATAGTAGTTTACTTCGGGAGTACATACAGTTGGAAAGCGTGCTTGATATGTCTTGGCTAGATACGTTTTACCAACACCACTTAGACCCGTTAAGAGTAAGCCATAATTTTTCCCAAAACTTTGCTGATGAATTTGGTCTATTAGTTCAAGGCACTTGCTCAGGCTTGGATGAGTAAACATTATTTAGTCCGACCAAAAATCCAATTGAGCGTCGTTGCGAACAGGGTTAACTTTTCGGTTAGTATTTGCTTTATTTGACGGAGCTGTGTCCTCTTTGGACTTCTTCGATTTTTTGATAGATTTAAATGCATAGCTTTGGTTACTTTGCTTAATCCGTTCTGACGTTGATAACCCCCTAGATAAGTTCTTTTTCGCAGTTTTAATAGGTTTACCACTTCCATGAGATTTTGTCTTTTGTTTGACTAATGTTGCAACTTTACGGCTGAATATATCTCGACGTGCAGGCGTTCCTGATGCTGCGTTAAGTTCTTCAAATGACACTGGGTACTCCAGTTCACTTCCAGATAGTTTTCGGTTTTCTACAAAATCGAATACTTTAGGGTGGTCGTAACATGGAAAGTCCGCGATGACTGTTACCCAGCGGCCATCATCTGGGTCAGATTTCACCGTAACCGTCATATCTTGGTTTTTATCGAGCGTTTTTGCATCTAAATAGGATTGCTTTATCCGATCATCCGCAAAAACCTGTTTGTTGATCTGAACTGTACCGCGTTGGCTTAATACAGGATGATGCTCTTCATAATGAAAAGCAGCAGCGAGCAGTTCTTTATTTACTGGAATGAGAGGCTTTTTAGCAATAGACTCATTCCATACTTGTTGTGGTGTTTTGTTGTTGAGGCTTGTGTGCTTTGAGTTAACATAGTGAACGAGGTAATCATGCAGTAGCGAGGCAAACTCCTCGATAGTTAAAGCAGCAGCTTTCTTAATTGTTACTTCAGACGGCGGCTTGTTTGTTTTATGAGTACGTTTATCTTTATAGCCAGGAAGACCAATGACAGTCGTTCCGTCAGGTAATTTAAATTCACCTCCTTTAAAGAACTCTTCTCGCAATGTATTGTTGAAAGACTCAACAAAAGGTTTTCGCCAAGGTTCATTCGACGGAGCTTTGATTAACTCACACCCTAAACGTTGAGTAATTTGCTTGAACTGTTCTGCTCTGAAGCCACTACCATTATCCACAATAATTTTAAAAGGAATACCACAAGCGTTTAGCTGGTCACTGGTTGACTCAAAAATACGTTTAAATGAACGAACAACCCCTTCAGTATCCTCAGAGGTACCCAGCTCAAATGTGACACTCAACGGGTAACGTGAGTGACAATCAATGGCGATGTAAATGCTGACGTTGCCTGTTGGTTTACCTTCTTCGTCAATGAGAGCCAAGTTAAGTGACATCCTGTCCATTTCCACACGTTCAAGCACATGAGTTGTTTTTATTTTCTTGGATAATGTACGCAGTGCCCTTTTGATTTCCGCGTAATTACCTGAATTCAAAATGACATTAAATGCATTAAGTTCTTCAACGCGTCTGCGAAAAGTTCGCTCGCTAACTAGCTCAATAGCGTCATTTGGTGTTTGAGCTTTTAATACTGCTTTAGAATAACTTGAGTAGCATCTCCCAACGTTTTCGATACTGCCTTTTACCCAAGTATCAGTAAAGAATCGGTTGAGGTAGTTTTCCGTCGCTTGAGAGGTTCGCTTGGGTTGGCTTTTCCTCGGCGAAATTGACTTTTTGAGATTAAATTTTGCTTCTCGATAGTCTTTCCACCAACGTGCAATAGTGCTATTGCCATGTTTTCCTGTACCGATGTGGTACTTGTCATGGACAATTTGTTTGAGTTTGTCGATGGTCTCATCAACGGTAGGTTTATAGCCATCATGTACTAATATTGCCAGCTCAGTAATGTAAGGCTTTCGCTTTTTCAGTTCTTTTTTCTGAAATTCTGTCAACGCGTCACCTTCGTGTGCAATAGCGTATGCTGGTCGCAGTTCACCACTGTCTACTTTAGATCGTAAGTCATCAACTGTCAGATGCAAGCCAGTTTCCGAGCCAAACATCGAGTCAGGGTTAAGTAGTGCTTGCAGACCATCATAATAGGCAACGTTAAACTTACGTTGTTCAATATCGACGTAGATGTCGCCGACTACTGGAGGTCGATACATTACTTCCTCCTCATCAGTGTTGTTTCCGTGTTAAAAGGCTTTGATGTGTCAAAGTAATAATGCTGCTGCGAGACGAGTGCCCATGCGTGTGCTCGTGACCCATCTGATAGATTTGAAACTAGTTTTTCCAGTTGTGAGAGCTTCAGTTTCTTTGATAGTTTGCTGATTTTTGGCACAAGGTGATTGACGTCCAGCCCTTTGTAGCCAAGCAGTAGGTCGTAATTGCCAACTTCAACAGAGTCAATATCAAGCTCACTCATCAGCACCAGTTCAAGCCCTGTTAACTTATGAACCACTTGCTTTCTAAGGTGGTGACGTTCAAAGAATTCATCATCCATATAATGAGTGTGTTTGATCTCTACGTATTCGGCATAGCCTGACTTGTATTCGACCAAAAAGTCAGGAGTATAACGTCTCCCATCCACACTAAATGACTCAGGCTGGGAAGCATATTGATACGTAGACTCATCAAATTCGAGCATTAACGCGTAATTACGTTCGAGAAATGACTCACACCAGATATGACAATCATTCTTTGCACTATAAAAGTTAATCGTGTGCTTCGAACGGTGCTTATTGAATTTCTTTTTACCCTTCATGTTCGCCTCAAAAAATTTAGTTGAAAATGCCCAAGATTTTTTTGGCTAAAAACTAATCATAGCTATAATTAAAGGTTGGGCTTTCATAAAGATCAAGTTCATGAGTGGATGAAATATTCATCAAATGTCATGACTTATAAGCACTTTAAAAAAGATAACTTTTACTTGTAAATGTGAGTAGTAATTAGTCGGTTTAAGTCTAATTATTGAACAGCTTATTTGTGTAAGCTATTGATAAAAAAGAGGGGTAAAAATGAGTTATGTTTTAAATAGATTTTTAAAATGCTACTCTTTAACAGTTTTAAATGTTTTTTTTGCAGCTTACTCATTAATTCTTTCGAAATAGCGCTGTTTTCTCGTGTTTTTTTGAGAATTTTTTAAAAAAAATTGTTATCTCAACTTATTACGTCAATTGACGTAAAATCTAATGTGAATATGTCAGACTCTTCAAGAAAACTAAAAATTAAGTTAGAAATTTCGGAAAATTTCAAACAAATAGCAGATATATTGCGCATAGCACATGCACATTGGGCAGGTTTTCTGGTACAGCATGAACTCGATTTTTTTAAACGTAACTATTATCAGTTAAGGCCAAATTCACCAATGGTGGCCGCATGGTTTAAGCAGCAACGAGATACTTTAGAACAAGAGGGAGTTATCCAGCCTTATTCAATTCGTATGCCACAGAGTCTAGTTGATGACTTGACCGGATGGTGCAAACAGTATCGAGTATCAAAAGATGTATTTGTTGAGTATGCCCTCGGTTCGTTTATTCATAGAGTGGATGTAGGAAAGGCAAAGTACAAGAAGCTCAAGCGTCATGAAGTGATGCCGCTCTACTTGTTAGAGCATTCTTTTAGAGCCAGACTAACTGAAACTGAAAAAATTAGCTTTATACGAGAAAAGATCCTGATACAGGAGCACATGCTACCTGGTGAATTTCGTAAAGCGTTTAACGAATCAAAAAAATAAGCACTGCATTTGCAGTGCTTAATATGCGAGCGCTTTAAGCTATAGATTTAGCGAATTAAATTTCTTTTTCAATAGCCAATGCTCCAAGGCTATGCCAACCAACATCATTGCACCGCCAAATGCTAATACCAATATTACACGGAAATTTGATAGCCCTTCTTGATTAACAAAAGACAGTATAATTGCTGCGGTTGTCGCGAAGATAAATACACGACCTAACTCGGTGAGCCAGTGACTGAGCATATGCAACCAGTAACTCACGCAAACTCGACTCTGCTGAGAATCTTTCAATTGTTTCTCCTTTTCTGATGACCTCAACAATAATTAGAAGCACTTAAGGGAAACTTGTTTATCTTCGCTGGTTTAAGTATTCCTAGCGATAGACATCAAGCTAACATTTGTTGCCACCTCATGTTCAATGTTAATTAAAAGCGTTTCATCCACATCTTTCAGCCATTTCCAAGAGCTTAAGTTCTTCCATACGCTGCATGAGTAATGGTTTTCCTTCGTCAAACCACCCTGATTTTGGAAAACGCATTACAAACCAAAAGCGCCAGTCATCAATATCCTCATTGGTGATATTTACTGGTAACTCTCTAAGGTGTGGTTCTATGATTTTGGGGTAAAACGTCAATGCTCGGCTTTTTAGTTTCTTCAAGGTTGGTTTGTGAGGTTTATGCTGGATAGCGGCAACAGATAGTGCTTCCTTTAAAATAAAGCGAATGTTATCGCCAGATTTATAAAGTGAAGACTCAACAGCGTTAACGTAATGTTCTAGTGCTTTTTCTATTTGACCACTTAGTACCAGCAGTCGTCCTTTGAGCCAGTCTAGATGATATTGCAACTCATCATTCAGGTTATGCTTTTCAATAGATTTCTGTAGGGATGCCAAGCGTGCTGAATAATCAGCAAGGCTGCCATGCGGCTTAGTGTTAGAACGTTTTAACAACTTGTGTAGCTCATTACCTTCAGCAGATAGTTTATGTAGATTCGCTGAGCTTATTTCATGGGTATAAAACTGATGAAATATTTGTCCAAAGTCTAATGTAGGCTCTTGATTATGCTGCAACCGCCAAACGACAGCATCTTTTAAATCGTTTACAAATTGATGGTGTGTTTTTCTATGAAATGAATCTATGAACCTTGTCAAAAACAAGGTTTCCTTATCTTCATCAATTACATCTGAATTTGATAACGATGCCCACTGAGCCAGCAAAGTTAGGTTACCTATATTAGGAAGTTCTTCACCACTTCGCCATTTTCGAACTGTCCTGTCAGTGCCTTCAAAGAATCGCTTTATATCGTTTTCAGGAAGCGTTTGTTGGCTTTCATAAAAAGCGATTAGGGCTTTGATAGGGTAATTATCACAATAAAAGCTAGGCACTGTATTGGTTGGCATTTGATTAACGCCTACTTTCCAAATGATACTGGCAAGTGTTTCAACAACTAGGTGCTTATTTAACATATAAGCAACTTTTTCTTGTGCTACTCCTTCCATTGGCACACGCTTAATAATCTCGACGTAGTTATTTAACCCCATCCAAATACTGTCGGAGAAAAACTGTGCGAAACTATCTGTAACAACTTTGGAGATAGGTTCATAAAATAAGTGCCGCACTGACTCTCCAATCAGTGTTGGATCTATAGACTTTCTGGATGCTAAGTCTTCTTCCTTACGAAAACGGCTCTTTCCCTTAATCGCCAATGACTTGGTGTCGGCAATATCAGCCAGACGATTTAAAACATACCCAATGTTTGGATAAGACTCATTGATAGTCGTCATTAATTTAAACCCTAAAAAATTCCTTTTTGAAAGAGGGGCAATGCCCCTCGCCATTATTTACTATTTTTGATGGCACTACTAGTTGCTCGTGCTGCAAAACTGCCTTTAGGCACACTGCTGCCATTTGCTTTAGCTGTAGCACTTTGAATTCGTTGTGCGGCTTCTAGAGTCATTGGTGTTGAGGGTTTTGCATTTGCTTTTGAAGGGCGTTGTTTCCTAAAAGTTTGAACTATCTTGCCAGCCTGTGAT
>CERC01066549.1_pt1 | contig 13548 bp, 9 predicted proteins | sample 530921 | NCBI WGS metagenome assembly CERC01 (sample SAMEA2621099, study PRJEB7988) | marine metagenome | isolation source: saline water (ENVO:00002010), including
TCACGGACAGCGGCTTCCAGCATGCCCATATCCACCACACCATTTGAACGAGTCACACCGACCATTTCACAGAAGTTGCGCAATGATTCAGGTGTATAACCACGACGACGCAAACCTGAGATCGTAGGCATACGTGGATCGTTCCAACCTGTTACTGCATTTTCATCAACCAACTGCTTAAGCTTACGCTTACTGGTAATCGTGTAGTTAAGTTCTAAACGAGAGAACTCAGTCTGCTTAGGCTGAATTGGCACAGGTAGGTTTTGTAAGAACCACTCATATAGAGGGCGGTGATCTTCAAACTCCAAAGTACAGATAGAGTGAGTAACGCCCTCTAATGCATCAGACTGGCCATGAGCAAAGTCATAAATTGGGTAGATGCACCACTTGTCACCTGTTTGGTGATGGTTAGTGTGCATAATGCGGTAGAGCATCGGATCACGCAGGTTCATATTAGAAGCCTGCATATCGATTTTAGCACGCAGTGCACATGCACCTTCCGCAAAATCGCCATTCTTCATTTTAGCGAATAGCTCAAGGTTCTCTTCAACTGTGCGATTACGGAAAGGACTGTCTTTACCTGGCGTTGTAAAGTTACCACGGTATTCACGCGCTTCTTCAGGCCCCAAATCACAAACATAAGCTTTACCATCTTTAATCAGCTGTACAGCCCAATCATAAAGTTGGTCAAAGTAATTAGATGTATAACGAATATCACCGTCCCACTTAAAGCCTAACCAAGTCACGTCATCAATAATTGAATCGATGTACTCTTGGCTTTCTTTCTCAGGGTTAGTGTCATCGAAACGAAGATTACAAACACCTTTATACTTTTCAGCCGTTCCGAAATTTAAGCAGATAGATTTGGCATGGCCGATATGTAAATAACCATTAGGCTCTGGTGGAAAACGAGTAACGACTTTACCTTCGTTTTTACCCTCTTCCAGGTCCTGTTCAATCACTTGATGAATGAAGTTAGTTGGCTTGCTAGTTTCTGTAGTGCTCATAAATAGCGTCTTAATCCTGGAATAGCATGAATTCTGTATCACCCTAAGGTCTTGAACTTTTCAAGAGAGCTAGGCGACTAAAAAAGTTATCGCTATTATAAACGGATGATCCTTCAAAATGGCAGACAGCAAACAAACAATTTTCGTAATTTTTAAACAAATACCTTCAATCCCACAAGTTAGCTATGACTAATATTACTCAAAGACCCCGGTATGGCAGCCTTCCCTACATTGCCATACCTCTTTATCAGCCACTAACAAACGGTATCTCAACCTTTCCTCATTACGATTAAGTAGTTATACGTACTTAACCTTAGGTGAACATTTCCCTTTTGAGCTACTCCTTAAGAACAAACAATGATGCGTTTCTCTTCTACTTGCGTATAATGGCGCGGTTAAAGGCTAAGAAGTGGACTCTAAAACGATGATCATTATCCATACCAATTTCGGTGATATATCCTTAGAACTAGATTACGAAAAAGCCCCTAAAACTGCTGCAAATTTTGAACAATATGTGACAGAAGGCTTTTATGACGGCATTATTTTTCACCGCGTCATCAACGGCTTTATGATTCAAGGTGGTGGCTTTGAACCGGGTATGGTTCAAAAGCAAACGCGCGAAACAATTGAGAACGAAGCAGACAACGGTCTGTCTAATACCGCGGGCACAGTTGCTATGGCTCGTACTATGGACCCGCACAGCGCATCGGCTCAATTCTTTATTAACGTTTCAGACAATACCTTTTTAGACCATACAGCCAAGACAACAGAAGGCTGGGGTTACGCTGTATTTGGTAAGATTGTTGACGGTATGGATGTAGTCAACAAACTAAAAACCGCTGCGACAACCATGCGTGCAGGTCATCAGGACGTTCCTACTGAAGACATCATCATTGAATCTGCTGAGCTTGTTAACGCAGACCAAGAAAGTTCCGAAGAAGCTGAAGTCGAAAGTACAGAAGAATAATTTATGTCAGTCTTTTTTATCTCAGATTTACATCTGAAGCCCGAACGCCCGGATCTTGCTCGGGCGTTTTCATATTTCCTATCCCATACAGCGAAAGATGCCGATGCACTTTATCTGCTAGGTGATATTTTTGATGCATGGATTGGTGATGACGCCCCAGTTCCCGGCATCGAACCTTTAGTTGCTCAACTAAAAGCACTTAGTGAATCCGGCTGCAAAATCTACTTCCAGCACGGGAACAGAGACTTTTTAGTTGGCAAAGCATTCACAGACATGATCGGCGCTGAACTACTCACTGAAAAGGTTGTTCACGAATTATCGATTGGTAATGCGCTAATTCTGCACGGCGATCAGCTTTGCATTGACGATACCGACTATATGCAGTTCCGCGCAATGGTCCGCAATCCACTGTGGCAGCAACAGATGCTAAGTAAGTCTGTAGCTGAGCGCATAGAGATGGCCCGACAGATGCGTGCGGCAAGTAAAGAACAAACCGCAGCAAAAGATGAGTACATTACCGATGTGAATCCTGCAGAGGTTAATACCTATCTAAAAGATGCTGATGTTGCGCTGATGATTCACGGACATACCCACCGCCCTATGGTTCACTCAATCGATAACGACGGCCAACAGGCCACACGTATCGTGTTAGGTGACTGGGAAAAACTTGGTTGGTACTTGAAAGTGGATCAAAATGATTATGAGCTAATTAGCTTTCCAATCGCAGAAACCATCGCTTAATCAGTGAACGCGGCTTATACAAAACGATAAAAAAAACGCTTGTAAGGTTGGCCCTTCAAGCGTTTTTTTTATATCTAACTTATTGCAAAAGGCATCAAAGCCCTAGCTAAGCTACATAAAAGTAGGATTTCCACTATGGAAGCGGAACTCATCATCATCGCTTTCGATAAGATCCCTCTCTACTTCTCTAAACACAGCTATGCGATCTTCAATCGGCTCACCTGCGTAGTCTTGAGCCAAACCTAAATAATCCTGATAGTGACGCCCTTCTGACTTTAGAAGCGAGCGGTAAAACTTAGCCAACTCATCGTCTAAAAATGGGGCCAATTTAGCAAAACGCTCACATGAACGTGCTTCTATAAATGCCCCCACTATCAACAGATCAACTAAGTGACCCGGTTCATAGGTACGCACCTGCTTTAACATCCCCCCCGCATAACGCGCCGGTGACATGTGATCATACACAACGCCACGGCTTTGCATTAACGCAAGCACCTGCTCAAAGTGAATGAGCTCTTCCCTTGCCAAGCGAGACATTTTGTTTAAAAGGTCAACTCGGTCTACATAGCGGAACATCAAACGCATCGCGGTGGACGCTGCTTTTTTCTCACAATGAGCATGATCAATAAGCATAATATCTTGATTAGCCAGTGCCGCCTGAATCCATAAATCCGGAGTTTCACAAGCTAGAAATTCTTTAATTTCGTCGAGCGCGTCCATCGATAACGTGACCATATTGCTTAAAAAGAAGCGGCATTATAACGAGCCATGAAGCGAGGTGCATTATTGATATAAATGATTTGTCATTTAGATTGATCGAGCGCAGTTAACGTTCTGTCATAAGCAGTTTAAGCGCAAGCCCTAAAAAGACCGTACCGGCTAATTTGTTGATAACTGACTGCCCACGTTCTGAATCACGTAACCAACTTTTTATTGTGCCTGACAACAGTGCAAACAAGCTCATTACGACAAACCCTACAAGAAGAAAGAGCCCTCCCAACTGCATAAGTTGAAAACTAATCTCTCCGCGATCAGGATCTGCAAACTGCGGTAAAAAAGCCATAAAGAAGATAGCCAACTTAGGGTTCGTTGAACTCATTAAGATCCCCCTTTTATAAAGAGACCATCGACTCAGTACAGGCTGTTCGGTGAGAGGAAGCTCTTCAGCAGATGCCTTAAATGCTCCCCAAGCAAGATAGATCAGATAAGCAGCGCCTATCAGCTTAAGCGCCGTAAACGCCCAAGTGCTGACCTGAAAAATGGCAGAAACACCTAAAGTAACAGCTAACGTATGCCCCAATAAGCCAGTACACAGCCCTAAAGTAACAACAATCCCTGCACGACGGCCGTGCAAAACCGACTGCATCAGTACAAAAATATTATCTGGGCCTGGTGCCAAAGAGAGAAGCGTTGAAGCGACAACAAATGCAATCACAGTTTCATAGGCCAACATATTTAAATATCACCTTTTAGGTCAATAAAATAAACTCAGCGTAAAACCCTATTACGCAACGCAGAACAAATATCGCTAGTCGCTTTAATCAGCATATAGAACAAATACGGAGAGCCAATAATGGAAGAATTTAGCCCCGTATAAAGCCCATTTTATAGGTAAAAACTAAAGTCTAAAGGCATCGAGAAAAAAAAACTTAAGAAAAGCGGCATAACTATGTAATTTTTCTTCGATTAGTCACAAAAAAGACTGTATACTGTCGCGCAATTTTAGGACCTCACATAGTCGAGTAAAAAGATGACAGATTTATCCAAGTACAGAAACATTGGTATTTTCGCGCACGTTGATGCCGGCAAAACCACTACAACAGAACGTATCCTAAAGCTTACTGGTAAAATCCATAAGACTGGTGAGGTTCACGATGGTGAATCTACTACTGACTTCATGGAACAGGAAGCTGAGCGCGGTATTACTATCCAGTCAGCAGCGATCACTACCTTCTGGGATGATCACCGCATGAACGTTATCGATACTCCGGGACACGTTGACTTCACAGTAGAAGTTTACCGTTCCCTTAAAGTATTGGATGGTGGTGTTGGTGTATTCTGTGGTTCTGGTGGTGTTGAGCCACAATCAGAAACTAACTGGCGCTATGCAGATGAATCCGGCGTATCACGTATCATCTTCGTAAACAAACTAGACCGTCTTGGTGCTGACTTCCTTAAAGTTGTTGATCAGATCGAGAACGTACTAGCGGCTAAGCCACTTGTAATGACTCTACCAATCGGTCGTGAAGATGACTTCGTTGGTGTTGTAGACATTCTTTCTAAGAAAGCTTACGTATGGGATGATTCTGGTCTTCCTGAGCGTTACGAAGTTCTAGACGTTCCTGCTGACATGGTAGACGACGTTGACATGTACCACGAACAGCTAATCGAAACAGCTGTTGAGCAGGACGACGACCTAATGATGGCTTACATGGAAGGCGAACAGCCTTCTGTTGAAGAGATCAAGCGTTGTATCCGTAAAGGTACTCTTGAACTAGCATTCTTCCCAACTTACTGTGGTTCTGCATTCAAGAACAAAGGTATTCAGCTAATTCTTGATGCTGTTGTAGATTACCTACCATCACCAACTGAAGTTGCTGCTCAGGATCTTACTGACGAAGCTGGTGAGCCAACAGGTGAAGTTGCGACTGTATCTGTTGATGAGCCATTCCGAGCACTTGCATTCAAAATCATGGATGACCGTTTCGGCGCACTTACCTTCATCCGTATCTACTCCGGTGTACTGAAGAAAGGCGACACAATCCTTAACTCGTTCACAGGTAAAACTGAACGTGTAGGTCGTATGTGTGAGATGGAAGCTGATGAGCGTAAAGAACTAGATTCTGCTCAAGCGGGCGACATCATCGCTATCGTTGGTATGAAGAACGTACAGACTGGTCACACACTTTGTGATCCAAAACACGAATGTACTCTTGAAGCAATGGTATTCCCTGAGCCTGTAATCTCTATCGCTGTTGAGCCGAAAGACAAAGGCGGTGCTGAGAAAATGGGTATTGCGATCGGTAAAATGGTTGCAGAAGATCCAACTTTCCTAGTTCACACTGATGAAGACAGCGGCCAGACTATCCTACGTGGTATGGGTGAGCTTCACTTGGACATCAAAGTGGACATCCTTAAGCGTACTTACGGCGTTGACCTTATTGTTGGTGAACCACAAGTAGCTTACCGTGAGACAATCACGAAAGAGATCGAAGACAGCTACACGCATAAGAAACAGTCTGGTGGTTCTGGTCAGTTCGGTAAAATCGACTACCGTATCAAACCAGGTGAGCCAAACTCTGGTTTCACTTTCTCTTCTTCTGTTGTGGGCGGTAACGTTCCTAAGGAATTCTTCCCAGCTGTTGAGAAAGGCTTTGCAAGCATGATGGAACAAGGTGTTCTAGCAGGCTTCCCAGTACTAGACGTTGAAGTAGAGCTTTTCGACGGTGGTTTCCACGCGGTTGACTCCTCTGCTGTAGCATTCGAAATCGCTGCTAAAGGCGCTTTCCGTCAGTCTATCCCTAAAGCAGGCGCACAGCTTCTTGAGCCAATCATGAAAGTTGACGTGTTCACTCCTGAAGATCACGTTGGTGATGTTATCGGTGACCTTAACCGTCGTCGCGGCATGATCTCTGGTCAGGAAGCTGCAGGTTCTGGTGTACGTATCAAGTCAGACGTTCCACTATCTGAAATGTTCGGTTACATCGGACACCTACGTACAATGACTTCTGGTCGTGGTCAGTTCTCTATGGAGTTCTCACACTACGCAGCTTGCCCGAACTCAGTTTCAGAAGCAGTAATTGCAGACGAAAAAGAGCGCCAAGCAGCTAAAAAGTAATCTAATTACTTTAGCTAGATAAAGAGCTTGGCAACAAGCTCAATAGAAAAACCCGATGAGAGATCATCGGGTTTTTTTGTGCCTAGTCATTCACACCAATATTCAAAATATGATCTGCTGCCTACTCTCCTTTCACACCAGCATCGATTCATCTTCAAACAGTAGAATATTCCCAACAGCTGTATTACCCTCCCTCTCAAAGATTAATAACGAAGAGCGCACGATGAAATTCATAAACTTGGATGCAAACTCAGCCTACGATAAGGCCATCAAGTCATGCACTAAAGACACAAAAATTATCGTGTGTGGTACAGAGGAAGACCGTAGCTATATTGAAGAGGCGTTGCTGGAAGAGCATCTGAGTAGCAAAGAGATCATTAAAGCCTCAACAAAGATAAATGCAAAGAAATGGCTCACAGAGCAGCTAGAGGCTCTCAAGAATGAAATTGATCTTAACCGAGTATCAGGTCAATGGGCTGGCGAATCTCACAGCAAACCTGGTTTCACTTTAGCCTCAGATATTATGACAGGCGCGCCACTCGACGGGCTGATCGGTGCGAAAGTTAAAGCCGATAAAAACTGGAAAGTCCCTGCCCACTTTAATTTTGGCGGCTGGAACAACTGCCCATCAACAGAAGTCCATTGCGCTATCTGGAAATACTGGCAGGAAGAATATGGGGCAAAAATCGTCGGCGTTAGCAACGATGTAATAGAAGCTCATATTAGCAAGCCTCCCCTCACCCAAGAAGAAGCCATAGACCTCGCATGGCAGCATTATGCCTACTGCAATGATGTCGTCGATCAGGGAACTGAAACCGTAGCAATGCTTGCATCCGTTCTCATAAACCATGATTGCTGGTATTTCTGGTGGGATTAGCCAGCTAGAAACCATAGAAGCCACACACATCAAATCAGTTCAGCAGAAACAAAAAAGCCCGATATAAATATCGGGCCTTCGCAGATCAGAACAAGCGATTAACGACGCTCGTCTTCTTCAACGCCGATTTCCCACTTCTCAGTCGCAGTTTCTAGTATTTTACCGTCAACTGCACTTACTTCGATCTTAGTTTCAACACCTGTTTCACTTTCAATATCAACTTCATAAACAGGCTGGCCATCAGATTTAAGCTCAAACTCTACTTCTTCAACTTCACCCGGGAAGGCCGCCAGAGCAATGCTCACTGCTTTAGCTTCGTCTAAGTTTGCTAACTTATTGAAAGAAGGGTTTGCAGCGGTTTCAACTTCACTTTCTAGATAAACAATCTTGCCACTCTCAGCATCACAAGTGAATTCCCACTCCTGACCCTTAACATCAACTAACTCAATTGCATAAATATCTTCACCATTTTTGGTCAATGCTTCCAACTTGATCAACTGGCCCTCTTTAGAAGCCTGAACCGCATTAACACAGGTATCAATACCGCCAGCCATAGCAACCGATGGTAAAACAACAGAAGATGCCAACAACGTAGCTAAAATTGATTTTTTCATATCTAAAATCTTTAGAAGATAAAGTAACAAGTGCAGTATAAACAAACCCCTACCTACACATTTTGTCGCAGATCATACTTCACTCTCGCACCCGGGAAAATATCCCTAACCACTTTCAATCCTATGGTATTAACTCATGACACTTACTTGTGAACCAAAGTATCAATTTATAGCTTTCTATAACTCAGCAAGATGCACTGATGTCATGGTGGGCGCTGTAGACTTCGTCACCCAAATAAATACATTCTGATAAAGGTTTTTCCGTGATACATATTATTTCTAAGCTGCCTGTGCGGCAGTGAACAAATAAATAATCACATATAGCGGCATAGCTTATTTCTAAGCTGCCTATGCGGCAGTGAACCTTAGGCTTAAATATACTGTCGGTGTTTTTGCTTTCTAAGCTGCCTATGCGGCAGTGAACGTATAATTGATGCATTCTCTCAATTCTTTGACTTTCTAAGCTGCCTATGCGGCAGTGAACGATGAGGAAACGCTACTAAAACAAACCGTTAATTTCTAAGCTGCCTATGCGGCAGTGAACAGCCGAGCGGCTTTAGAGCGAGAGCTTAACAATTTCTAAGCTGCCTATGCGGCAGTGAACTAACAATTCGGTTAAATCCGACTCTTCCTGCATTTCTAAGCTACCTATGCGGCAGTGAACGAGCTTTTACGGTCAGAGCGTTTTATCGCAGTTTTCTAAGCTGCCTATGCGGCAGTGAACTCTTTAACGGTGCAGGCGATCCGCTCGTTAATTTTCTAAGCTGCCTATGCGGCAGTGAACCAACTGAAAAAGCATTTTGATCGATACCGGACTTTCTAAGCTGCCTATGCGGCAGTGAACTCTCTTCGCTTGGGATCTCTTCCATATCTTCATTTCTAAGCTGCCTATGCGGCAGTGAACTAGTTGGAGAGGCGGCGCCGTTCTTGCCTGCTTTTCTAAGCTGCCTATGCGGCAGTGAACCTGCAACAAACCTTTATCAGCTTACTTTTAATTTTCTAAGCTGCCTATGCGGCAGTGAACGGTGCGACCACCTTCAGCCTCTGGGGTGATGTTTTCTAAGCTGCCTATGCGGCAGTGAACGGCTTGATCCATCACCGGGGTCACCGATAAGATTTCTAAGCTGCCTATGCGGCAGTGAACCAAAAGCATTTAATCATGGTCGTGTAGGTAGATTTCTAAGCTGCCTATGCGGCAGTGAACTCCTACACCTATAGCGCCTGCATTGTTGTTCATTTCTAAGCTGCCTATGCGGCAGTGAACCAATTAATACGAAAGCAGCTTGAAGACCGTGATTTCTAAGCTGCCTATGCGGCAGTGAACCTGTCTTCCCGAGAATAAACGCCGCTGATAATTTTCTAAGCTGCCTATGCGGCAGTGAACGCGTCCACGATTAAGCGCCTTGTTATTTGGCGCTTTCTAAGCTGCCTATGCGGCAGTGAACACGAACCTTGGCTAATGCCTTGCCGATTTTGTTTTCTAAGCTGCCTATGCGGCAGTGAACTGTACCACCAGCAGGCTCGATAATGTCTATCCTTTCTAAGCTGCCTATGCGGCAGTGAACAAAAAGACCGGCCTATTTTCTAACTTTTTGAATTTCTAAGCTGCCTATGCGGCAGTGAACAGTTGATCACATGGGAAAACTATATTTCTACTTTTCTAAGCTGCCTATGCGGCAGTGAACTAACCATCCATTCCCTTCCGTGCTTTTCTGCTTTTCTAAGCTGCCTATGCGGCAGTGAACGCCGTACCCAAATATCTGCAAGCACCTTGTTATTTCTAAGCTGCCTATGCGGCAGTGAACATGAATTAAGCCGCGCATGGTTGCAGCTTGAGTTTCTAAGCTGCCTATGCGGCAGTGAACAAAACCAAACATGCCCTAAATGCAACGGAAGTTTTCTAAGCTGCCTATGCGGCAGTGAACCAACTAGAACAACCGGGACTCTATTCTTTGACTTTCTAAGCTGCCTATGCGGCAGTGAACGCTGCGAAATAAAGAAACAGATCCGCAAGTAATTTCTAAGCTGCCTATGCGGCAGTGAACTGGCAGCGATTAAAGACGGCGTTGATATTCCATTTCTAAGCTGCCTATGCGGCAGTGAACTATGGGTTCCTTTTCGCGCTAGTTTCTTTTAGTTTCTAAGCTGCCTATGCGGCAGTGAACATATTTCGCGTTCGCATCATTTGGTATGCTATTTTCTAAGCTGCCTATGCGGCAGTGAACCTGTTTCTGCGAGAAACTGTGCATTCTGGTGATTTCTAAGCTGCCTATGCGGCAGTGAACCATCCTCTTTGAAATATTTGTTATTCGTCAAATTTCTAAGCTGCCTATGCGGCAGTGAACACGGTAGAATCATTACTATCTGGCGGCTACATTTTCTAAGCTGCCTATGCGGCAGTGAACGTAATTAATAAACCCGCTGGCGATATGCAGTATTTCTAAGCTGCCTATGCGGCAGTGAACAAAGATAACTACGCGGAATTTGAATCTCTATGTTTCTAAGCTGCCTATGCGGCAGTGAACAAATAAAGCCGATGCTATGCGATTTGCTACATTTTCTAAGCTGCCTATGCGGCAGTGAACGATGAGCTTATCCATGTAATCGAAAAAGTTAATTTCTAAGCTGCCTATGCGGCAGTGAACCATTCGATTGAGGGTGTTAACTGGTTGCTGGTTTTCTAAGCTGCCTATGCGGCAGTGAACGAGGCTCTTGCCCGCCCGCGTTGGCTTTCTGCTTTCTAAGCTGCCTATGCGGCAGTGAACCTAATCTCAAAGCCTTTCAGCTCTTGCCAACTTTTCTAAGCTGCCTATGCGGCAGTGAACGGCGATGGTATTATGATAGCGATAAAGTGAATTTTCTAAGCTGCCTATGCGGCAGTGAACGGGGTATGATTATTTTTTCCGACAGAAATCATTTTCTAAGCTGCCTATGCGGCAGTGAACAAGATATGGATGGAGGGCACTACATCGCAAAATTTCTAAGCTGCCTATGCGGCAGTGAACGAGGATAGGCTAATGTCATTCGATCCATTATCTTTCTAAGCTGCCTATGCGGCAGTGAACATCAGCTAAGTAAGAAACCCACTCTTCAGCGATTTCTAAGCTGCCTATGCGGCAGTGAACAGCTTACTATCTACTACGACTGTCCCGGCTTTTTTCTAAGCTGCCTATGCGGCAGTGAACAAGAACAGGATATAGTTAACTATTTGATTTTTAAAGAGCGTAATACAAAAAAAGCTGACAAACCCTTTTTAGGGGCTGCCAGCTAACTTATTGATTTTTATAGGATCAGTTTAAACATTAAAAAAAGGGTTAAAACCAAGGCACGGTCGCACCCTGACTTAAACCATAACTATTAAACTGCCCTACTTGTGGTTCCGAAACAGTTTCACTCTGGTTTATAAATAACTGAAAAGATTGCCCTGTACTCTGACTGCGTAAGCTGACAAAAGGGAGATCCGATTTACGTTCAATCGTAACCGGAATATGAGCAAGCGCCTCTTCATAGCTTTCACCTTTACGCTTCATCCGTCGTCTGCGTAAACGATCAGCGTTGGTTTTGTATTGCTTACGATTAAAATTTATATATTCCACTTGTTTTGGAATTTCAGTTATATCAGCACAATGAGCGTGATCAGACATCCCCTTTAACCAACTAAGCCCCATAAGCATATCTAGTTGAGCAGCACTCGAGTGGATACGCAGCCTTCCACCTAGACTTTTGGGTTTTAACTGATACTCGGGCCAAGCCACTCCTATGTCTGTGGTATTTAGCTCGACCAACGCCCGATGCAGCTTATTTAACAGCGCCCCCATCAACATGGGCTCAGAGAACTCCGGATCAGGCAGAATTTTGATCTCAATATAATGAGATAACATTACCCAGCCTCCCCAAAGACGCCACCACGAATCAAAATCGACATAACAAAATGCTGATTATCTGTACTTGGTTTTTTGTCTTTCAGTAACCAACTATCCAGTAGATTATAGAAATCTTCTTTCTGTTTTGGCTGACGATAAGCTGCACCGCGAGTAGTTACCGAACCATAAGGTTCTGCAGCAATCGGCCCTAAGTCCTCTGTGCTTTCAGTCTGTGGATACCAATCATCAATAGTGCGAATCGCATTACCCAATTTTTGCGAGTGAATACCCGCTGTACCATTTACAGCGTATAACACCTTACTTTTATCGCCTTTGCCACGTTCTAAAATTAGTTCTTGAGACGGAAAAACTTCTTGTCCGCTACCGATACGAACAAATGCAACAACCTCTAATAAAATATGGCGTTCGTTGCACAGTCCTTGTTCAATTTTATCTGCTAGTTCTTTTAACGCTTGCTCACAGGGCGAATCGGTCTCAAAACCACGTAAAGATAAATTTAATGCATCAAACGACCAGCTCTGTACCGCTTGCCCCCCCTCTAAAAGATTAACCTGCACCTCAACCTGTTCTGCACCGATCCTGTTGCGCCATAAAAAGCGACCATTCGCTAAGTTATAAGCATAACGATAAGCTAAGGTTTTAAAGCCATGTTCACTCACGTAGTCGCGTACCACGGTTTGTAAACGTTCCTGATAAGCCGCATCATTACATGCTGATGGTGAACCCGCGCCACCTAAAATCCGCAAGGTAAAACGTGTTTTTAGTGTATCCGTACTAGCGGGCAACGCCGCCACATCAACTGTTTGTAGGTTCGGTTTATCAATTTGCGCATCAAGCTTAGCGGGATCCTGATCTTTCGCTTTTAAACGGTTAGAGATCGTACCTCTAACTGACTTTTCTTTCAGTGTGACTTCAGCCCAGTCTGCTGAACTCTGTCTCTGTTCCCAATTACCTGCATACATTAGTGCATCTGAAGGGTCCAATTTACGCTCAAAAGCCAATACAGATGCAGTTTTTAAAGTAGCCATCATTCAATTCCTTTTTCATTCGCCTTTGCCGCTAAATCGGCATAATCATTATTTAAACGGTACAGTCCTTGTTCTTCATCGTTATGGACATACCACATAATCTCATCAATGCTGTTTATTCTATGCGGACTTACCCATTGCCCCATTGAATAGAGTGTTTCCACAAAACGAAACGGTGTTTCTGAATCACGTGTTTTAGCTACTTGGCCGGGCTCATAAAGCTGTGACAATGCCCCGTAGCCAACTGGAAGTGGGACTAACCAACCCGGCTTTTGACGTACCTTCCATTCAAAGCTAGGCTCTTCTTTTTCAGCATCAACCTCTACACATTCATGATTAAAACGAGATAGGTCCAACCATGCATCCAATAATGTTGTTTTAGGTTTAACGCTACGCATTGCTTCACAATGACCTTGTAAAAGATCATCCCGTAAGACCAATGCAAACCCTGGTAACCATTGATAACGTAAACGACGAAACAAAACAGATTGCTTTTCATCATCCTCTGAAAACATAAGCAACTGAGGTGAAGCAGATGACGCTAGCACTGAACCACCTGCTATCCTCATTCCAGCAACCAGATCTGCTACCT
>CERC01008952.1_pt1 | contig 13528 bp, 12 predicted proteins | sample 530921 | NCBI WGS metagenome assembly CERC01 (sample SAMEA2621099, study PRJEB7988) | marine metagenome | isolation source: saline water (ENVO:00002010), including
ATTATTAGAATCAGAGCTTTTTGGCCATACCAAAGGGGCCTTCACTGGCGCTGTTAATAAGCACGAAGGACTGTTTCAGGCCGCAAATGGAGGCACCCTTTTTCTCGATGAAATTGGGGATATGCCCACCAGCCTACAAGTGAAGCTCCTCAGGGTATTACAGGAACGTCAAATCCGCCCCGTTGGCAGCACTGAAAGTATCCCTGTGGATGTGCGCGTTATCTCTGCAACCCATAGAGACTTAGAACAAGCGATGCAAGAGAGCAGTTTTCGTGAAGATCTTTTCTATCGCCTAAACGTTGTTAATCTTCATCTACCTCCGCTGAAAGAGAGGCCTGAGGATATTCCGCCACTCGCTCGTTATTTTGTTGAACAGGCCGCTCTTCGCCATAACCCACGTGTCAAAAGCATTTCAAGTGCAGCGCTCCAAGTATTGGCTCAAGCCTCTTGGCCGGGAAATGTTCGTCAATTAGAAAACGTGATTGAAAAAGTTACCGCTCTTAGCACCACTCCCGTTATTTCTGATTCTGCAATACATCGAGCGCTAGCGAACCAAGAACAGGTCATTGCAAACTTTAATGATGCACGGGCAGAATTTGAAAAACGCTATCTAGGAAAGGTCCTTCAGATAACTGAAGGGAATGTTACCCAAGCGGCAAAAATAGCAGGGCGAAACCGAACAGACTTTTACAAGCTGCTCAAAAAGCACGGGCTAGAAGCGGCTGATTACAAAACGTAGAACACAAGCTAACATTAAGTGCTATTAACTATTATCATAATAAGTATCACCGTAAGCACAATAGTTAGTACCACAACCATTTGTCTTCCTGAAGCTTTTTCGTTTCTACCGACAACAATGGGTTGAATAGTTTAAACACCTTGCGCTGCTTAAGCTTGGCATTTGAAATCATATTTGCAGTAACAGGATGTCCTTCGAACAAACGCTGAAAACGACCATCATCTATAGCTATATTCAATCCCACAGTTAATCGCTCATGAAGTCTTAAGTTATTTCGATTAACAAAGAAAAAAATTGGTGCCGAGTACTGAACCAGAATATTCTTCTCAACAACTAAATGAGGTTTATCAGCTACCTCTACCCACGGCTCGTTCAGAGCTCTTAGGAAAAAATCGAAACGCTTTAGTCTAAGCATAGTAAACATTGTATGCTCTAAGCCTTCAACCACGGTCATGCCATTATGGCGTAGAATAATGCTATCAGGCCAATCATGTCCCTGACCGATAACAATATTCCTTAGTTGCTCTGCCGTGATATTTGCAGGGAAGTTTTCTTGCTCCCCTTTACGAATAATGCCAATTCGATAGCCCATTAGCCCTCTCAGCAAAGGTACTGGCACGGCTTTTAATCGCTGTTCTAACTCAACAGTTGTCATTCGCCAAGTAACATCAATAACTTCATTTAACTCAAGCACCGTAGATGCACGTCCCTGCGGCATTTCGATGTTTACTGCAAGTAATTCATACTCACCAAAGGTGTCTACTGAAGCGTCTAACGCAAGTTCAAGAATATCTATGTAATATTGCTGTTTGGGATCAGGGTATTGTAACGAGAGATTATAACGAACCGTGTCTACGGCAAAACTGGGGGAGGTAAAGAACAACAAACACAAAATACTAATGAGTTTCACACTATGCTCCTATGGCTATAAAACATAGTATAGACAAGCTTTTCGCTTTACCTAGAAACCTTACTTAGCCAATTCAGCCTCATTTTATCGGTATAGATCAAACACTGGACATGGCTGCTCAGCGATAAGCAGCTATCCATTATACGTTTAATAACAAGCACTCTTAACTATTGATAATCATCGGGCAGCGTAATACCCATTGCGCTCGCGTCTACTTGAGCCTGTGTTTGAAAACGTTTACGCACTTGCGAGCCTTTAGGTTTAGTTAAATAAAACAACCACTTACTCGCGATTTCAGGTTTCAGGTTATTCTCTTCGCCCCAGCTTTGAATAAAAAGGAACAAAGCATTATCGCTTTTATCTGGTAACGCTACGGGCACTGGAGAATCCATTGTCTCCCCGGCTCTCACCCGACGGCACAGTACGTCATAGTTATAACGGAAATCTGGGTAAACATCCGCCTCATCCTCAGTACGTAACCTAAACCAACCTGTCGCCTTCCCAGCATGATATATAGCTGGATGCGTCCAGTGATGGCGCGACGCGCTATCAGAGAAGTTACACGCCTCTTCGTAAGCATGCTTCGCTACAGGTAACCCGTGATCACCTGTTAAATTTCGTAAGACCTTAATGAATTCTGAAATAGTGGGCATCCAAGCGCTATGCTCTTTGCAATAATCAATCGCAGCCACCAGCTCAGCTTCTGAATATCCATCTAAACTTAACGCCCATTCACGTTTAGCTATACGTATCTCGTCTTGGGTTTCGAAGCAGCTTTTAAACTTATGCCCATAAATTGCCATAAAGCGGGCAAATATCATGTTTACAAAGGTTTTAACTTCAACGCTTAAATTGGCATTCTGGCTCTGCTGGGCATTTTCACCAGTCGGTGTCTTTGATGTCCATGACTGCTGCGGTAACCCGTTTACGCTTTTCGCGAGTATCTCTGCGGGGGTCTTCATGGCTAAAACCTGCTTTTTGTTCGTTATTCATTCTTTTTTGTCGGCCTTCCTGAGTCTGTTTTTTAACCCATTCTCGCTTGACCCAACCTAAAAATTTCTGATCCCAATTGGTCTCTTTTCTATCTTTATCTAACCAGTATAAAACAAATTCATCAATGCACTCTTGGGCAAACTTTTGCGAGATATTATGCCGTGGGAGCAGAGCATATAAGTTTTCAGATGGTTGCCAACCTAATGCCATACCATGCAACTGTTTGTTACGTTGCTCATGCTGTTGAAATAGAGCCTGAAGCTCATCGCCTTGTCTTACCTTTTTAGCCCAACCGATACTGCCACCAAACGTAGGAGCCGGCCCGGGGTTAGGCTCTGTTGTACTCTGATAAGTACTTACCGACGTATCTGGATAATACGGCGTATCAGCACCCACTTCTGGATAAGGTTCATTTAAGTACTCTTGGGCGTTTTCATGAGGCTGAGGTGTATCGATTACAGGAATGTCTTCCATTACAGGTAAGCGACTGACCATTTCGAGATCATCTTCCGCCGAAGCCGTTTGTTCTACCACAGCATCACTCAAGCATTCTTTAAACACGATACGTACGCGCCCATCAGCAGAAAATGAAGCCTCAATACAATCAGCTGCAACCAATCTGTTTGTAAGCTGTGCTAGCGCTTCCTCATCCCAATACGGGGCGATTAGAAGCCACTGCTGCCGAGAGATGATCAATTCAGCTACAGAAACCTCAGCATTAACTGAAGAAAGCTGCTGACGATAGAGCGTCAATAGAACGGCCGCTTCAACACCTACCTCACGAATTAACGAAGGATAAAGTAATATAGGTGTTTCAGGAAAAGAATAACTCATTAAAACGCATTTACCTTACAAAGAAAAAAGCCGCAGTCTAGGCCGCGGCTTAGGACAACTATCGTAGCATTCAGCCATCTTTAGCAAAATTTTCAACGGCACGTAAAACATCACGACGACTGATCTGGCCAATCAGTTTACCATCTTTTACGACCGGTAACCGACGGCGCTTATTATTTATAAACTCTTCAGCCACTTTAATAATGTCTGCATCATGGTTGATGGTATAAACCTCTTCCGACATATAAGTACCCACAATGCCCCCCATCTCTTCCTCATGATAAGTCAGAGTGAGAATCGCCTTCAAGCAATCGACTTCAGACATCAAACCAACTAAACAGCCATTTTTATCAACAACAGGGGCACCTGTAATTTTGTACGATAAAAGCTGATTAATTGCATCAAACAGATCAGTTTCAGGTGTAAACGTAATCAAATCATTACACATGTAATCCTGAGCTTTAACAGATCGTAACATTACCATTCCTCCATGGCCGGTAGATATCTACCTGACAATAAAATACCGGGGCAAACAAAAATCATTATGACGATGAATATATACCCAGAGTCACTTGTATAATTACACCTAACCGACTCAGCCCGCAATAGTATTAGACCAATAGCATTAGGTTAATTAAAAACCACTGTTTTATTACCTTGAACTAGCACCCTGTCTTCTAAATGCCAGCGTAGACCACGTGATAACACCGTTTTCTCTACATCACGACCCAGTCTTACCATATCTTCTGGCATATCACGGTGGGTAATCCGGATGACATCTTGATCGATAATCGGACCTGCATCGAGTTCTTCGGTAACAAAATGACAGGTAGCACCTATCAACTTAACCCCGCGTTCGTGTGCTTGGTGATACGGCTTAGCTCCTGCAAAGGAGGGTAAAAAGCTATGATGAATATTGATAATACGATGAGAATAAGCAGCGCAGGTATCTGCTGGTAAAATCTGCATATAGCGAGCAAGTACGACAACATCAGCCTCATTCTCTCGAATTAACCGGCTGACTTCATCAAAGTGAGGCTGCTTATTTTTTTTATCTACAGGTACGTGATGGTATGGAACGTTATGCCATTCCACCATACTGCGTAAGTCATCATGATTGGAAATAACACAGCAAATTTCACAATCCAGTTCACCTTCATGATATCGATATAAAAGGTCTGCTAAACAGTGAGATTCTTTACTTGCCATTAAGATAACTTTTTTCGGCTGAGCCGAATCGGTTATCTCCCAATCCATATTGAAGGACTGGGCAATAGGTGAAAATGCCTCTTTCAACCCATCAAGGGTAAAAGGCAGTGCCGTTGCACAAATCTCAACGCGCATAAAAAACCAGCCGGTCGTGCTATCGGAGTGTTGATTTGCATCAGATATGGAGCCGCCATGGCTTGAGATAAAATTACTTACCATCGCCACAATCCCGACTCTATCGGGACAGGATAAAACTAATCTAAATTTACGTTCCATTTATGCCTGACTCCAAAAACAGCAATAATCAAAAGACCATTCTAACAGCAGTATTAAGCTGCTTGTAATTAAAACCCCAAAAATATCAATGATATTTTCACTACAAACTCTCTCTCTTAACCTTCACGAATACAGCGCATCACTTCTTGCTGCACAACGAAAGTCATTGCGGTGTAATCCTCCAATCGCATGGGTATACCATGCCAAGGTAACACTTCCCCACTTTGTTGTAATATCTGGGTGATGCTGCATCGTTTCAGCCATCTCACCCACCTTATTCGTAAATGCGAGCGCCTCTACAAAATTACGAAATTTATACTCTTTAATTAACACGGGTACGCTATCCTGATACTGAATTTCCCATGTATCAATTCCGTTTAATAACTTGATAATCTCATCATCTTGTAACGGCGAACTCTCAGATGTACACGCTTCACATGTTTCACCAATAAGCTTTTTATTAATATTGTTCGACATACTTATCTCCATTTTTCTATTATTGATTGACCTAAAAAATTCTACTTAGCCCAATTCCCTCATATACTGGAATAGAAGGGAGACTGATCATGACGCATACATCAGAACGGCCAAACCCATTAAAAGCTTGCCGACTCGGCTTAGATAGCCATCAAGAGCTGACCATATACCTGCGTCAAGACAGCTCTGTTTGTAGGTCAGAAGGGTTTTCTGCTCTCTCTCGTGTTTTTGTATACACAGACACCCACGAGTTAATTGCAACACTGCATATGGTAACAAGCGAACTACTGAAGCCAGGCGAAGTAGGTTTTTCAGAAGCTGCGTGGGAGAAACTAGCGCTTACTGAAAACTGTTCAGTATGGCTATCACACCCTAAACCTGTGCAATCACTCTCTTATATTAGAGCAAAAGTCTACGGCAATGAGCTCAGTAAAGAACAACTTCAGGAGATTACCAACGACATTGTTGCGGGAAGATATGCTGATGTACATTTAGCCGCATTTATCACAGCCTGCGGCGGCAACAATTTAACCATTCAAGAGATCATCCATTTAACACAAGCAATGGTTGACTCCGGGAGCCGCATTAAATGGCCGGTGCCCATCGTAGTTGATAAACACTGCGTCGGAGGCCTTCCCGGAAATCGGACGACCCCTATTTTAGTTTCTATTCTAGCCGCTGCCGGACTTACTATGCCTAAAACCTCTTCACGGGCAATCACCTCCCCTGCAGGAACCGCTGATACTATGGAGGCGTTAACCAATGTAAGTTTAAGCTTGGAAAAAATACGCTCCGTCGTCGAGCAAGAAGGGGGCTGCCTTGCGTGGGGCGGCTCAGTAAAACTGTCTCCCTCTGATGATCTATTGATCCAGGTCGAACGCGCATTAGATATTGATGGCGAAGGTCAGTTAATAGCTTCTGTTCTTTCAAAGAAGATCTCGGCTGGCGCAACACATGTTGTAATTGATATCCCAGTGGGTCCTACCGCAAAAGTTCGCAGCGACGAAGCCGCTGAAATGCTATCGAATAATTTCAAGGCGGTCGCTAAAGCACTCGGGCTGCATATCAAGGTACTTTTCACCGATGGAAGCCAACCGGTAGGGCGTGGAATAGGACCGTCATTGGAAGCACGGGATATATTAGACGTCCTTCAAAATAGCCCCAATATGCCACAAGACCTTCGACAAAGATCAGCTGAAGTCGCTGGCGCAATTTTAGAGATGGTACAAGGTTTTCCTGAAGGCGAAGGACATAAGGAAGCGCTAAAGTTACTTGATTCCGGTGCAGCATGGGAGAAATTCCAATCAATCTGTATCGCCCAAGGCGGCCTTAAAACACCTCCGATTGCACCCTATCGGTATGAATTTATTGCACATAAAAACGGCACTGTTAAGTACATTGATAATAGGAAGCTTGCCAAAGTCGCTAAATTAGCTGGCGCTCCCGCAGACTTAGCAGCCGGCGTTGATATGCATTGTAAAATTGGAGACTGCATCATCGCTAACCACCCCCTGATGACTATACATGCAGAGAGCTCTGGTGAGTTAAGTTATGCCGTTGAATACTTAGAAGAGCACTTAGATATTATTCAACTATCAACGGATAAGGAAACATAAGAATGCAGCCTATTTTATTCAACTTAGATTCGGATCCTCTCCTAGCCGAACAAATAGCACAGCAACTGTCAGCGGAGATAGGAGAGCTAGATACTCGCAGTTTTCCTGATGGGGAAAGCTATCTACGCGTCTTAAGTGATTGTGAAGCACGATCTGTAATTATCTTTTGTAACTTGTTTCAGCCTAACAACAAAATTCTACGTTTGATCTTTCTAAGCAATATATTAAAAGAATTGGGTGTAAAACGTATTGGGTTAGTTACGCCCTATTTGCCTTATATGCGCCAAGATAAACAATTTAAATCAGGTGAATGTGTTACCTCCCGGCCTTTTGCTAAATTACTGTCGGACCATTTGGATTGGTTAGTTACACTTGACCCTCACCTACATCGTTATCATTCATTAACTGAAATATACGATATAGAAAGCCGAGTTGTTCATGCCGCCCCCGTGATATCAAGCTGGGTACAGGAGCATATAAAACAACCGCTCCTTATTGGCCCAGATAGCGAGAGCGAACAATGGGTTTCGGAAGTTGCCAAACTTGCCGGCGTTCCCTTCCAAGTGCTCTCAAAAATTCGCCATGGAGACTACCACGTAGAAGTATCACTACCTGAAGTAGATCAGTGGAAAGAACATACACCCGTTCTACTGGATGACATTATCTCAAGCGGTAAAACGATGTTAGAAACGGTTCAGCATCTAAAAGAGTTAGGCCTGCCAAAACCTCTATGTATTGGCGTTCACGGACTCTTCGCTAATAATTCATACGACGAACTGCTGCTCCGCGCAGACGTTGTAACCTGCAATAGTATCCCTCACCCAAGCAATTCAATCGATATAAGTCGACATTTAACGACAGCTATCCGTGAACTTATTCAATAACGATAGGCAAGATGGATTATGGGTAAACCGGAGTATTGGCTTAAAGACGATTTTCTTCCTGAGCAAACCGCTAAGTCACTTTTAACACAACTGATCAAAGATATTGATTGGCGACAAGAGACTATCTCTATGTTTGGTAAAACCATTAACATGCCCCGACTGCAGGCATTTATGGGCGATGGAGGTATCGAGTACTCATACTCAAAGTTAACAATGACAGCCGAAGCTTGGCATCCCGAACTCATTAAGCTCAAAGGTAAAATTGAAGACCTTACAGGAAACACTTTCAATTCAGCACTGATCAATTATTATCGAAATGGGCAAGATAGCATGAGCTGGCATCAAGATAATGAACATGAACTCGGTAAAAAACCCATTATTGCCAGTCTATCATTGGGCGCAACCCGCAAGTTTGTTCTTCGGCATATAGAAAGCCGAGAAAAGCATGAACTACAACTTCATAGCGGCTCCCTTCTATGGATGGGGCCCACACTCCAATCGGCTTGGCAACACAGTCTGCCCAAATCAAAAGTGATCGAAGAACCCCGCATCAATATTACATTTCGGCAAATTAAGTACTGAACCCTACTTTAATGAATCCCTCCTGAATGGCGAGAATTTTCACTACATAAATTTATACTCAGTTGATACTATAGTCTGAATCATAATAATAAAGACTTACTCATGAACCACAGTGCACTAGCTGAACAGCCAAATATAAGAAACATTCCAAACCCAGATGAGTTATCTGCGATTTTAAAGCTTCAAAGCCAAGTGTTAGAAAAAGTCGTACAAGATGCCTCCCCTACAGAAATTTTTAATGATATTTGCCAATTTATAGAGAGCTCTGTACCTGATTGCGTTGCATCGATCATGCTACTCAATCCCAGCCGCACGCATCTAAATGTGGCGTGCGCTCCTAGTATTCCAGAAGACGCTATCGTCCATTTAAATGGTTTAATCCCTAGCCCTGAAGCGGGCTCATGTGGCACATCTGTTTTTCTTGGAGCGCCCGTATACGTTACTGAAACGAAACTCGATACACGCTGGGTGCAATTAAAGCCCATCGTAAACCAATTCAATATACAAGCTTGCTGGTCATACCCTATTCGTTTAGATGCGAGTGAAGTCACCGGCAGTATTGCAATTTCAAGTTTCAAACCACGCACACCCAGCGCTTTTCATACAAGCCTGTTAGAAGCTGCCTCAAATATCATTGGAATTGTATTAAAGCGAGCAACCTCGCAAAAACATTTAGCCAATACTGAAAGCCTACTACAGAATATTACAAATGCGGTCCCTGGGGTGCTTTATCAATACCGTTTAACAGCCGATCAACAGCAAGAGTTCACTTATATAAGCCCCGGTATAAAACAGATAACAGGGATTCTTGCTGAAGATGCTTTTAAAGATTTTGGCCTCGTATGGAAACAAGTTCACCCAGAAGACCAAGCAGCCCTCTGGTCAAGTATTATTCATACCAGCCGCCACGCAATGGCTTGGAGTCATGAATTCCGCATTTATCATCGCAATGGAGAACTGCGATGGATTAGAGGCTCTTCTCTTCCACAAGAAAAGGAGGCCGATGGCACTCAGCTGTGGAACGGCGTTTTACTGGATGTTACCCCTGAGAAAGCGACTATTGAACAGCTCAGGCTTGCAGGTATTGCCTTTTCAAGTACCAATGAAGGGATCATGATCTCTGATCGAACTAATCGCATTATTGATATCAACCGTTCCTATGCCAATATCTGTGGTTATTCACGTGAAGAGGTCATAGGGCAGAGCCCCCGATTATTTAAGTCAGATAAACACAGCCCAGAATTTTACCAATCCATCTGGAGATCACTCGACCAGAAAAAACATTGGCAAGGTGAAATTTGGAACCGCCGAAAGAATGGTGATGTCGTTCCAAATTTAGTGAACATTAATGCGGTTTACGATCCAAATACTAACGAACTAACCCACTATGTCAGCGTGGTCACCGACATAAGCTCTGTTAAAGCGTCCGAGGCTAAGTTATCCCATCTTGCTCATCACGATGCTTTAACAAACCTTCCTAACCGGCTCCTATTCAGTGCTCGCCTTGATCATGCGCTGACCCATCGCAAAACAAACGAAAAAATTGCGATGCTTCATTTAGACCTTGATAGGTTTAAACATATTAATGACTCATTAGGGCATACCTACGGAGATCAGCTATTACTCCAAGTAACTGAACGGCTTACCAAGACATTAGATAAGCATGACACTGTCGCACGTATTGGTGGCGACGAATTCGCAATTCTTGTGGAAGGCCTAGGGCATGCGGCGGATGCTTCAGCTATTGCTGAAAAGATCGTAAATGCGATGGAACAACCTTTCACCCTCGATGGGAATGACTACTTTACGACGGCGAGTATTGGTATCGCGTTAGCGCCAGAACACGGCGATGATATTGATACTTTGAGTAAAAATGCTGATATCTCGGTCTACCAAGCAAAAGAGCTCGGACGTAATAATTACGCTTTCTTTCAGCCTGAGTTATCCGAAAGCGTCGAGGAGTGGATCAGGCTAGAGCCTCTTCTGCGCAAGGCCCTTACCGAAGAACAGTTTACGCTTTACTATCAGCCACAAATGGATAGCACTGGTAATACAATCATTGGCGCTGAAGCACTCATCCGTTGGGAGCACCCTGAAATGGGGATCGTGGCCCCTAATCAATTCCTCAACATTGCGGAAGAAATAGGCATCATAAAGAAAATTGGTGATTGGGTGCTGGAGAGCTCTTTCCGTCAATTAGCTTTATGGAGAAAAGAAGGGTTAAAAGATTTTAGACTCGCCATCAACCTTGCGAGTGATCAAATAACTAAACAAGACTTACCTCTACAGATCTCTGAATTGCTGACTAAATATGAAATACCGCCAGCGATGATCGAGCTTGAGATTCTTGAAACCTTTTTACTCGAACATGAGACTAAATCCACTCAAACATTCAAAGAGCTCAGAAAGTTAGGTGTGCACCTAGCCCTAGATGATTTTGGTACAGGCTATTCCTCTTTAAGGTATTTAAAACAGTTACCGATTAACAAAGTAAAAATTGATCAATCATTAGTTAGAGATATACCTGAAGACCCTGACGATGAAGCAATAGCTAAAGCAGTTATTTTATTAGGACACACTCTTGACCTTAAAGTATGCGCAGAAGGCGTCGAAACAAGCGCTCAACGGGCCTTTTTAGAAGGAGAAGCATGTGATCAACTGCAAGGTTACCTCTTCAGTAAACCCATTCATCCAACGGCCTTTAATAATCTACTTAGAGATCACAACCGTTTAGATTAATAAGCAAATAAAAGGTAAAAAAAAGCGCTTAATGATCACCTCTTAAGCGCATTCCTTAATTTTTCGTAATTTTGACCTGTTTACTGGTAATCCCCTCTTTCGCTTCTACACTGAAAATGTACGTTCCGTTTATTGGGGAAATAAACAATGGGTAATGAAAGCTTATCAAAACTGCTAAATGAGTGGGAACAAAGGGCTCGAAATATAAATGGCCGTGAAGAAGAAACTCTTTCTATTTATAAATGTGATGCGGTCAAACTAAACGCATTAGCTCAAATGTATAACTTACCAAAAGCCGATGTCATTGCGGGCCTTATTCATGAAGCACTCAATGAGTTAGAAGCCAAAATGCCCTACATTCAAGGAAGTAAAATCATCAGAATAGAAGACGGTGAAGAGATATACGAAGACGCCGGTCCGATGCCACGTTATCTAGCTGCGCAAAAAGCGCTATTAGACGCGAGCTAAAACATTAGCGTTAATAACAAAAGGTGACAGGACTAACCGTTAGAAACAAAAAAGCCACTCAACATGCTGTTAGTGGCTTATTATTTACCGCAAGAACTTAAAAATAGTCAGCGGCTTATAAAGTTTTCAAGTAAGCTATCAGGTAATCCTGCTCAGCTTTGTCTGTAATTTCTACGTGACGCATACGAGTACCAGGTACAAATTGGTCATTACCTGCAATCCACTTGCGAAGATTATCTTCAGTCCAAGTGATTCCAGATTTACTTAGCGCATCTGAATAAGCAAAACGTGGTAGAGACGCAGCTTCACGACCAAAAACGCCAATCAAACTTGGACCAAAAGCATTCTTGCTTTCATCTAGCGAGTGACAAGCAGTACATTTGTTAAACTGTTCTTTACCTGCTGCCTGCATCATCTCTTCTGTATCTGCTACAGCTGAAAAAGATAAAGACGCGGCAAGACCTAATAGTGCTAATTTAGCTTTCATTTCCATTCCCCTCTGAATGAAATTAATGATTGGATACAGTATACCCATACTGCGACGCACAATAATTGATTTTGCTCATTATTCACACCCAAACAGGCCTAAAGAACAACTTAATACACCTTTAGACCATAAGGATAATCTAGATAAAAAAATAAAAACCGCAGCGAACTGCGTTTTTTATAACTCACTACGTAATAATTAAACCTGTTTAGCGATCAGGTCTTTCCATTTCGCAGGACCTGTTGTGTGTACAGATTCACCTGAAGTATTTACCGCTACAGTCACCGGCATATCCTTAACCTCAAATTCATATATAGCTTCCATACCCATCTCAGGGAACGCCAACACCTTAGAAGCAGTGATCGCTTTAGATACTAAATAAGCAGCACCACCAACAGCCATTAGGTACACCGCTTCATTATCTTTGATCGCTTCGATAGCCATTGGGCCACGCTCAGATTTACCAATCATGCCAAGTAAACCGGTACTTTCAAGGATTTGGCGAGTGAATTTATCCATACGAGTAGACGTTGTCGGGCCCGCAGGACCTACAACCTCATCACCCACAGGATCAACAGGACCTACGTAATAGATAAAGCGACCTTTTAGATCTACAGGCAGCTCTTCACCATTATCCAGCATCTCGATCATGCGCTTATGAGCAGCATCACGGCCAGTTAACATTTTACCGTTTAACAAAACCGTTTCGCCTACTTTCCAATCTTTAACGGCTTCCGGTGTGATCTCATCCAAATTAACACGGCGAGTGTTCTCACCAACTTCGAATGTCACTTCAGGCCAATCATCCAAATTAGGTGGAGTAAGGACCGCTGGGCCAGTACCATCAAGCGTAAAATGAGTATGACGCGTTGCAGCACAGTTAGGAATCATACACACAGGCAGAGACGCTGCATGTGTTGGATAATCCATAATTTTGACATCCATTATCGTTGTCAAACCACCAAGGCCTTGTGCACCTATACCCAACTCGTTAACTGCATCCATGATCTCTAGACGTAGTTCTTCAACCCGGTTCTGCGGTCCACGCTCACGCAACTCATGGATATCCATAGGCTCCATTAGAGACTCTTTAGCCATAACCGCCGCTTTCTCAGCTGTACCACCAATACCTATACCTAACATGCCTGGTGGGCACCAACCCGCTCCCATTGTTGGAACTGTTTTCACAATCCAATCAACGATGCTATCTGATGGGTTCAACATCACCATCTTAGATTTGTTTTCTGAACCACCGCCTTTAGCCGCAACATGTACTTCAACTTGATCGCCTTCAACGATCTCGTAATGGATAAC
>CERC01066790.1_pt1 | contig 13402 bp, 12 predicted proteins | sample 530921 | NCBI WGS metagenome assembly CERC01 (sample SAMEA2621099, study PRJEB7988) | marine metagenome | isolation source: saline water (ENVO:00002010), including
CAAAACGGACAGCTTTTAACACCATCCTTACTGCTCGAAATCTGTGAAAATAGCACAAAGGCTCACCTGTTAAGAGGAGATATGAAAGAAGCCGAAAAACTCCTGTTTTATGCTTCTTCATACTTTAAGGATAAAACCCACCCCCAATTACTTTCCATCAAACGTTGGGAAATCATTATGAAGTTTCATAGTTCCGATGGAGAAGGTGCTTGGGACTTTTTAAAAGAAGCATTACAAGGATCACTTTTTGAAAGCCTGAACGAAGAGGTTCAGGTAGAGTGGAGTATAATTATAGAACTCTTCAGAATGTTTTTCCCACAGAAGTCTTTGGATGATATGTCTTTGAGTATAAAAGGATATGGGAGAAGAAAGAATACAAACCTTAATATTTGGTTCTACATTGTTGAAATATGCCATCACCTTATAGAGAAAGATTTTGTTTCTGCCGGCCAACGCCTAGACTCCATGCGGAAATATTGTAAGAGAAATGTTTCTCTGGAACTCAATCAACATTTTCGTCCTTTTATAAAATGCTTGTACCTCATTACCACTCATGGTAGGATGCCAGATACAGAAAGAGCAAATATGCTTCTCAAAGAGGTCGAAAAAGAGAAAGTATGGTTTGTTGGAACGTATGTAGAGTATATGCCTTTGAGTTTGATTTTGAGCGGATTATCTTCTTTAGTTAAGAAATAATTAACCTCATTTAAAGCGAGCATTACATTTTTCAAAATGTAACGAATATCGTATAGTTTCCAAAAAAATAGAGCTAGGTCACAATAGTTTCGCAGTGTTAAATCATGAACTGAACAAACAACCATGATTGAAATAGTAATGAAACACAATGGAGACGTATTCTTCAAAGTGGAAATTGTGCAGGACAGTCAGGTTTTAAAGTGTTCATGGCACGGCTACACTGATGTAGAAAAAGTCAAAAACGGATCAAATTTACTGGCGTTTTATCTGAAAAGCACAGAAAGCAAGCAATTGTTTGTTGATAGCAGATCAGAAGAGGGACCATGGAACGATTCGCAGGCTTGGATTCTGGATGAGTGGATGCCAAAGGTAAAAGCGCTGGGTCTGGAAAAAACAGCCATTTTAACATCAAAAGACATGTTTAGCCTTGTTTCAGCTCAAGAATATGAAAGAAGGTCAAAGATGAGAGGGTTTAAAGTAAAATTATTTGACAATGAGCAAGAAGCTTTGGATTGGCTTATTAAGTAAGGTATTGGGGATATTGTTGTGTGGTAGCTTGGTAGAAAATGCAAAAGCTCAAACCATTGTTTTTGAAGAAAATTTCTCTAATTATCCGAATCAAACGACTCAATCTCCAGGGTTGTGGACTACTGTAGCTGGTGAATATGATGATCCTGGGATAAACAGTGGGACTAACTATTGGGGAACTTATAATGGTCGTTTTCGCTGTAATGACATTGAGGGAACAAACCAAGATGAGCAAAACTTCCTTACTACAGTTTTCTTTGATATCAGTAGCTTTTCGAAAATCGCCTTATATGGAGATTACGAGCACAATAGTGCCTCAGAATGTTCAACGTCACCATATGCAAATGATGTGATTCGTTTTGAATATACATTAGATGGTGGGGCTAATTGGATAGAGTATGGGTACATATGTGGAGACGATGATGTTCCGGGAACAATATCGAGTACATGTATGGATGGAGGAGATTCAATTGCTATAAGAGTACAAATGGCGAACAAAGCAAATGATGAAAATGCATACATTGATAATTTAAAGATCATTGGCTACAACGCACCACCAGTAGAATTCCCAAATGATACTACATTTTGTGGTTCCGCTGGAGTTTTTCTTCAGGCAACCAACGGGCAAAATTATCAATGGCAGGGGGGAGATAGTCTAAGCTGCTCAACTTGCTCTTCCGTATTTGTTTATGTAGATTCTTCTGATACGGTTTATGTAACAGCAGAAGATTCTGCAGGTTGCATAACCTCTGATACCATTGCTGTAACACTTTATGAGGGCGAATTGGATTTTGGAAACGATACGGTTCTTTGTCCCGGAGAAGTACTGACCTTAACAGCTCAGCAACCTTATGTAAATAGTTATCTATGGAGTACAAATGGTACTTCGCATTCAATTACAATAAATTCACCGGGAACGTATTGGGCAGCTGTAGACTTAGTTTGTGGGTTTGTAACAGATACTATTGTTGTAGATTATGACGTAGCTCCGGTTTCTAATCTTTCTGGAGATACTGTGATTTGCGACAGTAACTGGATCATAACCCTTGATGCGGGAATCGGTAGTAATTACTATTGGAATACAGTTGAAACAACAAGGTATATCGATATTTCTACTGAAGGAGATTATTGGGTAGAGATAAGCACGGGGTGCGGAACTATTTCAGATACTATAAATGTAAGTTACTCACTTCCTCCGGTTGTCCAATTAATACCTGATACCACGTTGTGTGAAGGAGAATTCTTGCAAATAGACGCAACTCCGGTAAACGCTTACGGAGGAGAAAATTATCAATGGAATGATGGTAGTTCTACTTCTGCGGTAGAAATTTCCTCTGGAGGAAGCTACGTTGTTACAGTTACGAATGCTTGTGGAGCAATGAGTGATACGGTAAATGTGGTGTATCAGACATTGCCTGTTCTTCAAATTAACGATACGCTGATCTACTGTAGTAATGCTCCTTTTGTAATGGATGCCAAAAACAATGGTGCTACTTATTACTGGAGTACAGGAGATACAACTCAAGAACTTGTAATCAGTACTTCTGGATATTATTCTGTAGAAGTTACCGGGTGTGACATTACTCTATACGAAGATTTTGAAGTAACCTATCAGCATGATTTCTCTTCCGTAGAATTTCCAAATGTATTTACACCAAACGGAGATGGCGTAAACGATGGCTATGGTCTAGGCGATGATGCTGTAGGCTATGAGTTTCAATCTTTTGAATTAGTCATATTCGATCGATGGGGAACAGAAGTTTTTAATGCATCAACACCTTACTTCTTGTGGGATGGAAAAGATAATGGAAGGGAATTGAATGAGGGAACTTACTTCATGGTTATGAGCTATGAAGACACCTGCTCTTCAGGTGAACAAACTAAAAAAGAAACTATAACCCTTTTAAGATAATTGAAAATGAAAAATTTCTCTCTCTCTTCTCATGCTATTACCAGGTTGAGGCCAGGCAAAAACATGGTAGCACTACTATTTGCCTTTTTGGTTTATAAACTATCTGTGGCGCAGTTCAGTATAAGTGCTATGGACAACCCTCATGAATTAACTTTTGAGGTAATGGTTGCAGGGGCTGTAAATCCGAAAATTACAGGAAGTTACCCATTGTTAGATTATGGTTTTTATAATGCAGCTCCCCCAAACCCAGGTGCTGGGACATTAAACAGTAATGCTTGGGCTCAAGATGGAGCTTCCGAAGGTTCATTGGGTTTTGGAGGTGTAGATGTTTCTCCGGGAGGAAGTAGATGGGTTGGTGTAAATAGTAGTGGCTATTCAGTTACCCAAGGTGGCCTTTACGGATATCAGACACATCCTTATGCTTCGTTTAATCAAGCTATTGGTTTTCAGCCAGATGATGGTAGTTTTACCCCGGGCTGGTTAGCATTAAAAATGGAAAACAATACAGGTCAGCAAATTAATTCAATAGACATTAGTTATGATGTCTTTGTTGTAAATGATCAGAACCGTGCAAGTTCTCTTAACCTAGAGTATTCTTATGACCATGTTACTTATACTTCAATTCCTGCATTACAATATACAACACCAGCTACGGCAACAGTAACAGTTCCACTTGGGCAAGCGGTGTCAACAGTTGGAAGTACATATGTGATGTCTACAACATTGCCAGTTACGTGGCCAGCCGGTAGCAACTTGTATATTCGTTGGTATACCGATGATGTTGGAACAGGAACAGGAGCAAGAGACGAATTTGCTTTTGATAATGTGAGTATTACACCACATGCTACAGTAGGTCCGTCAAATACAATTGCTGTAGACTCTGTAAATAACCTCAATTATTGTATTAACGATACAATTGGTGACTCTTTGATGGTTTTCTTTACAAGTACTGATACATTTAGTACAGGTAACTACTATTATCTGGAACTTTCAGACTCATTAGGAAGCTTTTCAAATCCTATAGTTTTAGATAGCATCTTATCAACTTCAAATGCAGATACATTTAGTTGTGCATTTCCAGCAAACATATCAGCTAGCAATGTCTACAAAGTAAGAGTTGTTTCATCAGCTCCGGCAGTAAACAGTCCTGAATACACAAGTGCAATTAGTGTAAGCTGGATTCCTGAATTGACTTATACAACAGATGGTCCAACGTGCTACGGTTATACCGATGGTTCTATAGATATTACGCCAAGTACGGCATCCGTTCCTACTACAAGTCCAACAGTGAATTATACTTATGCCTGGTCAAACAGCGCCACAAGTCAAGACCTTAATAATATTGCGGCAGGGGGGTACACGGTTGTTGTAACCGGAGCCGGAGGTTGCTCAATAACAAGTGATTCAATTATGGTTCAACCGGCAGACTCTATAGCTCCGTTAGTAAGCATTACGGATGTGAAATGTAACGGAATGGCAAACGGAACTATTGACCTTGCTGTTTCCGGAGGAACTTCTCCTTACACATACCTATGGTCAAATGGTTCAGATTCGATAGTTATAGAAGGACTATCGGCAGGCCCGTACACTTGTTTAATAACTGATGCGAGTAATTGTACAAAAACGGTTGTTTATACTGTAAATGAGCCTGCTGAATTGTCGATTGATTCGATGATAACCACAGATGTAAATTGTTATGGAGCAGCCAATGGTAATGTTTCTGTAACAGTTAGTGGTGGAACAATGCCATACTCATACTTGTGGTCTGATAATAGTACGGGGCAAAACCTTAGTAATGCTGATGTTGGCACATACAGTGTAACTGTTACAGATTCTAATGGGTGCGAATCTTTCAGTAATCAGGTAGACATTGTTCAACCCGATGAAATTATCATTACGATAGATAGCTTAAACCATATTAAATGCTCAACATGTGATGGTGAAGTTTATGTAGGTGTAACCGGAGGAACAACTCCTTACACATTAACTTGGCCAGACAATTCAAACGGATATTATTTCTCAACACCAGATACAGGGACCTATACGCTAGAGGTTGTTGATTCTAATGGTTGTAGTCAAAACTTGGTTTTCCAAATATCTTTAAATACATCCATTGTTAAGTACAATCAATTGTCTGATAAGATGAAGGTTTATCCAAATCCGGCAAACGAGTCGTTTTACCTAGAATTGAAAGATACAGAAACAGATAAGAGTACTTCAATTATGGTAATGGATATTGTTGGAAACATTGTATACCAAACATACACAGGTGTAGGTTCTTCATCAGGTTCGAAATATCAAGTTTCATCTGGCGAATGGGCTCCCGGAATGTATATCGTATCGGTTATTAACGAGCATAGTCAGGTTTTAGGGCAAATGCGTTTGACTGTAGTCAGATGATAGCGTTTTTGAAGAATAAAAAGTCCCTCAAACCTTTTTTCAGGTTAGCATCGTTGGGTGAACGGTGCTAACTATTTCTTCATCTCTTAATGAGGTGATAGATTAACAGTTTTGGTTTTGTTACTCATTAAAAACATCGTTCACTATGGAGCGATGTTTTTTGTTTTTTAGAACTTCATTAAAGTTTAATGACAAGTAAGAATGCCAGTTCAGAGTAGTTTAATAACTTGAACAGCACATCTAATAAAAAACTAGTGCTATGAAAAAAGTATTGTTCCTTACTGGCGACTTTGCCGAAGATTATGAAACGATGGTTCCATTCCAAATGCTGGAACTTGTAGGCTATGAAACACATGCTGTGTGTCCTGATAAGAAAAAAGGAGAGACAATAAAAACAGCAATACACGATTTTGAAGGAGATCAGACGTATTCTGAAAAACCGGGTCATAATTTTGCCTTGAATTATTCTTTTGAAGATGTTAAGGTAGAAGACTATGCAGGAATCGTTATTGCAGGAGGTCGTGCTCCTGAGTATTTAAGATTAAATGCAGCAGTAATAAAAATGGTTCAGCATTTTTTCGAGGCTGATAAACCTGTTGCAGCTATTTGCCATGGTATTCAAATCTTAACTGCAGCTGATGTTGTTAGAGGTAGAAAATTGACCTGTTACCCAGCTGTTGGCCCTGAAGTAACCCTTGCGGGTGGAGAGTACCAGGATATTGCTGTTGATGGAGTGTATGTAGACGGTAATTTGGTAACATCTCCGGCTTGGCCTGCACATGCTAACTTTATGCGTGAGTTTTTTAAACTTATGGGAGCCAAGGTAGAAGCCTAAATTTTATTACCAATAATAAAGGAAAGAAAGCAGATGGGGAACCATCTGCTTTTTCATTTACATCAAGCCAAATTGCTTGAAATGATGGGTAAAATGTTTGTTGTGAAACTTATTCCATTCTGTTGCAGATAACGCTCCCATAGTCGGATTAACAGGCTTTTTATTAGGGTTTTGCTTGAAAAACAGGATGTAGTCATCTAGTTCTTTGTACAAGTTTTCCTTTGCCATGTCCAGATTGTTGTACTTCAAGGGTAGTGTCTCTCCAACAGGGAGTATTGGGGCTCTAAATCCGATGGGTAGTTCGTTATCTGTTCCAATACAAACGGCTTTTATCTTTTCAGCTTTCTCTTGTCTGTATTCCAGCTTCATGAAATCTTTTCCGTTTGAAGCTCTGAGTAAAAGCTCAAGGTGTTCAACCATATGTTGTGCAGTCATTATTCCAAACCTTGGAGGTGTTTCAGAAGTTAGTTTTTCAAGTTTAAGGGCAACAGCTGCCTGATCTGTGATGTCTAAAAATAGAGTCATTATAGTGTGTTTTGTTGAGAGTCAAGTTAGAGGTTTTTTAGAGTTGAAAGGAAACATAAGGGCAAAAAAAAACCCGCGCAACGATTTCTCAGCTACGCGGGACACACTACAAGTACTAAGCTATGTCAAGCAGAGGTTAGCGAGTATTGTAGTTTAATGCTTTTAAAAAGCCCTAAAGTTTGAAGTTAAGTTAGATTAACCGGAGTTGTGGAAACAGGATTTACATCCGTAAAATTGAATTAACCCTAATAATCTTTCTATTTCCTCTTTGGTAAAGTATTCGTTAAAAAGCTCAAAACACACATAACAAAAGCAAGCGAATCATTTACCCCCTTTCATTCAACTTTACTCCAAACTTTAAGACATACTATATTTTAATTAGTTTTCTAATGCGTTAAGGATCATTTTGTCAATGCCTTTAAACCCTTCAATGTTTGACAAATATTCTTCAATTGGGTATTCGTATTTCTTATAACGGTTATAGTTTAAACGTTTAAGTTCAATAACGTTATTAGTATGTTCGTTTACATAAATTTCAACTACGCTTTCAGGGTTGTGAATGGTAGTTACAAATGATCCTATATTACTGTTCATGTCAAAAAGATTTAAATGAGTCTATATGTTTAAATATTGTTCGTTGTGCTGACTAATGTCAAGCCCAGCTTCTTCTTCTTCTTCTGTTACTCTAAGAGCCACAAATAGGTTAGTGATTTTGTAGAGTAAAAATGATATCACTAAAACGAAAATGGTTACACCCAATAGTGCTGCAATGTGAATTAAAAAAGTATCCCATTTTCCATATACAAGTCCTACATCCTTTGCGAATACACCGGTAAGAATCATACCTACCATTCCCCCAACACCATGAGAAGGGAAAACGTCTAATGTATCATCCAATGTAGTTTTCTCTTTATACTTGATGGCAAAATAACTTACAAGTGATGCCACAGATCCAATAATTAAGCTTTGCCCAATTGTTACAAAACCTGCTGCGGGAGTAATAGCAACCAATCCAACAACTGCAGCAATGCAAACACCAAGTGCTGAAACTTTTTTACCAGTAACTAATTCAATAAAAACCCATGTAAGCATTGCCATTCCACTAGCAGTATTTGTAGTGGCAAAAGCCATAGCTGCTTCTGGGTTGGCACCAAATGAAGAGCCTGCATTGAAGCCAAACCAACCAAACCAAAGCATTGCGGTTCCTAAAATTACATATGGAATATTTACTGGAACATTGTCGCTGTTTGTTCTTTTTCCTAAAACGATAGCACCTGCTAGAGCTGCCAACCCTGCTGACATATGTACAACAGTACCTCCTGCAAAATCGAGAACCCCTAGGTTTCTTAACAATCCATCAGGATGCCATGTCATATGACATAGTGGGGCATAAATAAAAATGGTAAAAAGTGTAATAAAAATGAGGTAAGCTTTAAAGTTGATACGTTCAGCAAAACCTCCGGTAATAAGTGCAGGCGTAATAATTGCAAATTTCAACTGAAACATTGCAAATAAAATCAAAGGCATATTAGGAGATAACTGTTCATTGGTTTCAGCTCCTACACCGTCAAACATCATAAAAGTTAGGGGATTACCGATAAAGCCACCAATACTGTCTCCAAACGCTAGGCTAAAACCTACAATTACCCACAGTACACTAATTACTCCAAGTGAGATAATGCTTTGAAGCATTGTACTAATAATGTTCTTTTTGCGAACCATTCCGCCATAGAAGAACGATAGACCGGGGGTCATTAAAAAAACGAGACAAGTTGCCGCGAGCATCCAAGCAATATCAGATCCTGAAACCATAGACAGAAGCTTTCTGTATTTTAAATGTTAACGATTAGAAAATTATAGGTGAAAATCTCCCTTTGTGCCCGATAAAAATAATTCAGCATTCTGATTTGTAAATGGATATTAAGTGTTTTCTGATGTTTTCTGGTAATTATTTAATTTCGTAATGGTAAATTTGAGTATATTTCAATCTGATAAAAAATAAGACTGAATGAATTACGATATTGACAACATTGATCGCCAGATATTGACATTGCTTATTGAAGATGCAAGAATTCCATTTACCGAAATCGCAAAGAGGTTAGGCGTTTCTCCCGGTACTATTCACGGTAGAGTTAAGAAAATGGAACGTAGGGGTATTATCACCGGGGCCACATTGTCGGTGAATTACAATGCTGTTGGTTATAATTTCACCGCTTACATTGGGTTAATTCTGAATCGTACAATTGATTCGGAGAAAATCATTAAAGAACTTAAGAAAATACCAGAGGTAACTGTAGCTCACATTGCTACCGGTCAGTTTTCTATTTTCTGTAAAATCAGATGTAGAGACGCTCAACATGCTAAGCAGATTCTTTATCAAATGAATAGCATAGGAGGAGTACTAAGAACTGAAACAATGATAAGTCTTGAAGAATCGATCAATGATAAAGAACGACTCTTCAAGAGCATATTTAATTTAAATGAGTAATAATCATCGTCAAACTCTGTAGCAAACAGCATTGATATTCATTCCTGCACCTACAGAGGCAAAGACAACTACATCTCCCTTATTAATTTCGTGGCCTTCCAGTTTTCCATGTTTTACCCTGTCGTAAAGTGTGGGAACTGTTGCTACGGAACTGTTTCCTAACTCGTTTACGCTCATCGGCATAATGTTCTCCGGAATTTCTGTAATGCCGTAGAGTTTATACAAGCGGATAATTACTCCTTCGTCAAGCTTTTCGTTGGCTTGGTGAATGAATATCTTCTTTACATCTTCGATGGCTACTCCTGCATCATCGATGCATTTTTTCATGGCCATAGGTACATTTTTCAAGGCGTATTCATAAACCTTACGTCCCTTCATTTTGATGTATCGTACTCTAGGGTCAGATTCCGGGAAATTAGATTTCCCTAAAAACAGATAATAAGCTTCATCCATAGCATGTGTCATACTTGCTGAAGATAAAATGCCACTTTCATCTGTTTCTTCATAACTCAAGATACAAGCTCCGGCACCATCAGAGAAAATCATACTATCACGATCATAATTGTCGATTACGCGCGATAGAGTTTCACTTCCTATAACTAAAGCTGTTTTGGCAGTACCAGCTTTGAAGTAAGCGTCTGCCTGAATTACTCCCTGAATCCATCCGGGACACCCGAACAAAATATCATAGGCCACACAAAACGGATTCTCGATTTTTAACTTGTGTTTTACACGAGAGGCCAATGCTGGCAAAATGTCTGTTTGAATAGTGTGCTTACGAACATCACCAAAATTATGCGCAAAAATAATCTGATCGATAGTTTCCGGATCAATACCAGCATCTTCAATAGCTTTTTCAGCCGCCAGAAAGGCGATGTCTGATGCGTGCATTTCTTCAGATACGTATCTTCTTTCACGAATACCGGTGATTGTTTCAAATTTTCTTGTAATCACTTCCGGTGAACTATCAATAACTTCTTGATCAGCCGTATAAAACTTGTGATGTTGAAAATCTTTATTGGTTTGAATGACCTCCGGGATGTAGCTTCCAATTCCCTTAATTACTGTTCTTTTCATAATTATTCCATTCTCCTTTTAATTATGTGTTCGATCGTTAGGGAGATTTCTGAATGTCTGGTGCACAATTTTAGAAAAATCTAAAAAGTATTCTAGAAAAGCATGAATTTTTTGCAAATAAATTTGCTAAACGAACAGTGAACTTGAAAAGTTACTGTTGCCTGAGCAATAAAAAAGCCCGGGAAATCTCCCAGGCTTCTTCTCTTACCATCCTACTGGTTTGCTAAAGGTCAGCTACCTTCACTTAAGCGCTTTTTAACTTCTTGCATAATGTCCCGCTTCTCATCTTCATAAGTAGAGAATTGTTCTTCAGACAGAGCTCCCTTCATTTCTTTGTCTTTTTCATCTTGAAGAGACTTGATTTTGTTGAATTTATCTCGTCTTGATGATGAGCTAGACTTTAATTGTTCAACCTTGTTGGCATATTTTAGATTGATCTCGTGAACTTGGTTGTATTGATTGTCTTGTAATTCTAGTTTTTCTTTCATCACTTCGGTTTGAGCTTCAGCTCGCTCTTCAGGAGTTGAGTTTTGAAGTGTTTCTTGCATGCCTTGTGCGTAAATGGTGTTGGCAGAAACCAACATTACCATAGCGATAAGGATTGATCTTAGTGTTTTCATTCTTGAAGTTTTAATTAATTGGATTACCATTCTATGCTATATACATCGCCACTATTCATTGTTAAAGTGGCTGTTTGATTACCGTTGAAAACAATAGAGCCATAAAAGCTGAACGATTCACCGGTGCTAGAACTACCTGTTATTGTAGCTGTAGCAGTACCCGATTGTATGCTTTGTGTTGACTTTTTAACGGTTAGGTCGCTTGTTTCAATTACGGTATTACTTGTGAATGATCGTTTTGATCTGATTTTTGATTGTTGACTTCCGTCACGTTCTATTGTTTGATTGAATACATAATAATTAGAACCTGCACCAAGTCCGGTAATGGTTAAATCGGCACTCACGTCATCGCTAGAAGCCATTCTTGGAGCATCGTAACTTGAGTTTCCTTCAAATGAAAATTCAAAAGAAGAAGGAGTATTACCAGAGCAGTTTAATACCCAATCCCAGCTGTAGTCATAATTGTATGTAATTACTGTTCCGCTGGGGTTTGAGCCAGATACGGATGCAGATTCAGGCTCGCCACAATAAATGGTTTCATTATAGATTTCTACATAATCACAGGCTTCTACAATTTGAATTGTAAATCCGCCAGCATCTTCTTCAATAGATTTTATAATTACTTCTGCTGCTTCTTCCTCAGAAACTGTATAAGAAGTTGAGTCATCATCGTCTTTTCTACACGAGGTAAAGGCGATGGCAGGAATCATTAATAAAGGAAAGAAGTTTCTTGCCTTAAAAATGGTGTTCGACTTTTGAGGGTTAAGTTTCATGACTTTTCTGTTTTTAGTTAACATTAATTCAAATATGAGAAGCTTTAACTATCCTTTTTTTTAGAAATAGTTGAAGCTGATAATTTACTGGTTGAATCTTCTTTTGATAAGGTTTTGGCGTTGGTAATGAATATCTTGCGGAATCCGTGAATCATTATTTTAAAAGGATTGTATGATACAAAACCGTCTGATAATCCGTAAGAAGGTTCGTGTATTTCTGGTTGGTAGGTGTTGAAAATGCGATCCCAGATCATGAGTACACCTCCGAAGTTTTTGTCAATATATATTTCATCTTTACCGTGGTGTACCCTATGTGCGCTAGGGGTGTCTATAACCCCTTCTAAAAACTTTATTTTTCCAATCATTCTAGTGTGTAGAAAAAATTGAAATAGCAGGTTTAGGCCTATAGAAGCGGCAACAAAGGCAATTGGAAAACCAATTAAGATAAGAGGGGCATAAAAAAAAGGGGTGACCAAACCGCTTAGCCAGTGTAAGCGATATGCAGTGGTAAGGTTTAGTCTTTCACTAGAATGATGTACGGCATGGAATCCCCAAAGCCATTTATTGGTATGGCTAATGCGATGCATCCAGTAATAAATAAAGTCGCTGACCAAAAAAGATATTGCAAAAGTGAATGCATTTTTAGGAATGTTTAGTAAAGCATGATTAGCAATTAAGGTTAAAAACCACAGTTGAAATCCTGCTATGAAAAATTTTGAAATTTGAAATCCAACAAAGAAAATAATGTTGGTAACCGTATCTCTGTTATCGTAGCTGCTATTCTTCTTGAGTCGACTCCAGGTCATTTCCCCTAGAATCAGCAACACAATTATTCCAATAAAGATGTAACCCATTGGGCCAAGTTCACGTTGCATCATAGCTTAAACTTTTTCCAAATTTCGTTTGAAAAAAGTTGCTATTGTGTTGTAAGTTGCTGAGACTGAAAATAAAAGGGGTGAAGTCTTTTATTGATTCATCCAGTCTTTGAACTCGGCAGCTTTAGCTTTGCTAACCAAAATACGTTCTTTGGGTGCGTGAGTAATGTTAAGCGATAGCCTTCCGTTAAAATAGAAATGAACTTCCTCAACAGCGTCACGGCTGATAATGTATTGTCGATTGGCACGGTAAAATTTGTAGGGGTCAAGTTCCTCCATGATTTTTTCTAATGTACCGTCCATGGTGTAGGTAATACCATCAAATGACTTTGCCTTACAAATTTCATGTTCTGTATTGATCCAGGCAATGCTGCTGGTTTTTACAGGAACAAGTTTGTCTTTGTAATGAATAAGGTAAGATTGTCTGTAAGACTGTTTAGAAGTTAGAGCTTTGATAAGGTTGTCAAAGGCGCCTTCATCAATCGTTTCAGAATTTGGCAGGGCTAGCTTTTTATGTTTGTCCAGAGCTTTCTGCACTTGTTCTTCGTCAATTGGCTTTAACAGATATGCAATGCCATTGGTGTTAAACGCTTCCAGTGCATACTCGTCATAGGCAGTAACAAAAATAACAGGAGCCTTAATTTCAACCTGAGAGAATATTTGTAGGCTCAAG
>CERC01044608.1_pt1 | contig 13366 bp, 12 predicted proteins | sample 530921 | NCBI WGS metagenome assembly CERC01 (sample SAMEA2621099, study PRJEB7988) | marine metagenome | isolation source: saline water (ENVO:00002010), including
TTCTGGCTGTCCCGGTCCACATCCGCGAACACCGGGCGCGCGCCCACGTTGACGATGGCCGACGCGGAAGCCAGGAAAGTGCGGGAGGTGACCACCACATCATCCCCGGCGCCGATCCCCAAGGCCCGCAACGCAAGATCCAGGGCCACAGTGCCGTTGGCCAGTGCCACCGCGTACTCGGTGCCGGCGAAGGCGGCGAACTCACGCTCAAACGCCCGGCACTCATCGCCGGTCCAGTAGTTCACCTTGTTCGACAGCAACACCCGCTGAACGGCATCCGCCTCTTCAGGGGTGTAGGACGGCCAGGGAGGGAAAGGTCCATTCAACATTGCAGCGCTCCTTCAATGCGTGTGATCCCCGTCACAACAACAGAATCACTACCATAAGGCAGTAATAAAAAATAGGTAGACTGAATTTGTTACTTAAACCGACGTGTAATCAAAACTTCGGCAAGGGCTTGAATGCCTTCGCCGGGGAACCCAGAAAAATCGTATTAGCATCGGTGTTAGAGGTTAGGGTCGACCCCATGCCAAGCATAGATCCCTCCTCCATCACCACACCTTGGCGAATAGACGCACCTGTGCCGACCTCAACACCAGCTTTCAGCGTCACGTTCCCGGAAATCGCTACGAGAGGCGCCACAGTCACGAAGTCTTCAATTACATCGTCATGCGCGATAGTGCATTTCAGGTTGATGATCACATGCTTTCCGACGGAAAAATCCACTGTCCCGACGCAGCCCGCACAAATTAGCGAACCCTCGCCAATGGAGACTGACGAGAAATCCATCAGGACAGAAGGGTGGATCAGGGTAGCGAACCGTACATCTTGAGCAGCGCTGAGCTTACTGACTACCGACTTTCTGACCCTGGGGTTGCCAATAGCAACCACAAAATCAGCATCCTTATGATCTATTGCGCTCCGAAGGTCCCCAAGGACACGATACCGATTATAGTCACCAGGGGGTGCGGCATCATCAAGAAAGCCTATCACTTCTCTGCCACAGTCTTTAGCAAGCCAATAGACTTCCCGCCCGAAACCTCCGTAACCCACGATAACAATCGGTCGCATTACGTCACCTATCCTTTTTCGACCCGGTAAAACGAGGCATAGTCGCTTCACCGGAGTGGGAAATACCATCTTGCTTAAGAACTTGGAAAACAGTTTTAAACAGAATTTTTATATCTAACCATACTGATCGATTATCCACATACCACACATCCAGCTCGAACTTCTCTTCCCAGGATAGAGCGTTGCGACCATTAATCTGAGCCCAGCCTGTAATGCCTGGGCGGACTTCGTGGCGGCGCGCCTGACGCTCGTTATAAAGCGACAAATACTCCATCAGCAGCGGACGCGGGCCCACCAGGCTCATATCGCCTTTCAGCACGTTAAAAAGTTCCGGGAGCTCATCAAGGCTGGTCGAACGCAGCCACGCACCTAACGCAGTAAGGCGTTGATCATCGGGGAGCAACTCGCCGTCAGAGCCTCGCTCATCAGTCATGGTTCGAAACTTCACCATGTTGAACGGTCGACCGTCGATACCGGGCCGCACCTGACGGAAGAATACGGGAGAGCCCAGTTTCCGCCGGATCAGGAAACAAAGCACAACAAAAACCGGTGAAAGCAGCACAAGGGCGGCAAGGGCGACGATGGAATCCATGGCGCGTTTCATTTAATACCCATTCCTTCAAGCATGAGAGCATTAACCTTGTGGACGTCATACTTGGTCTCGGCGATCTGTCTCGACCTCTCACCCATTTTGGACACTAACCCGCGTGAATCGATCATCTTGATCATAGCGTCCGCCAGAGCCTGGACATCCTTAACTGGCACGAGGAACCCGTTATCCCGATCGATAACGGTCTCTCGGCAGCCCGGTGCGTCCGTGGTGATCACCGGCCGGCCCATCGCCATGGCTTCAAGTACCGTGCGGGGCGTCCCCTCACGGTATGAAGGCAGCACATACACGGAACAGCCCGAAATAGCCGGACGCACATCGTCCAACCTGCCCAAGAACTCAAGAAGGCCGGAATCCACCCATTGATCCAATTCCCGCTGGGTTATGGCATCGGGGTTGTCATCGATCCAGCCGACCAGCCGAAAGACGACCTCCGGATACACCGTCTTCACCAGCTGCGCGGCTTGCGCATACTCTCGGACGCCCTTATCACCCAATAGACGGGCAATTAGGAGAAAGCAGGGCTTATCCGGCAACGGAGCGACGGAATACTCAGTCACATCCACACCGGAACCACTCACAACCGAGGAAGGAACGGTCTCAGGCAACAGCTTCAACTCCCTGAAAAGCGCCTCATCATCCGGATTCTGAAAGAACACACGATGCGTACGCTTTAATGCGAACCGGTAGAGTTGCTGAATTAAACGCCGCAGCAAAGCACGTTTTCCAGAAGCGGTACCGGTAAATGCATAGCCGAGACCAGTTACCAAGACAAACCGATGCGTCACGCCGGCAAGCCAAGCCGCTATCGAGCCGTAGACAACCGGCTTAATTGTGTAGCTCAGAACGAACTGAGGGCGAAGCCGCAACATCAAAATCGCCAATGAAAGCAGCAACCTTAGGTCTCTTACCGGATTAAGACCGGTCCGATGGAGGGGAACGTCATGAACTCGTACGCCCTTATTTGCCAAAGCAAGGGCAATTTCCCCTTGTGGCGCCAGATCGGGAACGGCCACATGTACGTCCTTACCCGATTCAAGCAATAAGTCTATGAGAGGACCACGAAATTTGGTTAACGAATCGGGGAAACTAGCAACCAAAAGGAACAAAGGCTTCACGGAATCCGCCTCGCGGCGTCACCAGATTGACATTCATCAATACTATTATTTTTCCCGATAACAGAAATAAAAAGAAATATTAACATTGGCACAAACATCCATTTTTGCCTTAAAGCGATACCGAGGTTCGCGGTAGTCATAGCCAAAATGACCCAAGCGATAAAACTATAAATCCATAAAAACATACGATTATGTTTTGAAAAGTAGACTGGCAACGGCTTTTTTATCAATACCCAGCCGCCAGAAATAAACAAGAAAAGAAGGATGAGATTATCTATAGCAGCAGCCAAGGAAAACGCATCTCTGACCTCAATGAGCGTAGGGCGAAATAAATAAGTAAACATCTGGGCGGGAGGAGACATTCCGGAAATATCAACGGCTCCACCACCCTTAAGATTATGATTCTGGCGTGACTCAATAAATTCGATCACTTCGCTCGCGCCGGCTTGTTGACCAACGCCGGCGTAGTCGAGGCCAAACGGCACCAAAGCAAGTGAGGCCGCGACCGCTGCACCGCCCAGGAGTAGTCGCTGAACGATAGGTATGCCACGCTGCAACAAAAACGACCCAGCTAAGCCCAAACCCATCATGCCTGCCATGTGTGGACGCACAAGCAACATTACAAAAATAGCAAAAACCAATAGCCACCAACGTTGTCTCAAACGAAGCGCCGCCCATAGGGCGAAACCCGCCGCGAAAAACGAGAGCGCATCTTTCCCTAAAGCCGACGACCAAAAACTAAGGGACGGCAGAAACACGATGATGGTGGCGAGTCGCTTAATGTTGCGACTTTTGAATTGCGTCGCCTCACGCAGCGACGCGTCGAAAGCTAACAAACCCATGGCTCCAAATATTTGGAAAACCAAGAAACACCCAAATAAAGATAAACCAAAACCTTGAGTAAAAATCGAAGCAATAAATCTGACAGCATTGGTACCTAAAGAAAACTCAACGTCGGGCGATAGGCTCGACCTAAAGTACTGAATAGCGTCGCCACCAAACTTTATAACGTAAAGATACGAAACCAATGAAAAAAGCGTATGCCAAAAATATATCAGTAGAGCGCGATAAAAACCACATTGGAAAAAGCGCCTCACCCAAGCAAAAAGTATCAGGCCTAACGTGAAAACAAGAAACGCAGAAAAAACCTGGACCAAGGAGGGCGAGAATTCAGTCACAAAATACCTCTATTTATAGATGGCTTTACTATAAAAATGCAAATGCTTATTCAATGAAGTCTCTATCTTGTATCGCTGAAACAATTTAATTGCATTATGCGCATAAATATCTCTTACTTCTTTTGATTGAATCAAAAAAGCAAGAGATTTAGCGTACTCAGAAGGTGTCAACTCATCTACAATTGCACCACTTTGACATGCGTGCACCACCTCTGAGCATCCGCCGACATTAGTCACAATTGAAGGCAGGCCGGCAGCCGTAGCCTCCAAAAGCGATATCGGAAGGCCCTCCCAAAGGGAGGACATAGCAAACAAATCCGATTTAGCTAATAAATCCGGGATATCTGATATATTACCGATGAGAGAAACCCTATCTTGGATACCCAGTCTTGCGATCTCTTTTTGAAGCCTTATTTTATAAGGGCCCTCACCAGCAATGCTAACAGAGAAATCCAAATCACGTAAAAGTGATACTGATTTCAAAAATAATGAATAATTTTTTTGCTCACATAAGGAGCCCACCATCACGATTTTAGTGGCCGAATCTCCATTAGACGACCTCGGCAAAATACGTTTTGTATCGATGCCATTATCGATGCGATGAACTGGTTTTTTCGAGACAGAAGCCAGCTTCCTTGAACAAGCCAAGGATATGCCAACGTAATATCGAACCTTGAAGTCTAAAATTTTGAAGAGAAAACCTGGTATTTTCAGACGAATATTGTGGTGTGTATAAACAACAGGAACACGCGAAGTGAAAAAGGAAAAAAACAACGCATAATAAAGATGGCAATGAATGATGTCTGGCGCATTCTCTTTAACTAATTTCCTAAAGAATAGCGCTGACTTAAAAAAATTTCGCCGTGATTGTTCGGGCATGAAAGACCAAGTAATACCAAAAGAGGAAATCTCAGTCAAAAAGCGATCTTCAAAATCTTCGTCTCTACCTATTTCTTGTGCCCTACTAAGAAAAACTATATGTACTTGATGCCCCGCTCCAACCAAGGCCTTGGACAAATCTTTGACATAAACTTCTGCGCCGCCGGCCGCAGGTGCGGAGATAAAATGCAAAACCTTCATAAACTATAGCCCAACCAAGAAGCCGCCGGATAAAGTAGCAAAGAATTATTGTCTATAAAACACTATTCATCAAAGCTATAACCAAAAATTTCTATATCATTTGCATAGATATCACGAATCACATTAACGCTGTCATTATCCTTATAATGTTTCTGATATTCTACTTTACCGCGAGTGACATTTTCTCTATTTAGCTTTATGGAGCGCCCAGTAAACTCTTTTATTTTACTTGCGGCCTCGACAATATTTTCAACTTTTCCAACGTAATCAACAATGACATCATAGTTCCCATCGCCACATAAAAATGAATACTGTGGGCGAAAAACAAAATCTATTTCTTTTAAATCTTGAAACACCAGCCACTCAAATAGAAAACTTTCGAAAGACCGAAACTCATATCTCTGATAGTAAGAGGGATTGGATATACCCATACTATCTGTCGCCCCCTGTTTCGCAAACCGATATGCAGACAAAACTCGGCTCCACGGATTTCGCACGAGTGAAAACACAAAAGCGTTTTCATAAAGATTCGGAAAAGCCGACTTTATTTGTAATGCAGTATAATGGCCCAAGGTACGGCCGTATAAAGCTTTATTGATACTCGTTCCGGCTGCTTTAGGCACATGCACGAAAACGATTTTTTCCTTGTTCCAATAAAAAAAACGATGATAGAGGTTTATCTTGTACCTAAAATTCATACGATAATGCCTTCGGCTTTCCTTAAAAGCTATTCACATAGTCGGTCGATAAGCGCCAGATACGCAGCAGTGGCGGTAGGGAGGGTGAATTTATTGAGATGTTTCAACAGCTCATCTTTTTTAATCTGAAACTTATCTTCTGACAATTGTTTTATAGCTTGGGACATGTGGCCGGCAGACCGGGTGGGAACTAATACGCCAAACTCGCCATTCATAAGTATTTCTCGAGGACCAGATGGGCAATCTGTAGAAATGATTGGCAAGCCCACAGAAAGCGCTTCAACCAATACATTCGATAAGCCCTCCCATTGCGAAGACAATAAGAAAACGTCATACTCAGGCAGCTTAGAACGCAGATCTTTGACGAAACCCTTGAGTATAACTTTTTCATTTAAATCATTTTTTGAAATCAAAAGCTCTAATTCAGAGCGCAGCGGACCCTCACCATAAACATGCAAATTACACTCGATGCCTTCAACAGAAACAATTCGTTTTACCGCCTCTATCATTGTAGGATAATCTTTAGCCTCAGTCAGGCGTCCTGCGGCAACCAACTTTAGCGGTAGAGAAGGCTTAGGTCTTGACTCAACATTATGAACATCATCCAGTATAGGGTTGTATATTGTTACTGTCTTCGAGGGAACTAGTGATAAATACTCTATAGCTGATTGCCTAGCACCATCTGAAACTGCAACCGTAAAGCCTGATCGACGACAAGCATAGGCGTGTAGAGTTTTCAAAAGCTGAGCTTTAACCCGTCCATGCGGCACATGCGCGTCACGAGCTACTAAGTCAGCATGTATGGTAGATATCCTAACTAGCGAACGAAAAGAAAACAGGCTAGCCAGAAAAAGAATTATATTTGGAATGTCAGTAAAACCAATACCCACGTCAAAACTTTGATTGCGGAGTAATTTAGTAAGCGCTATAACTCTACCCAAGAATGAACGTGAAGGTGACTTAATCAAGCTTACATTGTCGGAGAGCGCATATTCTCTGTCAGATTTATTATCCCAATAGAATATTGTCACCTTATGACCATACTTGTCCACCTCGCACGACATATTAACGGCAACCCTCTCGGCACCACCATCACCCAGAGAGGAACAAACCAGTAGGATTCGTTTAGTATATTTCATAAAATGGCAAACGTTAGATATCTCTCTGGATGGCCGACTACTAAAGAATTCAAATCATTGGAAACTCTATGAGGCGCTACCTTGAATTAAAAAATACGTCTAAAATACTTTTTTATTTTCAACACCTTTATAACAACATTTCGAATAAACATGTCCGGCAACATGCTTAAAAAAAGGAAAGAAACATAAGATAGTGGATTCGCCCAAAAGCTGTAATACTTAAGATCGGATATACGAATCTCTCCCTTTTTAATACGGCAGACTAGCCCGTATCGAAGATGTTTATTCGAAAGCTTAGCAAGAGTAAGCCTATAAAGTGGGTGCATCCGCCTTCTTTTCGATATTTCGACGCACATCTCGTAAACGGCATTATGAGAAATAGAAGGATCAATAGCCTTAGTAACTGTAGAGTTACTTTTATTATAATACGCAGTCTCGCGCGTGGATCTATAAACCTCTCCTGCATAATCTATTATACGCACCCATGTACTGACATCCCCCCCCCTTGCATAACGATTCTCCGGGAACCCGCCAATTGCATCGAATATTGTTTTATGGAAGGTAATAGTATTAGTGCATACTACGCGGCTTTCTTTGCGATATACTTTAAAAAATTTACTTGCAGATAAGGGCTCTTCCAACAGACGCGCCGCCGTCGACTCACTTCCATTCTCGTATACGTCGCGCCAACTTGAGCAAATTACCTTTAGATTCGTGCGATCAATAAGCGATTTGTGGTACGCCAATCTATCCAGAAACCATTCATCATCCGCATCCAGAAATGTGATCCACGACGCAGTCGCATTTCTCATGCCCAAGTTTCGGGCTGCATAACCGCCAGGCCCTGGTTGGTCTCTGTGAAATACCTGAATTCTAGGATCATTAAATTGATAAACTTTATCCTTGCTTTGGTCGTCTGACGGATCACAAACAATTATAAGCTCAAAATTTTTATATGTTTGCCTAAGGACTGAATCGATAGCTTTAGCAACATGCTGCTCTTTATTATAAACCGGGATTATGACTGCAAAAAAAGGTCTGCTTCCGGCGTATAAATTTAATACTCCAACGTTATCTTCTTTAGCTTCATTACCCATATTATTAAGACCTTTATTCAAAGCAGACAAATTTAACGCACCATCGGTCTTATTTAAATTTTTGCATATATAAGCAAAAACCAGGCATTCTATTAGAATGAAGTTTATAAGCGGATTTCAATCTATACCTGATCGCCGTCGTTTATAGTTGAAGGTAATTAGAGGTGCGTCTTATCTTGCCTAACCCAAAAGCGAATTTACCGAAAAGCTCAAATTGAAATGCCTCAAAACTTCTTTCCACATTTTTTGAGATTGCACCTTTAGATCTTTGGAGCGCGCCTTCAACTCAAGAGATAACTGATTGCGTTTTTTGACTACCGCGATATATCTATTTTGCATAGATTTCGGATTTTATTGCTCTCCAGATCAATAACCCGATCTTCAAAATCGTAGTCTTTAAAGAGCATTCTACACTTGTGGCTCCACCCTGTGACCAATGAAGCAACGCCCAGGGACGATGCGCCGCCTAGACCATGAAAGCGGCCATCTATAGTCAATTCGCAAACATCTAATTCTAGATCTCCGCACGTCTCATACACCTTAGAGGAATTTAATCTAAATAATTCTATTGTTCTGGATCATGAAATATTTTTATATTATCATTTAACTGAATATACCAGGGCATAACTATCGCCAATCCGCTTAGAACCGAGTGAGAAACCGAATACCCGAGGTATTCTTTGGCCTTACTAATACTCGCCCGAGAGTGACGTACATCGCCAGGGCGAAAGCCTCGGTACTTCGGTTCTCGTGTGCCAGCTACGTTTATTGCGTCCAACTGCCTTCGGATAGAGAGAAAAAGCTGATTTAGGCTAGTTCGGGCATCACATGCCACATTATAGACCTGATTTTTTGCATTATCTGAATTAATAGTCGCTGCTAGTATGTTAGCTTGCACCGCATTATCGATATAACAAAAATCTCGACTCGTTTGACCATCTCCGTTTATGTAGACCGGCTCGCCCCTAATAATCGAAGCGGTCCACTTCGGAATAACCGCCGCATAGGCGCCATTAGGATCCTGGCGAGCACCGAATACGTTGAAGTAGCGGAGGCCTATGGTCTTAAAGCCGTAAGTTCGGGCGAACACGCTGGCGTAAAGCTCATTCACGTACTTGGTTACCGCATACGGGGAGAGCGGGTTGCCGATTTTATCTTCGACCTTGGGGAGATCCGGGTGGTCGCCGTAGGTGGAGCTGGAGGCCGCGTAAGTGAAGCTGCTTACCTCCTCGTCCTTTGCCGCCACGAGCATATTCAGAAAGCCGTCGATGTTGGCTTGGTTGGTAGCGATCGGGTCCTCGATGGAACGCGGCACGGAGCCCAGGGCGGCCTGATGCAGGACGTAGTCTGTCCCCTTTACAGCTTCACGGCAGTGGTCCAGATTGCGGATGTCGCCTTCGATGAAGCGGAAGCGGGCCCACTGCTCCTCGGACACAAAGGTTTGGACCTCGTCCAGATTGTACTGGTGGCCGGTAGCAAAGTTATCCAGGCCTACTACGCTTTGGTCCAACTTTAGCAGGGTTTCGAGCAGGTTGGAGCCGATGAAGCCGGCTACGCCTGTGATTAGCCAGGTTTTGGGGTTGGCTTGGAGGTCGGCTTTTACTTGTTCGTAGCGGGTCATTGATTTCCAGTTTGGTAGTGGCTGCTAGCATTCGCGGGCAAGGCCCGCCCCTACAAAGTCCGTCCCACGGCCGCCTTCTAGAGGCGGAGATCAACAGCCTCTTTCGGCAGCACGTACTTCAGGTCGTAGAGAACGTGTGGGTCGCGGCCGAGTTGACGGACCTCGCTAGCGCGCATGGCCTTGAATTCATTGTGGGCCACGGCCAGGACGACACCGTCATAGCTGGCCACCTGCGGCTTCTCAATGGGCTGAATGCCGTACTCCCGGTAGGCCTCATCCGGGTTGATCCAAGGATCGTAGACATCGACGGTGACGTTGTAGTCCTGCAGTTCGCGGATCACGTCGATCACCCGGGTGTTGCGCAGGTCCGGGCAGTTTTCCTTGAAGGTCAGGCCCATTACCAGTACCCGGGCGCCGTTGACCTGGATGCAGCGGTCCAGCATGGCTTTAACGAGCTCGCTGGCAACGAAACGGCCCATGCCGTCGTTGATGCGACGCCCGGAGAGGATTACTTCAGGGTGGTACCCCACCGCCTGGGCTTTGTGGGTCAGATAGTACGGGTCCACGCCGATGCAGTGGCCGCCCACCAGGCCGGGGCGGAACGGCAAGAAGTTCCACTTCGTACCGGCGGCTTCCAATACTTCCTGGGTGTCGATGTTCATGCGCTTGAAGATCATCGCCAGTTCGTTGACCAGGGCGATGTTCAGGTCCCGCTGGGTGTTCTCGATCACCTTGGCGGCTTCCGCCACCTTGATGCTGGAGGCCCGGTGGGTGCCGGCGGTGATCACGGAGGCATAGAGACGGTCCACGGTGTCCGCCACTTCCGGGGTGGAGCCGGCGGTAACCTTCATGATGTCGGTGACGCGGTGGAGCTTATCGCCCGGATTGATGCGTTCCGGGCTGTAGCCGGCGTAGAAATCCTGGTTGAAGGTGAGGCCGGAGATCCGCTCCAGCACCGGCACGCAGTGCTCCTCGGTGGCCCCGGGGAACACCGTGGACTCGTAGATCACGATGTTGCCGGGCTTGAGGGTCTTGCCGATGGTCTCGGATGCCCTGATTAGCGGCGTCAGGTCGGGCTGGCGATGCTCGTCGATGGGGGTCGGTACCGTGACGATATAGACGTTGCAGCCCTCCAGTGAGGCCGGATCGTCGCTGAACGCCAGGCCCTCCGAGGCGGCCAGCTCCGCGTCGCTGAGCTCCTGGGTAAAGTCGTGCCCTTCGCGCAGATCGCGGATACGGTCGCGGTTAACGTCAAAGCCCACCACCGGGCGGTGCTTGCCGAACTCCGCGGCCAGGGGCAGGCCCACATAGCCAAGGCCGATAACGGCCAGTTTGATGTCTTCCAGGGAGGGGTGGCTCATTCTTTCAGTACCTTGCTTTTTGTCAGGGATGTCGAGTTACGGCCAGCCATCGGCCTGATCTAGAACAACAATGCGTGATGGATGGAGTGATCTGCGCTATATTTGATGTCCAAGCACTCAGACAGTTTCGCTGAAAAGTCGTCACTCAACTGTCTAAGCGTTTGATATTCTTCACTTTGAGTACGCTCTTCTTTTTCGACTCGTTTTAGCGCTTCGCGAATCTCAGGGTCGCTAATTTTTGCCAAGAACTGGTCATAGATTTCGAGTACTTCTTGGCCACATCGATCATCGATAAGCCGCTCGATCCTGCTCAGAACCGGGATGCCAAATAGTTCTATGGCTCTTTCCTCCCATTGGCGATAACCGGCATCAGCCATCTCTGCAATGGTAAGAATCCCTCCGAAGTAAAGTATCTTTCTGGAAAATCGAAGCTTAATACTTCTTAAACCCCATTCTTTTCCATCTTCGAACACTTTATGCTCAAAATCTGTCGCGATCGTTCTGTAATAACGGATAACGTCATTGAGCAAAAACCTGGGCAGCTCTGCTTTTTCGGAGCTGTTCTCCATGTAGCGCTTCAGCAATGAGCGCTGATAGCGTTCAAATCTATCTTCACCGTATAGCCAGGTTCCCTCCAGCAGGAAGAGCATACGCCTGGTCAAGCTCTTGTTGTCGTCGTACTCACCACCGATATTAGTCTTCATTTCCGAAAACTGAATGACGGCGTCTTTTCCAAACGTCCCTGTACTACCAGAGCGTTCCGGCACATGCTGCTTTATAACCGCCTCGATTTGTTCTAGTTCGACCTTGATTGCGTCATCGGCAGCTTCATCGGCGTCGTAAATAATAAAATGATCAATATCAGATTTGGAAGAAGCTTCCTCCCTTCCATAAGAGCCAGTAGCGACAATAGTAATCTTTTCTCTATTCTTACTTTTCTTCAGTACACGATGAATATCGCCTCTTATTTCGGCAAGCTTTTCAGTGGTAAACTTGCGAGTCTCCCTTATATAATCCATTGTTATCATCCTCCCTGTGCGCCAAGGCACTTTTCACATCCCAACTGTCTTTCGTTACTTCTTTCTTATTAACCTTATATCTTTCGGCAATATCTTCACTTTCAAACACGATGTAGTAGTCGCGCTGGCAGTAAGTCGTGACAGCATCATCCATACTCGAATTCCGGAGGGCATGAAATAAATCCGGAAACTCCAACAGCCACTCTTTTTCAGTGGACAACAGTTTTTCTCTACTTAGTTCAACTTCATTTTTTTCAAAATAAAGCTGGCAATACTGGTCCGCTTGGAGCCCCTCAAGACTAGTAATAAAAGAGTTGTATACACTGCCTTTCAATTGCCAGAACCAATCCAAAGACTTTTTGCCAGCCTCACTCGATTCCAGAAAAGCGGCTCGAGCAATGTCAAGCGGACAGGCTGGCTTGTGTCCTCGAAAACTCTCAAAACTGCGTAGTATGCCGTCAATGGTATCGATGTTGATGGGGCTTTCGAACAGGTCCGCGCCTTGCCCACCGCCCGCATCCCCGGCGATCAATAACTTGATTCTTTCCCGATCAAAATACTTTGCCAGCCACCAGGATAGCTGCTTGTCCTCCTCCATGAACTGCTCACCAAGCTCATGGTGACCTACCCCCAGACGGCGCTTAAAGTAGGGTTCAGCACTATGTGAAAGGGGTGCGTGCCCAATATCGTGTAAAAGGGCGGCAACGACGACGTGGTTCCGGGTCTCTTCGTCATAATTACGATGCTCGGAGATAAAATCGGCAAGAGCCGCCACCCCCAAGGTGTGATGAAGACGATCCCGCCCTATCCGGGGCCCCTTATGTACCAAGGATGTGTAGTCGATTGCTCCCAGAAAGGAGATGTCTTTAAGCCGTCTGACCGGGCGACTCTCCAAAACACGACGGATCATGGAGTCCGAGCGCCATTTGGATAGCCAAAACTCGATATAACGATCTGAAATATAAGACATGGCGACTATTCTTCTAGGTTTTTAAGTTTCGCTGTATAGCTATCATACATCTGGCTGGCGTCCAATTCCTTTACTAACTCATCCATCCTGTCATCTCAGGGAGATGTGTGAATTTTGCATTTTTGACCACTGTCTTGATAGAGCTGTCTGAGCGATTCCGCCAGCCCCCGCTTGGCCTGGTCTTCACCGTGCACCAGGCGGATCTCCCGGGGCCAACGGGTCATACCGGTGACGAAGTCGATCAGGCCATTGCGGTCGGCATGGGCGGAATAGCCGCCGATAGTGTCCACACCGGCCTTTATCTCGTGGATCTCGCCGTCCAATTCCACTTGGCCGCCCTGCCCTTGCGTCTGCAGTTCCCGGCCGGGGGTGCCGGCGGCCTGGTAGCCGACGAACAGTACATT
>CERC01134283.1_pt1 | contig 13358 bp, 9 predicted proteins | sample 530921 | NCBI WGS metagenome assembly CERC01 (sample SAMEA2621099, study PRJEB7988) | marine metagenome | isolation source: saline water (ENVO:00002010), including
AATAACTTCCGAATATTCACTATTCAAAAGAATGGTAAAAGCCGAGAAGTCCAAGTCCCGAAGCCAACCTTAGAGCAGCTCCACAAGAGGCTATTTAACCTCTTACAGCGAATTGAAACTCCTGAATACCTGCATTCAGGAGTCAAGAAAAAATCTCATATAACGAATGCCATGGCCCACGAAGAAGGCTCCGCGCTGGTCAAACTCGATATTAAGAAATATTACCTGTCAACGAAACGAGAAGCCGTCTATCAGTTTTTCAGGTCCTGTTTATTCTGCTCACCTGATGTATCAAAAATAGTTACAAATCTAGCGTGTGTTAATGGCCATATCCCGACGGGGAGTCCTTTAAGTCAGATCTTAGCGTTCTTTTCGTCTTTGCCGATGTTCGAAAAAATAGGCGAGTTGTCCGCTACTAATCAGATAACCTTTACGGTCTATGTGGATGACTTAACGTTTTCAGGAAAGACTGTCTCAGGGGCTTTTATATGGGAGGTTAAGAAGCTAATACACGGTTACGGTTATCAGTATCATAAAGAGTTTTCTCGCCCTCCGGAAAAGACCAAGCTAGTGACAGGCGTCGCAATTAACGATAAAGGCTTACAGGTCCAAAATAAGCACCATGAAGCGATCCACGAGTTATACGTCGAGTACATCGAAGGACGCCTAAAACCTGAAAACAAGGCGAAGCTACTCGGGATGTTAAGTTCCGCTTCTCAGGTTAGCAGACGTTACGAATCAATCTTTCGGCATTTATTAAGGTTGGAGAAATGATGAATGGTCGGTGAGCCAACTTCCTCTTGTTCAAAAGCGGGTTTGTCTAACTGTATCTTCACAAACAATAATGGTGAGCTAATTTGCTTACCTTTTCAATGTTATGAATTGAGAAGAGAGTTCTTAATTTTTAATACCTTCTCCCCCCCTCCCAATCTATAATTATCATTTTAAACTATAAAAAATCTGATCAATAACATGAAAATACTCTCTTAATTGGCTACTCATTAAAATAATTTCGAGAATTTTTTTACTCTAATCTCACTTACCTTTTCATCTAAGTTAACTAAATTACTTTATAAGCAGTTGTTTTGTTTTATATCTTAATTTTGTATTAATTAACTTCTTTAAAAAATCTGAAAATATCTTTTTTTGTCATAAATATTCTTTTTAATCAAAGGGTTGTAAATTTAAAAGTTGCTGTTATATTTCTTTTTGTCTTCTGTGTTGAGTAGAAATTAGAATGCTTCGTAAAAAATTTTATTTTATTGGAAATAAACTGGATGCTGTTGTGACAGATGAAAGTGGTACTGTTTATCCTTCAATTGCTTTGTATGCTCGTGATTTAAAAAGTCGAGGTTATTCATCAAGTACAATTAAAGTTTATCTTGAGCATATATTACGCTTTCTTAACTATTTACATCGTGCTTATGAAATAGAGTCAGTAAAGAGAATCATAACAGATTCTATTATTGAAGATATTATATATTCATATAATTCATACCTGACTTTCGGTGTTGATTCAGATATTGCACTGGCTAAAAAAATTGCTATAGAAAATAAAAAGAATAAAAATACAGCGTATTCTTCGATTTCAGTTATAAATGCAGCATTAACGAGTTTTATTCAATACTACGAATTAAAAATAGAGTCATTCGAAAACCCAAAAATCAGCAGAATACTCAAAATTCAATATCGTGATGTCACTACTTTTGAAGCAAAAAAAGTAAAGGAAAATAGTTTGCTCGGAGGTGTAATAGCTAAAAGCCCTGATAACCTTAAAAAAGTCAGGCTTGGTATTCTAAAGCGTGTCGTAGACCGGTCGAGAAAAAATGTCAGACACTTTCCTCTTGATTGTATCGCAAAGCTTATTGATGCTGCTACGAGTTACAGAGATAAGACTATATATGCATTCTTAGCAGCCTCAGGTTGTCGAGTCCACGAGTGTCTTCAGCTCACAATATCAGATATCAATCAAATGAATTATGAAGTTGAGCTAAACAGTCCTTGGGCAGATAAGAGCAGGCTAAAAGGGCTTTCAGAAAAAGAAGCCGAGCAACTTTGCTGGAAAGGTAGACAAACGAAAATGACATTTTTAATTGAACCCTTTAAGTCGATCTTTTTTAAAAATCTTGAGAAGTACCTCAGATATGAAAGAAATAATATGATGCCCCATAAATTTATTTTCCAAAACCAAAAGACGGGAAAACCTTATTTCTTATCAGATCGCAGTAGTCGAGAAAAACAATTTAAAAAGCACGCTAGTGTCTCTTGTGATGGAAATATTGAAGGTATTTCAATTCACTCTCTTAGACATAGCTACGGTGTATATACTTTGAATTATCTTCCACTGCCGCAAGGTGACTATGGCTTAAATATATCTTATGTAAAAATTTTAATGGGCCATGCTTCAATTAAATCAACCGAAATATATGCCAAAGCAGATCAGGATCTATTGTTAGCCCAAATTGCTTATGCGAATGAAGAAATGTTTTCGAGAGAAAAAATTAATATTCATGAAATCAGAATTAAATATCATGAAAAAGAATTAAAAAAACTAGAAAAGCTCCTACCCAAAAAAAATAATAAGGAGACTGTAAATGTTTAATGCTACTAATGAGTTAATTTTACTTTTATCTAATAAAGAGTTATCAGATGCTATTCATTTAGCTTTTAGAGATACTTTCAATGTTATACGGGGGGATCTGAAAGTTTCTGCTAGTTCTATTACGACGAAGACTAACAGCAGATGTGCAATTTACAAATTTTACCACAACCACGAGTTGAACTCAGAGCTATTTACTGAGCAATGGCTGCATGATGTATTTGCTATAAGTGATGAGCCTCAAGACTCAACCTCGTTAAATAGTTTTAGAAAGTTCTTGCCTTATATTCCTAATAGTAATCAAGCTGCATTTACCAAAGCTTTTTTTAAGCCGATTAAGTCTGGGCTGAGAGTTTTCTTTTATGCGCTTTATGCTAGAAAAGCTATTTTATTACCTACTTCATACGCATTCCCAAAATCAAGTAAAAACCGTATTTGGTTTGAGCATGCAATAGAGATCTATCCAGAGCTATTAGCGCTTTTCAGAAATTGCTTTATGAATAAATCTTCAAAAATTGATGACTTATCTGAATATTTACCAGATAGTGATAATACTTACTGTCGAGATTATGCATATAAGATTTTCATCGCGTCGACATGGTATACAATTGAAGATATCGATATTGATGAGGTAATCGCGTTTTCAAAAGCTATGTATCAAAAGAAAATCGATGATTCTGCATATCATTCACCGCATTATAGTCTACCGTTTCATCATGTATTAACAACTTTATATCGATATGCACCTGAACGATGTAACTTTGATATAGATAGAATTAGCTTTTTATTAAATACTAATCGCTCTCTCACAATTCATAACATCGATGATTTACTAAAAAATGATAACAATGAAAAAGCTTCGACTTGGATTGAGCTGCAAAGAGCATATTTGAAATATCGAAGTAGAAACTTTATGTCTACTGAACGCAATGATACAAGGGCGCTTGGCCTACTTAATAAATATTTATTTGTAGATTTATTTCAATCTGCTGGAGATAAAGCGGTACCTTCCTGTCCTATAGGTTTTAATCGAATTTTTATTGACGGAAACCAAGATTTTGGTGGAAATATCCCATCATTATTAACTAGCATCAAAGGTAATAATGGTGAATCATCGTATTACAATAACTTAAAATCAATTTCTTTATTTTTTGAGTGGCTCGAAGAGCAAAAAGGAAATGAGTATACATCCGGTTTCATTAACCCTATTTCAAAACTTGATTTTCCTCTCAGCAAAAAAAACAATAAGGGAACGAATAAGAAAATCTTTCCCTCTCGGTGTTTTGCTGCAATTCACTCACTTGTGCATGCACTATGTGAGTTCTTTTATTATTTAATTGACTCGGGAAAGTATGAAAGACAGTTATCGTATCAATTTTCATACTATGATACTCAAAAACTAGGCTTTACTCCCATTTACTATAACAGCGACGGCAAAATTATACCGATCAAAGCAATACCTTCTCGCCTACTAACAAATGTTGTCTCAAAGCGTGACGGTAAATTATATGATTACCCTTGTTTTCAAGGGTTATTTCTACTGGCTGTCGCATTAGAAACTGGACTAAGACATAGACATATCAGATGGCTAGATAGAGATACTTTCGATAAGCATTTAAAAGATGAGACTGATAGTGTTTTGTCTGAGTTAAATTTAGATTCTGATTTTATTGAAGTATCTACAGATAAGGTCAAAAAGTCTGGCTGGACACCTTTCGTCAGCTCGAGAGTTATTAAGCTTTTAAAGCGCTTGAAGTCTTTTCAAGACTCTCTTGATATTGTTGTCCCAGAGTTGGCGTACAACGGCTATAAAAATTCGCCCTACAAAAAAATTCGCCCATTGTTTCACTTGGCCTCTGTCGGCGATAGTAAGCCATTTAGTTATTCTAGAACTGTTACATTGTATCGCAATATTCAATTGTTTTTTGATTTACATGTTGCGATGAAAAAGGTTAATGCTAAGCCTCTTAACCCTTTGCCAGAATCCATGAGTACGTTTATTGATGAGTATAAGAATAATGAAGAGCTATACAGTGACTCTAAAAATCAAGATGACTTAAATTTTCTGGAAGAAATTGCTGTAGGTGATAACTTTGATCAACTCGAAAAAGATTTAATCAAAGATTCTTTTTCTTTAGCGACACATTATGAAACAGATTACACGCCCCACGGTACGCGATCATCTGTCATTAGTGAGAAAATTAAAGTACTGCCGCCTTGGGTTATTGCTGAGTTTATTTCTGGTCATGAATCTTTAGCAGTTTTACATCACTATGTGCAGCTCGATAAAGATGATGTTCTCGAAATATTAGAGAGTCAGTCACAAAGCTTGAGAAATGGCAATATTTCTACAAATGATGACCTGTTTAATTTTCAAAATACAAAAAGTATCGAAGTAAATACTAAGCTGAAAAAGGTTGTTGATACAGAACCGAGTCTAATTAGAGGGGTCTTCGGTGGTACTTCATTTAGTGAGGTTTCCGAATCAGGTAATGGAAAAGTTAAAAGTGGTATCAACTTAATTGATGTAACCCCAACTTCTAATATGTCTTTTATGTCTACGCATATTTGCCCATTTAATGGCCAATGTCCTGCGGACATTCTTTCTGATTGTGGTAAATATAAGTGTGGTCAATGTTATTACTCAATAAAAACAATAGATCATATGCCACGGATTTTAGCTGAAATACGCAAATTAAATAGTGAAGTGAAAAGTTATCAGACTCAAATTAATCTATTGAATAGTGAATCAGAGCGTGATGAATCAAGCATTGATAAACTAGATCGCGAAAAAAATGAAGTAGCAATGGAATTAGCTGCTTGGATTCATACTTACCAAATTTTGCAAATTAAGTACGATGAATTCATAAAAAGTGAAGAATCTCACTTGTCACATAGCAATTATGTTGTTGCTAAACCTTTTATGCTGCACAAGAGCTTTCTTAAAACAACTGAAGAGAGCCCACAGGCCACTGAATTTTTGTTAAGAATGAATGATGCAAAGATGTTTAAAGAGTATTTTACACCATCATTGAAAGCTGAAATTTTACATATTCGAAATCGAATACTCATAAACCAACAGAAATTTGCACAGCTTTTAGCAAATACTGAGTCATTTTGTCTAATCGATGAATTGCGAGGACTTGTCAGAGATATTGCAGAGAAGGAAGGGCTATCTAAGGATGAAGTAATTATTCATTTGAGAAAGCCATTTGAAAATAATAAGTTAAATGGCATCGGGCTGAGGCATCTACAAAATGGCTAGTGGGGCAAATAAGGGGACTAATAGATTCAAGACATCTGTTGATATTAGAGTGCAAAATCGAATAAGTAAGCTTAAGAATATATTAAGCACTTTAAAAAGCTCACATATTGTTTTTGATAACGTAAGTGCTTTGGCAAACTACACTGTAGCAACCTTTAATTCTATGATTGATATTGAAGAAGGTCAGGCAGCATCTACGCCAAAAAAAGGTGAAGGGAAAATAGATCGAACTACTCTGCTGAGAAAAAATGGAAAGTATCGATATTTACTTGATAGCTATTTTGTTAACTCAGAAAAACGTGATTTAACTTCACAGAATGTTCAGCTTTTAACTGAGCAGCTTGAGTTATTAAATCTTCGAAATGAAATTAAAGCTCTTAATAAATTTATTGATCTAAATTTAAATACTGATAGCCAAAACCTTGTTGCTTCGACAAAAAATAAGGGAAACTCAGCTATATTCGAAGATAATAATTATAACCACACGGAAGCCCTTGATGCTTGTCATAAAGTTATAATGTTTATCATTGAAGCTACCGAAGGATTACTAATTTTAGAAAACGAGGGGATAGCTAATGTTATACACCAAGGAAGAGATCGAACAGTTGTTGATTCCAAACTTTTAAAAAAAACTAAAATTAAAGACTCACAAGTATTCAAGGGGTATAGCAATGAATAAGGAAAGACTATCTCCTAACGTAAAGGCTAAAATAAATAGAGATAATTATGCGGCATATGTAGCAAATCTTTTGGCAACAAACACTAAATTTCCAGTTAATCAGTTTGGTGACGCTAATATTTCTCTTATTGCCAAAGAGTGCGGTTTTAAGAGAGGAGTGATTCAAAATAAAGAATCTTTAATGGGGCGACAATTTCAATCAGATTTGGAAAGGATTGGGACGGAGGTTTCTCCTACAAAAGAAACAGAATCTAAGCTTGAGGTTCAAGCTAAGAAGCTAACTCAAAATACATCAAAATTGGAAAAAGAATTAGAAAGAACCACTGCCGAAATTGAGCAGCTAAGAAAAGAGCTAGCATTAGCGCAAAAGGAAATCACCTTATTAATAAATCGCAAAGAAGAAAGTGAGTATAAATTTCAACACCTGCTCGAAACAGGCAGAAGAGCATTTTCATGAGAGGCTCCTTTAATGAAACAGTTCAAATCGGAAGTGTCTATGCAGGAAGTTTTGGTGGTGCAATTTTTACAGGAACAGTATTGGGACGAAAATATCCACTCAAGTTTCGCGCAAATTACAAAATACTGACTAGAACTCCAGAGTCAGGAGAATTTTGGTCCATAAAAGGTGAAATAATTCGCACAGAAAAGTATGGAAAGAATGTCATTGTCAGCGAATGCATAATAGTTCCACTTCCAGCAGATAATTACTTAAGTAGCCTTTTAATCAAACATCCTAATTTCAGAGGTATTCACTTAGGCCCTAAAAAAGTAAAACAATTAATAGAAAAAATAGGCTCCAGTCAGTTAGTTCGCTTATTGGATGCGGGTGATTACTCCGTTATTGCAAACACTATAGCCCTGCCTATAGCCAAAGCTCTTTGCTCTAAATGGAATCCCTTGCATGAAGAAATGAAACTTGCACACTTCCTCATGGAAAATCATTTAGATCCTTCTCTTGCGAAGAAAATAATTAAAGTCTGCAAATACAATTCTTTAGAGCGCATTCAGAGTAACCCTTATGGTTTATTAGCCTTCGGTTCAATTACAAAAAACTTCTGGAATGCAATTGATAAAACTGCGCTGCAACTTGGATTCTCCAATGAATCAATAGAGCGAAAAGTTGGGGCTGTTGAGTATGTTTTATATCAGCACTTGATGAATGGCGATACAGCTATGTCAGAGCATCATCTCCAATCAAACGTATCTAGTCTGATAGGCATAGGAAATAGTAAAAATGCGATTGATGAAGCATGTAAAGTCCGTGCCGTTTGCTTCTTTACAAAAGATAAAGAAAAGTACTTTCAAACAGCAGGTGTTGGATATATTGAAGCCCTGTTAGAAGAACAAATCAGTAATCTTAAAAAGCAAAGGTTGATAACACGAGTAAAAGTAAAAGAACTTGTGAGTGCAATTGAACTCTACAGTGTTCAAAATCACAGAGATGTTGGTTATCCGCTGACAAATGAACAGAAATCAGCAGTGAAAATGTCATTAACTAGCCGGATATCTGTTATCACTGGTTATGGTGGCACTGGTAAAACTACTGTACTGAAAGCTGTTGTTGATATTGCTGAACGATTTTCTCGAAACGTTTATATTCTTGCTCTAGCAGGCAAAGCCAAAGAGCGAGCTAGAGAAGCAACTGGACGTGATGATATAACTTTTACAATTCATGGCTTCATCAAACAATTAGCCAATGCTAATACAACTCTGCAAATGCATAAGCCGATCATTATAATTGATGAAGCTAGCATGGTTGATATTTCACTAGCCAGTAGACTTTTAAGACATTTAGAAAACACCAATTTTTCTTTACTGTTAGTAGGTGATACAGGTCAATTAAGCCCTGTTGGATTCGGTTTATTCTTTCACGTTTGTGTAGGCCGATTGCCAACTTCAAACTTAACGGAAGTTCACCGACAAACCCAAGGTAGCCCAATACATCAATTGTCAATGTCAATTCGCAATGGAGTTATCAGTAATATTCCGAAATGGAACAAAGAAGACGAAGGAGTATTTTTTGTTCCATGCGAGCCGAATCAAAAAGATCTTATAAAGAAAATAATTGAAATTTCTAAAACTCATATTGGTCAAGTTATCAGCCCTCATGCTTCTCATTCGATGATTGATAACACCAAAGCTATAAATCAGTCGATGCAGTTCGTGTGCAATCAAGGTGATGAAGATCAAAGCATCAAACTAGGTAGTAGTATTCTTAAAGAAAATGATCCCATAATTGTTACTTCCAATAATTACGAATTAGAGCTATTTAATGGAATGACAGGAAGTATCATTGGTGTTGAATTTCATGAAAATACAGAAAATATTATTGCAGAGTTTAATAATAGAGTTTATACGTTGTCTAAAGATCAATGCTTCGAGTTAGGGATTAATTTGGCGTATGCAATAACTATTCATAAATCTCAAGGTTCAGAGTATGACAATACTATTATTTGTTGTGTTAAAGAGTCTAAGCTTCTGGAGCGTAGTATGATTTATACTGCGCTAACTCGAAGCAAGAAACGTGCAATTTTTGTTGGTGAGTATGAGGTTTTCAAAAGAGCAATTAAGAAATTACCTCGTTCAGAAACGATCATTCATGGGTTTAATATTGATTAATATTTTCGATATGTCGCATATTCATTAATGATAATTTATTGGTAAAGGTAAAATAAATGAAGAATGTTAATTCTCGTTGCGAAAATATACCAGATTTCATTACTGTAATCTCGGATGGTAAATTAACAGCTAATTCAGATCCCTTTGCTGAAATTGCTTTCGTAGAACTAGGAGTCACTCCGAATGCTCTGAATGCTTTCGTCAACATTATTGGTTGGGAGATAAGAGCTTTTGCTGAGGCTATAGGTACAAAAGAGAGAAAATTAAGACTTAATATGGAGCATAGATTAGATAAACAAGTAAGTGAAAATTTAATGGAAATTGCGAAATTATGTGCTTTCGGGACTTCATACTTTGATAGCATAGATATTTGGAATCAATGGTTGAATACACCTCATATTCAATTTAATAGCCATAAACCATATTCAGTTATTCATACAATTCGTGGTCGTGAATTGATAAAAAGTGTTATTACTAAGCTGCGTTATGGCTTTACAGCATAAACGAATTTTATCTTCTCAAAAGCAGTAACCTTTCATATTAGACCTACTCTTTCCTTGATGTAACCTTTTGTCAATTCTATATTTTCATTACAACTTATTGTAAAAATATAATTGTTCATAGTGTTTGATAGCTAATCTATTAAAATTAATGTATCGATTTCATAAGCAAAGTGTGTTCAGATATTTTATAAATCTATTGTTAAGTAATTTATTTACTTGAAAGAAGAAAATAAAACATCATGTGAAGCTTCACATGTATCAGTGCATATAACAGGGAGAAGATTTAAAGATGCCATCAAAAGCACTTGAGGGTCTAGTTACTACTTCTGGTTGGAAAATAGGTAAAATGATAAATACTACATCCGGTACTGGTGGTAATTTTTGTACCCGGTATACAGCTATTTCGCCAGAAGGAAAAATTGGTTTTCTAAAAGCAATGGATTTATCTAAGGTAGCCTCAAAATCACTTACAGAGATGAATAAAACTATCTCCGAGTATTTGTTTGAGCAAAATATTTTAGACCACTGTAAGGACAGGAAATTAACTCGTGTCGTTACTCCATTGGATAGTGGAGAAATATCCAGTCCAGTTTCCTTTCCTCCGCTAAATCGAGTTTTTTATATTATTTTTGAGCTTGCAGAAGGAGATCTTAGGTCTCAATTCATTAATAGTGATATAGAGTCATGGAAAAATGTTTTTAAGTCTCTTCATCATGTTGCTGTAGGAATAAAGCAATTGCATCAGATCGGAATTGCCCACCAAGATATAAAACCTTCTAATGTTTTATGTTTTGAAAATGAGCAGTCAAAAATATCAGATCTGGGAAGAGTAACAGATGCTAAAGGCGAGTCACCTTTTTCGGCATTAAGCTTTACTGGAGATAGATCTTACGCACCAATAGAGGTGCATTACAGAATACCTATCACAGATTTTATTGATCGGAGATTATCTGATGTTCATATGTTTGGAAGTCTGATATATCACGTCATTTCAAAGGCTCAAATTACCCCTGTGTTGATCGAAGAGTCTAGACTTTTGATGCCACATATAGATCGTGCAACATATGAAGAGGCATTACCTTTTATAAAATCAGCATTTGCGACCATTATAAATAGGTTTAGAGAAGATTGTGCGACTTTGTTTGGAAAAGAAATAGCTTCTGATTTAGCTGAAATGGTGAACGAGTTATGTTACCCAGATCACCTTATAAGAGGGAATGGGAAATATGCACATAAAGTGATGAGGCTTTCAATGGAAAAGTATATTAGCAAAATGGCAGGTGTACTTAGAAAGTGTCAAATTAAGGGGATCCAGTGATATGGCTCATAACATATTGATGATGGACAATAGACAGCTCATCCCTCGCTGGCATACGTCGAGAAAACTTTTTAGATTTAATTACCCTACAAAAAATATTGTTCGCAATGAAGGACTTTTTGAAGAAGATTTCTGGTTTAAGAAATCCGTTGAACTCTGGAAAGCAGAGCGCAGTATACCGAATGCTATAGATGTTTTTGTTAGGTTTATTCAAGCTGATGAAAGAAATCACCCATTATATCTAGAAATTAACAGAATTTTACTTGATAACTATGAAACTTTACCTAATTCAGTTAAGCATCTCGTTTGTCCTGAACTGAGAATGTTGGATAATTATAATTCATACTCTACAGATGCAGGCAAGGTTAGGTTAATTATTCAAAAGCTTAAGAAACTCGTTCATTTTAACCCGAGGGATTCTTTAAGTTGGATGGATTTAGGCTTTTATTACTCTATATTAGGCGAAATGAATAAAGCAATGCATTCTGTTGATGTTGCGAAAAATATTGATCCTAACCATGCCTTTATAGCAAGGTCTTACGCTAGGTTTCTCGTTCATATTGGAGACCCTGAGCAGGCATCGTGGTATTTGAAAAATCGACCAAATTTGAATTCTAATCCATTAATAATGAGTGCGTATACGGCGATATCTAGCGCATTTGAAATTCGAAACCCAAGCATTAAAAAAGCTGTATCGTTGATAGATAATTGGGGTGGTGATAATGCGATGGTTTCTGAATTAGCAGCTTGTGTAGGAACAATAGAGTTTAATAACGGTTCTATCAAAAAAGCGAAAAAGCATATTCAAGTAGCACTGACAGATCCTTCTGAAAACGTTATCTCTCACGTTCACTGGTTACACCATAAACATAACATAACTTTTAAAAATATGCCTCATCCTTCAGAATCAATAGAGGGGGGGGTTAATGATTTATATCAAAAGAAAAAATTTGAAGAATGCAGAGGCAAACTTATTGATATGCATCAATTTCAGCCGTATAGCGCAGGCCCAATAGTAGACGCTGGTTATTTAAGTATTGCTGCACTTGACGACCCCAATTTCGTTATTCAATTGTCCGATAAGAGAATACCTCATTCCCATATGAGATTTGGGGAGCTCAATAACCTGATAGTTGCTAAATTACTTTTAAAGCAAACAAAAAACCTTGATGTTGATTTGAGGCTTTTAGCAAAAAGGGTTGACGTTGAAGATACTAATTGTTCTGCAACATTTAAAGCAACCATAGGAATGGCTTTCATGGAAAGCGGGATGATTGTTGAAGGTAAAAAGCAATACGATGAGTCTATAGAAATGCTAGCTCGAAAAGGTTTATACCGCTCTCTTTGTTTAGCTAAACATTTTTATGCGAAGCAAGTTGAGAGATACGATAAAGATAAAGCGCAGCAATTGAAATTAGACGCAATTAGACTAGCCAAAAAACATAATGTCTTAGAAGTTTGCTAGTTAATGAAGTGAGCAATTAAATTGGTAATTACAAACGTTATAAGTTAAGTATGCACTTTTGGTGCATACTTAACTTTAGTTCAGAAACACGTGCTCATCTTTCTTAAATCAATGCATCAGAACTGTTTGCTAGCTACAGTCAGTATTGGTTTTAAGTCTTTTAATACCACATAACGGTTCAAGTCTGGGAGGGGCCACCATTTTTACAGGCTTTCCCAGTAAACACCTACTAACAGAAATTACCCAAACTATTTTTACAATAATTTACGAGCTGTATTGGCTTTTGACCAACAAGAACATTCAAGTATAGAAAGTAATCAAAAATTGATGTCCCCTTTTTCTTTTATTAACGAGGGAATGTTATGTCAACTGAAAAAATGATCGAACGAAATAATAGGTGTATTGCGCGATAAAATCAGAAATGCAGATACAAAAACCGTTATGGGCTGTGTTGCGATTGCAACGAGCGCGGATATGTTATCTGGTGCAAAACTATCTAAGTCACAATATAGTCATATTGTTAATAACCCTCAGCGATGTAATTTAATTAAAATCGCTTTATATAAAGATTTAACTAGATTAATAACAGAGAAAGCTATACCCAAATTATTATCTGCTGCAGATCCAACTTCAGATTTATCTGAAGTAGCTTTTATGTCCGAAGCATTAGCTGATGCTGCTGGCGAGACTTTAGAATTAAAAACTGGTATACCTGCATTTAAAACAGCAGCTGTTTTGAATGCATTAAGTGCAGGTATTCAAATTAAAACCATGTGGGATATACAGGCGATTGAAAGTAGCTTTGCGCAAAGTCCCATGCAGTTTGAAAAGTTATTCGCCGATTGGATAAGCTGGAATATCGCAGAGCGTTATCAGGTGGCACAATGAAAAAGTTTTTAGTTTTATTATT
>CERC01066639.1_pt1 | contig 13357 bp, 11 predicted proteins | sample 530921 | NCBI WGS metagenome assembly CERC01 (sample SAMEA2621099, study PRJEB7988) | marine metagenome | isolation source: saline water (ENVO:00002010), including
GCTTCCATGAATCGAGGTAATACAAAGCAGGCATTAAATAATCGTCTTTGTATGAGCTCTCAATAATCATGTTGTTGTAATCGGGTTGTTCAGAAAGCCAAACCATTGATTCAACACGATTGCGTTTTAAATAGCAAGGGGTTAATCCCACCAAAAAAATCGTATTGATGATCCAAAACCATGTCCAGAAACCCTTCAATAATTTTTGACGATTTTGCCAAAAATTGGATGTAGCAACGAAGTTTTCCCAGCCTACTTGACCTAGAATAATGAAGAAGGGCAAAACAGGTAAAATGAAGCGTTCTTGTTTGTTTGGAAAATAACTGTGGAATGCAAAGAAAATGAATGCAGGAAGGAAAATGAGTAAGTGTTTTTTCCACATTCTCCCATAACCAAAAAACCAAAACAAGCTAATAGGTGGAATCAATAAGCCTCCAATTGTGAGGAAGTACTTGTACCAAGGCTCATCAAAATAAGAGGTTTTGTGTTCAATGTTGTAACGTACATATTCGTAAAACTCTGCAAACGGAGCTTTCCAGATGAATAGATCTCCAATTTGCGTAATAGAAAAAGCCAAGGCAGCCATTACTCCAAAGAGTATAGCACCTACAAAACGTCTTCTGAATAAAAGGTAAAGCCCAAAACCACCAATAAACAAAGCTGTTTGATAACGGATTCCCATGGCTATACCGGCAGAAAAACCAGCTAGAAGTTCAGGTCCTATTTTAGGTGTTTCTTGGTTTTTTAGCAATAACCATGTACTGTACATGAGTGGAGGAATACAGACCATCTCAACTAAATTCCGAACCGAGAAAGCAGGGAATAACCAAAATATGGCCATCAATAAACCTACCAATTTTGCAGTTTTCTCAGATGAAATTTTTAAGGTGATTTTATAGCCTAAATAAATGGTAACCATTGAATAGGCTGCATGTAGAAAGCGCACAATGTGCATTTTTACCTGAGGGTCAAAGATGTTAACAGACTCTAATGACCAAAATAAAAGGTAATGTAAACCTGCATAGAAGAAACTGTGTCCTCCCGGGGTATCGGTTTCATCATCAGGAATCCAGTCATAAGTATCAGTACCGTCCAATATGCTTTGTGCAGTTTCTATCACTAGAAAATGATCATCATGCATTCCCCAGCCTTTTGAGAAAATGGTAGCAATTAAACGGAAAATACCTCCTAATATCATAATGAAAAGCAAAGGCTTCTCATTCCAGAACTGCTTCAATTTTTCCATGCCGCAAATTAAAAACAAAAAGGGATGAAGCCATTGACTTCATCCCTTTAAATAAATGCTATATCAGCGAATTAATCTTCATGTTTAAAATCCCACTCTTCAAGAAACTTAGTCGTGAAATCTCCTTTTCTGAATCTTTCGTTACGCATTAATTTCTCGTGGAAAGGAACTGTTGTTTTAATTCCTTCAATGATATATTCTCCCAAAGCACGCTCCATTTTGGCAATAGCTTCTTCACGAGTTTGTGCAACTGAGATAAGCTTTGCAATCATAGAATCGTAATACGGAGGAATAGTATAACCCGCATAAACATGTGTGTCTATACGAATTCCGTGTCCGCCTGGCTCGTGATAATTAGTAATCATACCAGGAGATGGACGAAAATCATTGAAAGGATCTTCTGCGTTAATACGACATTGAATAGCGTGTAAGCGTGGAGTATAGTTTTCTCCGGACACCTTATCGCCAGCAGCAATTTTAATTTGTTCTTTAATCAAATCGTAATTAATAACTTCTTCTGTAATGGTATGCTCTACCTGAATACGGGTATTCATTTCCATAAAGTAGAAATTACGGTCTTTGTCTACCAAGAATTCAATTGTACCAACACCTTCGTAATTAATGGCTTTTGTAGCTTTTACAGCTGCAGCACCCATTTTCTTACGCAAATCATCGGTCATAAATGGAGAAGGAACTTCTTCAACTAATTTTTGGTGTCTTCTTTGAATAGAACAGTCACGTTCTGAAAGGTGACAAGCATTTCCATGTTGATCTCCCGCAATTTGAATTTCAATATGACGTGGTTCTACAATGAATTTCTCCATGTACATCCCGTCATTACCAAATGCAGCACCTGCTTCTTTACGGGCAGATTCCCATGCTTTCTCCAATTCTTCGTCATTGGTACACATACGCATACCTTTACCACCGCCACCGGCAGTAGCTTTAAGCATAATTGGATACTTGATTTCCTTAGCTGTTTTCTTCGCGTCTTCAAGACTTTCGATAAGTCCTTGAGAACCTGGAACACAAGGAACTCCTGCCTCAATCATAGTTGCTTTGGCAGTAGCTTTATCTCCCATTTTTTCAATCTGCTCAGGAGTAGCTCCAATAAACTTGATGCCATGTTCCTGACAGATTTTAGAAAACTTAGCATTTTCTGATAAGAACCCATATCCCGGATGAATAGCATCTGCATTTGTGATTTCTGCAGCAGCCATTATGTTAGGAATATTGAGGTATGATTCTGCACTGGATGCAGGACCAATACATACAGCCTCATCGGCAAAACGAACGTGGAGGCTATCCTGATCGGCAGTGCTGTACACGGCAACCGTTTGAATACCCATTTCACGGGCAGTACGGATAACGCGCAAAGCAATTTCACCCCTGTTCGCGATTAAGATTTTTTTGAACATAGACTTGGGTTTTGTTCTACACTATTGTAGAGCACCTTAAAAATTAAGATGGATCTACAAGGAATAATGGTTGATCGTACTCAACCGGAGTAGCATCTTCAGCAAGTACTTTAACAATCTTACCGCTAATTTCCGATTCGATTTCGTTAAAGAGTTTCATTGCTTCAATGATGCACACTACTTCGCCTTCAGCTACTTGATCGCCAACATTCTTGAATGTTGGTTTGTCTGGTGCCGGAGAGCGGTAGAACGTACCAATCATAGGAGACTTAATCGTAACGTATTTAGACTCGTCTTCTTTTTGTTCAGCTGGTTCAGCTGCTGGAGCAGCCGGAGCTTGTTGTTGAGCAGCCGGAGCAGCAACAGGCTGCTGAGGCTGCATTTGCGGAGCCATTTGTGGCATTGCAGCCATTGGCATTTGTGTGTGAATTACCGTTTGCGGTTGCTCATCACTTGCTTGTCCGCGCTTTTTCTTCGGATTATCCGTTTTGATCGTGATCTTGAAGTCTTTTGTTTCCAATTCAACTTCACTTGCTCCTGACTTAGAAACAAACTTGATCAGCGATTGAATTTCATTCAAATCCATAATAATTGCTTTATGATTATTAAAACGAAGATAGAATTTTTGACAGGATGGCCTTACTTATTGTAAGCCCATTTCAGATAAATGGCACCCCATGTGAATCCCCCGCCAAACGCAGAGATCACAATGTTGTCACCTTTTTTTAATTTGTCTTCCCACTCCCATAAACAGAGTGGAATGGTTCCGTTAGTGGTATTTCCGTAACGGTCTATATTGATCATTACCTTTTCTTCAGGTAATCCCATTTTTCTACGTGTTGCTTCAATGATCCGCAAGTTTGCCTGATGTGGTGCTAAGTAAGCTACATCATCGGCTGTTAATTGATTGCGTGTCATAATTTCTCTTGAAACACTTGCCATGCTTGTTACAGCAGCTTTGAACACTTGAGCTCCTTCTTGATAAACGTAGTGCTCGCGTGCATCAACAGTTTCGTGTGAGGCTGGTTTTACCGATCCTCCTGCTTTTTGGTGCAAGTGTTTTTTACCAGATCCATCACTTTTTAAGATAGAGTCTTGAATTCCAAAACCTTCTTCATTAGGTTCTAGCATAACTGCTCCGGCACCGTCTCCAAAAATTACACAGGTTTTTCTATCGGTGTAGTCTATAATTGAAGACATTTTATCTGCACCAACAACAATTACTTTCTTATAAAGCCCGCTCTCAATGTATTTACTGGCAGTAACTAATGAATAGATAAAGCCAGAACAAGCAGCAGCAATATCAAACCCAAAAGCATTTACCAAGCCAACTTCATCAGAAATAATGTTGGCTGTTGCCGGAAACTGATGATCGGGAGTAACAGTTGCACAAATAATTAAATCAACTTCTTCAGGAGCCGTATTGGTCTTTTTCAAAAGATCTTTAACAGCAGGAATAGCCATCGTACTGGTTCCTTTTTCTTCTCCTTTAAGAAGGTGTCTTTCTTTAATTCCGGTTCTTGTGATGATCCACTCGTCAGTGGTATCTACTATTGTCTCAAGTTCCTTATTGGTAAGGACATAGTCAGGGACATACCCCGCTACGCCTGTAATTGCTGCTTTGTAGTGTTGACTCATTACAAGAAGGCCTTTTGAATTTTTTTAGAGAGCTCTGCCTCGGCAACATCCTTGGCAAGAAATAGCATATTCTTTATGGCAACTGGAGATGAAATACCATGGCCGATAATTACATTGGAATTAATTCCAAGCACTGGCGATCCACCGTATATTTCATAATTGAAACGATCGAAAAATTCGTCTTTTATTCCTCGCTTTTTTGCAACAACATAAAATGCTTCAGCTTCTTTAAGCACAACATTTCCTGTAAATCCGTCACAAACAACAACATCTGCTGAGGAATTAAAAAGATCTCTTCCTTCAATGTTTCCAATAAAGTTGAAATCGGTGGTTTCTGACATGAGTTCGTGGGTAGCCTGTGTAAGAAGATTTCCTTTTTCCTTTTCTTCACCAATATTTAGTAATGCAACCTTGGGATTTTCAATGTTGTAAATGTGTTTTACAAAATGAGATCCTAAAATTCCAAACTGGTAAAGTACATCAGGCTTACAATCTGCATTAGTTCCTACATCTAGAATAATGCTCACACTTCCGTCTTCTTGAGGAATTGCAGAAGTGATACATGGGCGAATAACTCCGGGTATGGCCTTAACTGTTAGCATAGAACCAACCAGCATAGCACCAGTATTACCAGTACTACTAAAGGAGTTTATTTTCCCTTCTTTTAAAAGGTGGAAACCTAGAGCAATAGAGCTATCTTGTTTTTTGGCAAAAGCCTTTGTTGGATGTTCGCTCATACCAATATTTACATCAGTATGAATAAAATCAAAAAGAGAAGAGGAAACCCCTTCTCTTTCAAGAATAGCTTTATTTTCTTGCTCGTTTCCGATTAATACAATTCTAACCTCTTTAGGAAGTTCTTTTACTGCATGAATAGCACCCAATACATTGGATTCAGGAGCAAAATCACCACCTAGAGTATCTAATCCGAGCTTCATTGAAGTATATTCATCTTTAGCAATCTTTAATCACCTGAAAAAAGATCGAACGCCAAAGATATAAAGTTCAACAAACTGGATTATACAAGAACTTCTTTCTCCATTACTACTTTACCTTTATAGTAAAGTTTGCCCTCATGCCAATGAGCTCTGTGCATAAGATGAGGTTGCCCTGTTGTTGGGCAAATTGCTACTGTTGGAGCCTCAGCTTTGTAGTGAGTTCTTCTCTTGTCTCTTCTAGTCTTTGACTGTTTACGCTTAGGATGTGCCATCTTTTATCGTTTATCAGCGTTTCTTATTTTAAATTTTTCAAAGCATCCCATCTGGGATCAATGTTATCGTCTTCATCATCTGGGTTGTAGTGTTCAAGTTGATCAATAACATCTTGATCACACTCCCCTTCATCGTGAACAAATTTCATGGGCAATGCCAACCATATAAACTCGTAAACATAAGGTCCGAGATCTATATGACTTTCAGAATCTGCAATCGTGATTACTTCATCTGTGGTATCAAATCCGCCCTGACTGAATTTCACGTAAAGCTTTTCGCTTGATTGAATGGGAATTTCTACCGGAGCATTACACCGATCACACGGTACAGTAATTGTTCCATCAAAGTTAAAATGCAAAGTCAACATCGCTGATTGTTTCTCTAAAATAAACAAGAGATTAATCGCTGCGTTGAGCACTTCTACTTCTGAAATCCCTGAATCAAAGAACGCTTTACCGATTTCAAAATCGTGCGGATGCTTCCCTAATTTCTCTCCTCCGAAGGGGATAAGAAATTCTTTACCAAAGGATTCACCCTTTTTCATAAGGGGCGCAAATGTAAGCATTCTTTAAAAACCCTGAAATTCTTTTTTTAATCTTTTTTATTTCGTCTTTGTTGTTGTAGAGGGTTGCTACTCATTTCTTTAAACTCTTGGCGCTTATGATAAGTGTCTATAGCAAGATAAACTGCATTTCTAAAAGACCCCGGATTGGCAAGTCCTTTACCGGCAATACTATAGGCAGTTCCGTGATCTGGAGAGGTTCTAACAACGGGAATGCCAGCAGTAAAATTCACTCCTTGATCAAAAGATAAAGCTTTAAAAGGAGCAAGTCCCTGATCGTGATACATTGCTAAAACACCATCAAATTTTTTCCAGAGATCACTGCCAAAGAAACCATCTGCAGGATAGGGGCCGAAAGTTAAAATCTCACTTTCATTGGCTTTATTGATTGCTGGCTCTATTATGTCTTTTTCTTCAGACCCCATAAGCCCATTGTCTCCATTGTGCGGATTTAGTCCGAGAACAGCAAAGCGTGGTTTTCGAATTCCAAAATCTTGTTGGAGCGACTTGTTGAACATCTCAAGTTTTTTAACAATGCCTTCAACAGTTAAAGAAGAGGCAACATCTTTTAACGCAATATGTCCGGTAACAATTCCAACTCTTAAATTATCATACACCATTATCATAATGGGATTGTCCTCGTTGGCATAGTTCGCAAGGTATTCTGTATGTCCGTTAAACTGGAATTGTTCTGATTGAATGTTGTCTTTATTAATAGGAGCGGTTACTAAAACATCGACAGCATTTGATGCTAGGTCAGAAGTTGCCTTTTCAAGAGAAAGAAAAGAAAGTTTCCCTGCTTCTTTGGTAGATTCTCCTAATGTAACCCGAACCTCTTCATCTGTAACATTCAAGAGATTAATCTTTCTTGATTTAGCCTGTTCAGCAGAGTCAATAAAGTTAAAATGAAGGTCGTTCATTTTTAACTTCTTCTTGTAATATGTGGCAGCTTTGGCAGAGCTGTATACAATAGGAACACAAGTGTCCATGATTCTATTGTCTGAAAAAGTTTTCAGCGCAACCTCCAAACCAATTCCGTTTATATCTCCACCAGATATTGCTATCTTTATTTTTTTAGGCTTTTTCATAGAAACACAAAAGTAATATTTCAGGATTGGCAGAGGTTTAATTTTATCAAAGCTATAGTTGTTAATTTACTTTTAAAGCAGCCAACAGGTCAACTAATTAGTCAGTTTATGCGTCTATATTTATAATATGAATTAGAATTATTGCGAATTTTGCAATAAAATAGATAACTCGCGTTAAGCGCTTTAGATGAAAAAAATAATACTCCTCATATTTTTTAGTTTCATTTCCACTTGGGTGTTGGCGACCCATAATCGTGCAGGTGAAATTACATTTGAACATGTCTCAGGATTAAACTATCGAATTACCATTACAACGTATACCAAAGCATCTTCTATTCAGGCAGATAGAGATGAACTTACTTTAGAGTTTGGTGATGGAACTTCGGCTACTGTTGCCAGAACTTACGAACAAGTATTGAGTGGATTAGACATTAAACATAATGAATACACCACAACGCATACTTTTCCAGGGCCGGGAACCTATACTCTTTCAATGGAAGATCCTAACCGTAATGCGGGGATTGTAAATATCACGAACTCTGTTAATGTTTATTTCTACTTAGAAACAGAGTTGGTTATTCCTTCTTTTGGAGCGTTTGATTATAACAACTCTCCAGTACTACAAAATCCTCCAATTGATAATGGGTGTTTGGGTAGGGTTTATGACCATAACCCCGCAGCATATGATCCTGATGGGGATAGTCTTTCCTATGAGTTAATAGAGCCCAGAGGGTACAACGGTTCTGCGCTATCAGGTTATTCAGATCCAAGTGACATAGAACCGGGAGCAAATAATAATTTAACGCTTGATCCTGTAACCGGAACGTTGATTTGGGATAGCCCTCAACGTGTGGGAGAATACAATGTGGCTTTTCTTGTTATTGAATGGAGAAGGTTGAGTGATGGCTCTTATGTTAAGGTAGGAGAGGTTGTTAGAGATATGCAAATTACGATAGGAACGTGTGAGAATGAACCGCCTGAAATTGAAGCTTTAGAAGATATCTGTATTGAGGTTGGTAGTACATATATTGATACAATTCGTGCTGTTGATCCAAACTTAAACGATGTAGTAGAGTTAACAGCAATAGGAGAACCATTGAACCTAAATATTAGTCCGGCTATATTTATTCAACCAGTAAGTGCTTATGACAGTGTTAAGCAGGCTTTTGAGTGGACTCCGGATTGTGATCATGTGCGTTTAACACCTTATCAAGTTGTATTCAAGGCAGAGGATGACAATCCTACCGTACAGCTTTCAGATTACAAAACACTAAGAATAACAGTCATAGCTTCGGCACCGACTAACCCCGCTGCTATTCCGAATGGGTACAATATAGAACTGTCTTGGGATATGAGCGTGTGCACAAATGCTGCTGGCTACAAAATATATCGAAGAATAGATTCTATTGGTTTTGTGCCAAGCATTTGTGAAACAGGAGTGCCTTCGTATACTGGGTATCAACAAATAGCCGATGTTCAAGATATAAATACCACGTTTTATACAGATGATAACAACGGAAGCGGATTGGTGCATGGACAAAAATACAGCTACATGATATGTGCTTATTTTGATAATGGTGCCGAAAGTTATGCTTCAGAAGAATTTTGTGCAGAATTGAATAAAGATGTCCCTGTAATTACAAGAGTAAGTGTGAATACTACAGATATAGCAACAGGGAGTGATTCTGTAACATGGGCCAAACCTGTAGATTTAGACACAACACAATGGGATCCGCCATATAAATACCGTTATTACAGAGCTGCGCAACTAAACCAGTTTACGTTAATAGGAGAATCTGCATCCAATAATGATGTGTTTGCCTTGGACACGGTGTTGGTAGATAGTAACATCAATACCGCAGATATTCAATACCGTTATCGTATTGAATTAATAAGCGGAGTAGCAGAAAATGTTATAGGCAGCACACAAGAAGCTTCTTCTCCTTATTTAAGTGCAATACCATTAGACAATAGAATGCGTTTGTCATGGAGTTTTGATGTTCCGTGGACAAATGATCAATATGTCATTCAACGAGAAACAAGTCCGGGATCAGGAATCTTTACAGTTCTAGATACAACAACAGAAGAGCGTTACACAGATTCGGGGTTGGTGAATGGGAATACGTATTGCTATAAGATTACAACAGTTGGAGATTATACAACAACAGGATTTATTAGCCCAATATTGAACCATTCGCAGGAATTGTGCGGAGTACCTGAAGATACTCAGGAACCCTGCCCGCCAACTTTATCATTAAGCAGTGATTGTGATTTAGATGAAAATTACTTGGAATGGACAAACCCTAATTTAGTTTGCGATACGGTTGATGATGTAGTTGCATATAATATTTACTACAAACCAACATTAGACGGAGATTTTGAGTTTGTTGAAAGAGTTTCCGGAGCTGAAAACACCGAAAAGTTATTTCAGGATTTAACTTCCTTGGCAGGATGTTACTATGTAACAGCTATTGATTCTTTTGACAATGAAAGTATGGCGAGCAATACAGCTTGTACAGACAATTGTCCAATCTATGAATTACCTAACGTATTTACTCCCGGAGGAGATGGCTTTAACGATTATTTTGTGCCATTTCCCTACAAGTTTGTTGAGAGTGTTGAGATTGAAATATTTAACCGTTGGGGTAAACGTGTGTTCCAAACCAACGATCCGGATGTGAACTGGGATGGAATGGATATGGACTCAGGAAGTGAAGTTCCTGACGGAGTTTATTTTTACGTTTGTACGGTAAATGAAATTCGTTTAGCAGGGATTGTCCCAAGGGTTATTAAAGGATATGTCACTGTGCTAACACAAGAAAAAAGATCATCAGGGAACTAGTATGTTTACAGGAATAATTGAGCAACTTGGAAAAGTCACTCATCTGGAGCGAGAAGGTACGAATCTTCACATCACGGTTAAAGCAGATTTTACACAAGAACTAAGCATAGACCAAAGTGTTGCACACAATGGTGTTTGTCTTACAGTTGTTGAGTTAAAGAACGATGAGTATGTTGTAACTGCAATTGACGAAACGCTTCAAAAAACAAACTTGAATGATTTGACAGAAGGCACAGAAGTTAACCTAGAACGCTGTATGCAAATGAATGGTCGTTTAGACGGACATATTGTTCAGGGACATGTAGATCAGGTTGCAATTTGCACTGCAGTCAAAGAAGAAGATGGGAGTTGGAAATTTACGTTTGAATACGATCCTTCATTGGGAAATATCACTGTTGAAAAAGGCTCTATTTCTGTCAATGGAACAAGCCTAACTGTTGTTGATTCTGAAAAAGGAAAATTTTCAGTAGCAATTATCCCTTATACTTTTGAGCATACTGTTTTCAAGCATTTTGAAGTCGGAACCAAAGTCAACTTAGAGTTTGATGTTTTTGGTAAATATGTAGCTCGTTACATGGAGCTTTACAGTGCTCAGAATTCCTGAAATACCAATTAATTTTAATATAAAACTGAAAAAAGCAACCCTTTAAAGTAGGAGTGCTTTACATCACGTGGAAAACACGTATTTTCGCATACTTATTCATGTGTATGGAGAATATTCGAAATTTTTGCATCATTGCGCACATTGATCACGGGAAAAGTACATTGGCAGACCGTTTGTTACAGGCTACTGGCGCCATTTCTGACCGTGAACTGAAAGAGCAAACACTTGATGATATGGATCTGGAAAGAGAGCGTGGTATTACCATTAAATCTCATGCTATCCAGATGAACTATAAGCACACAGATGGGAGTGAGTATGTGCTGAACCTTATTGATACTCCAGGACACGTTGACTTCTCGTATGAGGTTTCACGTTCAATTGCTGCATGTGAAGGAGCATTGTTAATTGTAGATGCTACTCAAGGTATTCAGGCGCAAACCATTTCTAACCTATACTTGGCTTTAGATCACGATTTGGAAATTATTCCGGTATTGAACAAAATGGATTTACCCAGTGCAATGCCAGAAGAAGTAAGTGACCAAATTGTTGATTTAATTGGATGCGATTACGAAGACATTCTAAAAGCCAGTGGTAAAACCGGAGAAGGAGTTGATACGGTTTTAGATGCGATTGTAAATCGAATTCCATCACCAAAAGGAGATCCGAAAGCACCACTTAGAGCCATGATTTTTGACTCTGTGTTCAATCCATTTCGTGGAATTATTGCCTACTACCGTGTATTTAGCGGTGAGATTAAACAAGGCGATAAAGTGAAGTTTATGAATACCGGTCGCCAATATGATGCAGATGAAATTGGCGTTTTACGTTTGAATCAAGAAAAGCGTAAATCGGTAAAAACGGGCGATGTAGGGTACATCATTTCTGGGATTAAAGTTGCGAAAGAAGTAAAAGTTGGAGATACGATTACACACGTTGATCGTCAAACTCCTGATGCTATAAAAGGTTTTGAAGATGTTAAACCGATGGTGTTTGCAGGTATTTATCCTGTAGAGACCGATGAATACGAAGAATTACGCGAATCGCTAGAAAAACTTCAGTTGAATGATGCCTCATTGACATTTGAGCCAGAATCATCAGCTGCACTTGGATTTGGTTTCCGTTGTGGATTCTTGGGAATGCTTCACATGGAAATTGTCCAAGAACGTTTAGAACGCGAATTCGACATGACGGTAATTACAACCGTACCAAACGTATCATACAATGCTAGAACGAAAAAAGGTGAAGATCTTAAAGTAACGAACCCTTCTGAGTTTCCAGATCCAACATTGTTAGATTATGTTGAAGAACCCTATATATCAGCACAAATCATTACTAAAGCAGACTTTGTTGGAACTGTAATGACACTTTGTATTGAAAAACGTGGGGTACTTCAAAATCAAACGTACTTGACTAGTGATCGTGTTGAATTAAGTTTTCACATCCCTCTAGCTGAAATCGTATTTGATTTTTACGATCGTTTGAAAACAGTATCCAAAGGGTATGCTTCGTTTGATTATCATCCAATTGGATACAAACAATCGGCATTGGTTAAGCTAGACATCTTATTAAACGGTGACCAAGTAGATGCATTAAGTGCATTGATTCATCGCGATAATGCCTTTACATTAGGGAAGAAAATTTGTGCAAAATTGCGTGAATTGATCCCACGTCAGCAATTTGAAATTGCTATTCAGGCAGCAATAGGGAATAAAATTATTGCTCGTGAAACGGTGAGAGCTTTACGTAAAGATGTTACTGCCAAATGTTACGGAGGTGATATTTCGCGTAAACGTAAATTACTTGAAAAACAGAAAAAAGGAAAGAAACGTATGCGTCAGGTTGGAAACGTAGAAGTTCCACAAAGCGCATTCATGGCTGTTCTACAGCTCGATTAAATTGCAACAAGGACTATTATAATACAGAGCCCGGTCAACAAATAAGTTTGATCGGGCTTTCTTTTTTAGATTCATTGTAACTTTTGAAATTGATAGACGTTACACCAATAAATCGACAGTGCTCTCTCATATGACAGTCGAACAGTATAACACATGTGTAGAAGAACATTCGGATAACCTTTTTCGTTTTTTGGTGAAGAATATCAAAGACGAAGAAAGGGCGAATGATTTTGTTCAGGATGCCTTTGAAAAATTATGGCTTAACCGAGAAGCCGTAGAGTTTGAAAAGGCAAAGTCGTGGCTGTTTACTACCGGTTACAGAATTATGATAGATGCATTGAGAAGAGATAAGAAACAAGGCGATTGGGATGAGAATACTGCTGCAATTCAGTTGAGCACCGATAAGCACTATACAGGATTACAAGAAGTGTTGAATCAAGCCTTGGAACGATTACCGGACATACAGAAACAGGTTGTCTTGTTGAGAGATTATGAAGGGTATAACTACGATGAGATTGGTGAAATAACTGGCTTGTCGGAGTCACAAGTGAAAGTGTACATTTTTCGTGCACGCAAGAAATTAAAAGCATACATCGGAAGCATCAATACAGTATTATGATCAACCACAACAATTATGAAATATGGATGATTGATTACCTCGATGGCAACTTGTCATCAGCAGAGGAAGCGGTATTGTTTGCCTTTCTAAAATCAAACCCTGAGTTAAAAGAAGATTTAACACTTATGGAGGGAACGCATTTAATACCAAATGCAAAAGAAAGTACCTCAATCTACAAGCACAAAAATCTACTCAAGAAAGAGGTTCGGTCAGTTGGGAATGTTTCTCAAGCCA
>CERC01134282.1_pt1 | contig 13307 bp, 12 predicted proteins | sample 530921 | NCBI WGS metagenome assembly CERC01 (sample SAMEA2621099, study PRJEB7988) | marine metagenome | isolation source: saline water (ENVO:00002010), including
AGCCCCAGATTTTGATCAAGGGGCGGTCATACATATCTTCTTTTTTAATGCCTCACTTCTAAAAAAATCAGCCCCTTAATTGCTCTTTTCCTTTATTTTTGGCATTCTTGAAGCTCTAGGAGAATCAATGAATACCGTACTCACAGGAATTAAACCAACTGGCATGGTGCACCTTGGCAACTTGCTTGGAGCAATTAGGCCAGCGATAGAGATGTCCAAAGCAGATGACAACTCAAGGCATATCTACTTTATTGCTGATTACCACGCTTTGACGTCAACAAGAGATCCTAAGCTTTTTAAAGAACATGTTTATTCAATTGCTGCCACATGGGTGGCACTTGGACTTGATGTGGAAAAATCCATCTTTTACAAGCAGAGCGATGTTCCTGAAATATTTGAGCTTCAATGGCTTTTAAGCTGTATGACGCCAAAAGGCGATATGAATAGAGCGCACTCATATAAGGCAAGAGTCCAAGAAAACGAGGAAAAGGGCAATAAGGATCCGGACCATGGGGTGAACATGGGATTATACTCTTATCCAATTCTCATGGCGGCAGACATATTGCTTTACGACACCAACCTTGTGCCAGTGGGAAAAGATCAAGTTCAACATGTTGAGATAGCAAGAAGTATAGCTCAAAGAATTAATCAGTACTTTGGTGATGAAACTCTTATTGAGCCACAAGAAGTTCTACAGGAAGGGGGAGCTTACATTCCTGGACTTGATGGAAGGAAGATGTCCAAAAGTTATGACAACACTATTCCACTATGGGTCACAGAGAAAAAACTTCGTAAGCTTATTATGAAAATAAAAACAGACTCTTCTGCGCCGGAGGATCCAAAGGATCCAGATGATTCATTGATTATGGACATCTACAAACTGTTCGCGAATCAGTCTCATGTTGAGGCGCTTGCCAAAAGATTTAGAGAAGGAATTGGATGGGGCGAAGCTAAGCAGGAGCTTTTCGAGGTGGTTAATGAGTATTTGAAAGAGCCTCGTGAAAGATACAATGAATTAATGGAAAATAAAGATCAACTAGATGCAATTCTTGAGAAGGGAGCTGAAAGAGCTAGAGAGCTTGCTCTTCCTACAATTAAAAGAGTTCGCCAAAGAATGACAGGATTTTAAATGAGAAGGATACAATTAACACCTGAAGAACAAATCAAAGAGTTAAAAAGAGGCACAGTTGATCTTCTGCCAGAAGAAGAGCTCTTGGAAAAACTTAAAGAGTCATACAAAGAAGACAGGCCATTAAAAATTAAGTTTGGCGCTGATCCATCTAGACCAGATATTCACCTGGGTCATACTGTGGTTCTTCAAAAGCTTAAGCTTCTTCAAGATTTTGGACATGAAATTTATTTTTTAATTGGCGACTTTACTGCAAAGATTGGTGACCCAACAGGAAAAAGTAAAACAAGACCTCTGCTTACTGATGAAGAGGTGATTGAAAACGCTAAAACATATTCCCAGCAAGTTTCTAAAATTCTAGATATGGAAAAGACAAAGATTGTCTTTAATAATGATTGGCTTCAAAAGCTTACCCCAATTGATATGATTCGCATTATGGGAAAGGTTACTGTTAGCTCGTTGTTGGAAAGAGATGATTTTTCCAAAAGGTATAAAAACCAAGAGGCCATTCACATGCATGAGTTTATGTATCCAATCATGCAAGGATACGACTCTGTTGAGCTGGAAGCTGACCTTGAACTTGGTGGAACTGATCAAACATTCAACCTGCTTATGGGCAGACATTTACAAAAGGCCCTTGGGAAGTCTCCTCAGTGTATTTTAACTATGCCAATCCTTGAAGGGACTGATGGCGTTCAAAAAATGTCAAAGTCACTGGATAACTTTATCTCACTTGATGATTCACCAACGGACATGTTTGGAAAGCTAATGTCTATTTCAGACGATTTGATGGCAAGATACTATGAGCTTCTTTGCAGAAGGCCAGCTGTTGAGATTGAAAAAATACTTAGCGGACTTAAAGATGGAAGTGCTCACCCAATGAATTGCAAAAAGGATCTTGCTCAAGAAATCGTTGATTATTATCACCCAGAAGGTTCTGGTCTCAACGAGAGAAAGAAGTTTGAAGAGAGATTCTCTAAAAATAAAGTGCCGGATGATATCGCCACAAAAGAAGTCGAAGCGGGAGAGTTGAAGGTATTGGACTTTTTAAGAGAAGTTGAGTTTATAAAGTCCAATGGTGAAGGCCGAAGACTTATTAAGCAGAATGCTTTCAAAGTAAACTTTAAAGCTCACAACCAGGAAACTCTTCAGATTGAATCAGGAAGCGAGTATATTTTAAAACTTGGAAAGCTTAGAATGATTAAGGTGGTGGGCAAGTAGTGCAGGAATTCTCACTTGGCTTTATTTCAGGCGCGATTCTCACCACTGTAATTTCTGTGGCCTTGTATAAAATTCTATCCAAGGCCCAAAGAAGTGAGTTTGAAAAGATTGCTCAAAGCTCTCTTGATATTAACACCCTAAACTCTCAAGAAAGCCTTGAGTCTATTTTAAATCCCTTTAAAGAGAGACTTTTTGAGTACCAAAAAGTGGTGGAAAACTACAATGCCAAAGGTATTGAAAACACTGCCACATTAAAGAACGAAATGGAGCATGTTGTTCAGGCCACGCAAAAAATAGAGATGGAAGCGTCTAATCTTTCAAAGGCATTAAAAGGTGATGTTAAAGTTCAAGGAAACTGGGGAGAGATGATCTTGGAAAAGATTCTTCAGGCCTCTGGATTTGTTGAAGGTAGAGAATACTCAACTCAAGGTCGTGGAAAGGGTTATCAAGACGAGCATGGCAATAAGTTTAGACCTGATGTTGTTATTCACTTCCCTGATGGTGCCAATATCGTTGTGGATTCGAAGGTAAGTCTTGTTCACTATGAGAGATATATTGCTTGTTCTGAAGATATTGAAAAGAACGCGCATCTTAAATCGCTTCAGGCCTCCGTTAAAAAACATATTGATGACCTGTCTGGTAAAAAGTATCACTCTCTACAAGGAATTGAATCTCCGGAATTTGTAATACTTTTTATACCTATAGAAAGTGTGTTTTCTCTATTGATGTCCGCTGACTCTAACCTGTTGGACTACGCCTGGAAGAGGAAGATCGCTCTTGTTACACCTGTTTCATTTATGGCGGTCTTAAAAACAGTTCAAGGACTTTGGAAAGTTGAGAATCAAAACCAGAATGCTAAAGAGATCGCTAAAAAAGCGGGGCAGTTATACGACAAGTTTTTTGTTTTCTATGAAGAGCTTGAAAGTATCCAGTCAGACTTTGGTAAAACACAAGAGCGCTTTGAAAGAAGCTTCAACCGAATTAAAGACGGCAAGGGAAATCTCCTAACTAGAGTTGAGGAATTAAAAGAGCTTGGAGCGGATACCTCCAAATAGCCTAATACTGTTCTTTGGAAACTTCTCCCTGCATTATTTTTACCCCGCTGCTTGCTCCGATTCTTGTGGCACCGGCCTCAATCATCTTTAAGGCGTCTTCTTTGGATCTCACACCGCCACTTGCTTTAACGCCAACATCGGAACCTACAGTGTCTTTCATGAGCTTTACCACTTCAGCTGTTGCGCCGCCGGTGGAGAAGCCTGTTGATGTTTTTACGAAATCAACCTGAAGATCCTTGCAGATCTCGCAAAGCTTGATGATTTCTTCATTGGTTAGAAGGCAAGTCTCGAAAATTACCTTTAAGACCTTGCTGCTTTTTTTACACTCGACAAGAATATCCTCGATTTCTCTTTCCACTTTAGAGAAATTGCCATTTTTAACATCACCAATGTTTACGACCATATCTATTTCATCCGCTCCATCCGCTATTGCGTGAGTAGTTTCAAAAACTTTTGTTTGGCCATGGTTTGCGCCCAATGGAAAGCCAATAACTGTGCAAACACCGACTTCTGTTCCAAAAAGTAGCTTGGAAGCAAGCTTTACAAAACAAGGGTTAATGCAAACGGCCTTGAAGTTAAATTGCTTGGCCTCAGCACATATTCTTTCAATATCACTTTCTGTCGCTTCAGGCTTAAGAAGAGTATGGTCTATATAGGTGTTGAGTTGCATTTAAATCTCCAATTTTCCATTATTAAATAGGTTGAATACTACAATTTGGCTCAATAGTTAAAGTCTGGTGACTAGTTTTTTCTTATTTCTTTTGTCTCACGTCCATGGGGGAGGATGTATAAAAAAACGTCAATCTAAAGCGATTGTTTAAGTTTTATACATCTCTAGAGGGGTTAAGTGTATGAAATTTTTACGCTGCAGGGTGGCGCAAAACTTGAATTAAATATTCTTGTCAGATTTTATTTTTTAACGGAGGGAAACCTTATGAGAGCTTTATTTACAAAATTGCCATTGGCCTTGCTTGGATTGGCACTAGTAACCAGTTGTGGAAAAGAAAACGCAAGTGGGGGATCAACATCTGCAAATGTTCAAGGCGTAATAAGCGCTGGTGCAAGTCTTGATCAGGTAAGGAACGCTTTCAATAGCACTTCACTTGCTCATGGAATTACTCAAACCAATGATCAAAACTATGGAACATCAATTTATCATGGTGGTCCATTCTTTAAGGTTGCCTCAGACGACGGATGTAAGTCTGTCGATCTGTTCGGTATCGACTTATTTCAATATTGTTTCGACTCTTACAATAACCCACTCCAAAGGGAGCTTGACTTGTACGAAATCAAACAAGTTCAAACGGCCTCCAGTGGAGAAGTAAAGTTTAAAGAGCCTGTCGATTTAAATGAATATGGCCAAGGCTATGTCTATGGCAACGAGAAAGTATTTAACAGAAACAGTGATAGGTACAAAGCAATGCTTGGTCTTAAAGATCAAAGACCTATTGAGGTTAGAACCTCCACTGCCAAAATCACACTTAGCAATGGACAAGTGAAAAATGGTGTTTATGTGGAGTACTTCTTTGGAACCAAGTCGAACAATATTTTGCAACTTACGTCAAAAGAGTCATATGTTCTATCAACCGAACTTCCTGTAATGGCAAACCCAATCACTGTTGAGAATAATAGTGGTCAGGTTGTTGGAAAGCTTGGCAAGGTGGGAGATCTTATTGTGACGAGGATCAAGGTATCCAACTATCACTATGTTCAATCTGAGACCTCATTTGTGAACGGTTTCTACCAATTCAAGCACGTTATTAAGTCTGCCGGTAGAGAAAGAGAACTATAAATTCAAACACTTATCAGGTAGAAACCTGATTCTTGTATAAAAAAAGGCCGTCCAGTTTGCACGGCCTTTTTTAATTTCCACAACTTGAAAATGCCAAGATCTGTTATAATCTATTAAGTAAAAATTAATAGGGGGAATCCATGGCAAAATACAAGTCAGATCACAGAGACATCTTTTTTAATCTTCTTGATGTCCTAAATGTAACCCAATACGAACAATACGGAATGGATGAAAGCGCAATCAAAGAGATTGTGACTGAATATGATAAATTCGTTGAAAACGAAATCTTTCCAACTAGAGAACCATCAGATGTCGAAGGTGTAAGACTTGAAGAGGATGGAGTTAAAGTTCCAGAGAGCCTTCATAAGGTTAACAAAGCGTTTTATGAAATGGGTTGGTATGCGCTAGGTCAGCCAGAAAAGTGGGGAGGGGCTCCTTGCCCAGAGGCTTTGGCCTCTCTATGTTTATCGCTATCCACTGGAGCGAACACTGCTTTTTCAATGTACCCAGGGCTATCCAAAGGCGCCATGAATGTTATTAAGATGGTTGGAAATGAGTGGGCGCAAAACATGTTTATACCACCTATGATTGAAGGTAGATGGGGTGGAACAATGAACCTAACTGAGGCCGGCTCCGGCTCGGATGTTGGGGCCTTGAAAACGACCGCCACTCCTATAGAGGGGAAAGAGGGTGTTTATAAAATTAAAGGTTCTAAAATTTTTATCTCATCTGGTGACAATGATCTTTACGAAAATATCATCCACCTTGTTCTAGCAAGAACCCCGGGCGCTCCTGAAGGAACTAAAGGCCTGTCTCTTTTCATTACTCCAAAAGTAAAAGTGAATGAAGATGGCTCGCTTGGAGAGGCTAATGATGTGTACTGCTCTAAGGTTGAACACAAAATGGGCATTCACGGCTCAGCAACGTGTGTTCTAAACTATGGCGACAACAATAACTGTGAAGGCTACCTAATCGGCAAAGAGGGAGAAGGCATTCAAAACATGTTCATCATGATGAACGAAGCAAGGCTTGATTGCGGCATTCAAGGTGAGGCCCAGGCCAACCTTGCATACATGATGACTGAACAGTTCGTTAAAGAGCGTGTGCAATTTAAAACTGAAATCATAAATCATCCGGATGTTAGAAGAATGATGTTAAAGATGAGGGCCATGTCCAGAGGTATGAGATCTCTTACTCTTTACACATCTGATCTCTTTGACAAGGCCAAAACGGATAAAAAATACGAGTCTTATATTGGACTACTAACTCCAATCTGCAAGTCTTTCTGTTCTGAGAAAGGTTTCGATGTTGCTGTCGAGGCGGTTCAATGCCATGGCGGTTATGGTTATTGCCATGAGTATGGTGTTGAGCAATTTGTAAGGGACACCAAAATTGCAACCCTCTATGAAGGAACAAACGGAATCCAGGCATTGGACTTTGTAATGCGAAAAATCCTTAAAGATGGAGGAAGGGCCTTAAGAAGTCTAAGTGAAGAAATCTTTAAAACTTCCAATCAATTGGATGATGACTTTTCATTTGAAAGAGGAGTTTTCACCAAAGTCTTAGGCCATGCCCAAGATGCGATGGGCTTCATTGGCAAGAAGGCCAAGAAGAATGAAATGAACTACGTTCTTCAAAACTGTAAAGACTTTTTAGACATGGCAAGTCACATCGTGGTTGCTTGGAGATTGATGGAGTCAGCTATGATTGCTAAGGATAAACTTGAATCCGCACAGGGTGAGGATGAAAAAGCTTTCCTAAAAACCAAAATAGATGACTTTAGAGTCTACTGTGCTCACTTCCTGCCTCAAGCTAGCGCGCACGCTAGAACGATTACTGGTTTCGAAGACGATATCCTGACTTATCAAGTATAGTTATGATATGGGCCTTGCGTCGCAAGGCCCTACTATTTCAATCAAGCATTCCAAAAAATTTCCAGCTTATCTAGTCCATAAAATTCTGTTAATATTAAAGAGTATTAAATTTAAAAATTAAGGTATCAAAGTGGAAAATTCAATTTATGAGATCGCGAAAGAATTCTCTTCGCAGTCTCATGGCAGCACCGACTTCTTTAAGGAGAGGTGCTTTGTAAGAGGAGCAAACGACGAAGAGTTTGTTCCATTGTCTTTTTTGTTAAAGAAAATGGAAGACGTGGAGTCAAAACGCGACTTATGCGCCATGGGATTTGTTTCAAGTTCTTTAGACTTTTTGGAGCTAAAAACTTTTGAGGGCTGGTGGCTTAAACAGTTCAATAAAAAACTTCTCCAGAAAGATAAAAAAGAGATCACAATCATTCACCTGCCTGACACAAAAAAGATTTTTGACGCAGTTGAGATTGTAAATCAGGTTTACCAAATTCTTAAAGATCATAAAGTCTTGGTAAATGGCAAGAACCTGCCTATTCAGTTGGGGGAGTGGTATTCAAAGTCAATTTTTGGACTAAGACAAAAGAAAACTTCTTCCCAGAGAGGATTCGACTTTTTCACTGAAGATGAGAAGAAGGTTGAAGTTAAGGTTCACTGGCAAGATATAACTTCTCCGAAGGGCGTAAAGCTTAAAAAGTCACTAGTAGAAATGAGCGACTACGTGATCATTATGTATGTTGCGAAGAACTTTATGATTAGAGACATTCTTTTACTGGATTCTGATTTTGTAATGAGAAAGTTCGGTGGAAAAGGACATACTCTGTTTCTTAAAGATCAAGATGTTTCAGGGTATTTCTTCTCTAAGTCAGACAAACACTATAATAAGATTGTAAACAAGCCTGCATTGTTGAAGTTTGCAAGCCCCAACTTTGCGATGAAGCTTGATGAGAAATTATCAAAGAATGCCTAGTAGAGGTTATACCTCACTAGGCGACTTTCAAGGTTTCCATTGTATACGATCATTCTTTCAGCTGTCTTGAGTTGAATCTTTTTAATCATCTCAAAGTTAGCTGTAAGAATGTATGCTTCACTATTTTTAAAGCTGTTTTTTAAACGCTCGCCAAATTCTCTGTATAGGCCTTCTAGTTCATCTTGTTTAAGTCTCTCTCCGTAAGGAGGATTGACTAATACTTTTCCTTTGAAGCTTGGAATCTCAAGCTCAGTGGCATCATCTTTTAGCAACTCCACAAAAGATGAAAGGCCTGCTGTGTCTAAATTGCTTTTAGCTGACTTGAGAGAGCGCTCATCCAAGTCACAGGCAACATTTTTAGATTTTGATTTCTCCAGTTTCTGAATACCTTGGCTGGCCTTGTCCGCCACTTCTTTAAAAAACTTTTTGGTGTTTTCAACTAAGTATTTGTCCTTTGTAAAAAACTTTTGCTCAAGGAATGCCCACTCTTTACTTTCGAATTGGTGATACTCTCTAACCTTCAAAAAACTTGGAGGAATAGCAGCCTTGATCATTAAGGCCTCAATTAAGATAGTTCCTGAACCGCACATTGGATTGTAGAGATCTTCATCAGCTTTAAGACCTGACTTTAAAACCATTCCAGCTGCTAGGTTCTCCCTAAGTGGCGCCTCAACTGAAAGTCTTCTATAACCTCTAAAAGAGAGTGCCTTCCCACAAAGGTCCAGCGAAACTGTGACATTTTCTTTTTGAGAGTGTGGATTGTTGTTTGGCTCAACCCTGATTAAAAGTGGAGCATCTGGGTACTCTTTGTCGACATCTGGCCTGTTGCCTGTGTCTTTTCTAAATCTGTCCACAATTCCGTCTTTGCAAACCTGTCCAAGATACATGGCATTTTTAAATTTAGATCGCTTTTTACCGTCAGGGGACTTGCCTTGAAGTATCTGAATTTTAAAGCTCTGCTCAAGATCAAAAATGGCCTTCCACTTTATGTCTTTCATTTGATAATAGAGGTCTTTCTCTGTTTTTATTTCGAAACCATAAAGCTTTTTATATATACGGCTGGCAACCCGGCTGTGAAGAATTGCCTGAATAGCAAGTTCGGGAAAACATTCGAAGTGAACTCCTCCCGTTGTGAGCTCCATTTCTTTGACGCCGATGGACTTTAATTCATTCTTAAGATACTGCTCCATACCCGACGGACATGATGCAAAAAACTGGTTTTTGTATTTAATATTAGACATGACAGGGCTTGTAGCCTGTTTTTGTGCAAAAGGCCATATATAAAGAGCTGATTACATGGACATATGCCCCAAAGTCTGTTTACGAGAGCCGTTTTCTTATCTATGATAACCGGGATTAATAATTAACAAGGAGAGCTATCATGGCCGAAAATTATAAAGTAAAAGATATCAGCTTGGCTGATTGGGGAAGAAAAGAAATCCGTTTGGCGGAAGCTGAGATGCCAGGGCTTATGGCGCTTAGAGAAGAGTATGGCAAAGAGCAGCCACTTAAAGGTTCTAGAATTGCTGGTTGTCTACATATGACTATCCAAACTGCTGTTTTAATTGAAACTTTGGTTGAGCTAGGGGCTGAGGTTACTTGGTCTTCATGTAACATCTTTTCTACTCAAGACCACGCTGCTGCCGCAATCGCAAAGGCCGGAATTCCTGTATTTGCTTGGAAAGGCATGAATGAAGAAGAGTTTGACTGGTGTATTGAGAAAACTCTTACTGCCTTTGAAGGTGGAAAGCCGCTTAATATGATCCTAGACGACGGTGGAGATCTTACAAACATGGTTTTAGACAAGTTCCCTGAGCTTGCTAAGGACATCAAAGGTCTTTCTGAAGAAACCACTACAGGTGTTCACAGATTATATGAAAGAGTTAAGAACGGTACTCTTCCAATGCCGGCAATCAATGTAAACGATTCAGTAACCAAGTCTAAGTTTGACAACAAGTACGGCTGTAAAGAGTCTTGTGTTGACGCTATCAGAAGAGCAACTGATGTAATGCTTGCTGGTAAAGTAGCGGTTGTTGGTGGTTACGGTGATGTTGGTAAAGGTTCTGCTGCGTCTTTAGTTGGAGCAGGTGCCAGAGTAATCGTTACTGAAATCGATCCAATTTGCGCGCTTCAAGCTGCAATGGATGGGTTTGAAGTTAAGAAAATGGTTGATGCTGTCAAGGAAGCTGACATTGTTGTTACCGCTACAGGAAACAAAGATATCCTTAAGGCCGAGCATTTTCAAAATATGAAAGACAAAGCAATTGTTTGTAATATCGGTCACTTCGACAATGAAATTGATGTTGCTTGGTTGAATGAAAACGCTCAGAAAGACGAGATTAAGCCACAGGTTGATCTTTACAAGCTTGATAACGGAAGAGAGATCATACTTCTTGCTGAAGGAAGACTTGTGAACCTTGGTTGTGCTACAGGGCACCCATCATTTGTTATGAGTAACTCTTTCACTAACCAAACACTTGCTCAAATTGAGCTTTGGAATCACTCTGACAGATATGAGAACCAGGTTTATATGCTACCTAAGCATTTGGATGAGAAAGTTGCAGCTCTTCACCTTTCCAAAATCGGTGTTGAACTAGACACTCTTACTCCTGATCAAGCTGAGTACATCGGCGTTCAGAAAGAAGGTCCTTTCAAACCAGAGCACTACAGATACTAATCACAGAAGGCCTCGAAAGAGGCCTTTTTTTATTTTATTTGTTTTAAAATCTCTTCAGATCTATTAGGAAAGCTCTTTTCAAGCATACTTTTTAACTTGTCCTTCTTTTTGAGTTTTTCAAGCCTCTTGTTCCAAGACTTTATAAACTTCAGTGTCTCGGCACTTTTGTAGCAATGAATTTTGTCAGAAGTTTGAGTAAAACTTAACTCTTTGCAAAATTTAATGTCCTTACCTAGTAGCTCAGGAGTGGGGTAGTAGGATATAAAAGCGTCTGCTCGACCATTAACACCCATTTTTATCGCCTGCTTGAGGGAGTGAACTTTTTCCACACGTTTGAGCTTGATGTTTCTAAAAAACTTTTCATAAGGAAAACTATTTAATACCACCAAGCTCTTATTGGTTAAGTCTTCTATGTTACATATTTTTTGATTCTTACTAAAAATATGGCTTTTATGGGCCATGTGGGGAATTGAGAAATATTGGAGTTTGGGATCACTTCCAAACATTCTTAGTAACTTTTCGTCACCTCCTAGGAGGCAGGCGTATTTTTTTTCCTGGTAATGAGCAACAATTGCTCTTTGAGTTGGCAAGATGGAAAATTCCACATCGGAAAACTCACCCATCTCTTCAATTAATAGGTTTAAATATCCGGGATGCTTTGGATGTGAGTAATTTGGATGCTGAGGAATGGCAACGAGGATCTTTGCGGATGCAGATGTGCATAAAACTAGCAGAACAATAAGCATTAATTGTGACGCTTTGAATTGCATTTTCATGGTGGGATTGCCTTTTTGTTCGATTTTGCGGTATGCAGCTGTTCTAAATACTAAAATATAAGTATGTTGAGTGTCAAAAAAGGAAAGTTCATGGAAAAGATATTTATAGCAAGTGACCATGCTGCGTTTGAGCAAAAAGAGCAGTTAAAAGAAGCCTTTAAAGACATGTGTGAATTTATTGATCTTGGAACCGACTCAGAAGAAAGTGTTCACTATCCTTTGTTTGGACAAATGATTGCTAAAAAAGTGCTTGAAGAGAATGCTAGAGGCATTGCCTTGTGTGGCTCAGGTATTGGCATATCAATTCAAGTTAATAGGTTTAAGGGTGTTAGAGGGGCATTGTGCCGCGATGTGGAGGATGCCAAGATGTCCCGCCTACATAACAATTCTAATATTCTATGCATTGGCGGTAGAAGAAACTCTATTAGTGAGATTAAAGATATTGTTAAAACATGGCTTGCCACAGAATTTGAAGGTGGAAGACATCAAACAAGAATAGAAATGATGGATAAATAATGAAAGTAGGATTTGGCGCATATAGAATTAGCTCAAGATCTAAAGAGCACAAAGAAGCTTTGAAGTATGCCATAGAGAGTGGCTGCTCTTTTGTGGACACTAGTGCAAACTACACCGACGGGGAAAGTGAAAGATTAATCGGAGAGGTTCTTGAAGAGTCATCCAAAGAAGTCACCGTTATAACTAAAGCAGGCTATATTCAGGGCGAGAACATTGGCAGGTTTTCAAAGCTTAAGGAAAAACATCCTGAAATTGAATTTGTGGACCATCACGAGGCCCTAAAACACTCTATTGATCCTCTCTTTCTTAGAGATCAAATAGAGCTTAGCAAAAAGAGACTTGGGCTTGAAACTCTTGATGCGGTTCTGCTTCACAATCCCGAGTACTTTCTTAAATCCAACCCTAAAGAACAAGATGAGTACTACTCCAGAATTAGAAAGGCTTTTAGATTTCTCAATAATCAAGTGAAAGAAGGATCCATTAAGGCCTTTGGCATTAGCTGTAACACATTGATCGAGTCTGAGGACCATGAAGAGTACACTGACTTTATGAAGGTTTGGGAGGCAGCTCAAGAGGCCGGGGCAAGCGAGAATTTCAAGTATGTTCAATTTCCACTAAACTTGGTTGAGATGGGCGCTGTCAAACCTAGGTTTGATGGGCTGGGGCTTATCCAAAAAGCGCAGTCTCTCGGTCTCACTACGATAGCGAATAGACCTTTAAACGCTTTCTCAAGCTCTGGTCTTCTGCGGTTGGCAGAGTATGACATCGATGAACAATTGATAGCGAATTCAAATCAAATATTCGAAAAAACGATGAAAACTCTAGAAACCAAGTGGGCATTGGTGCGAGAGAGTGACGATGACAAATTGGAAGAGCTCCCACTGGTAAATCAAGTCTCAGAAATCTGGAACAAACAAATATCAAAGGATGCTGTTGAGCAAATATTCTATGGGCACTTCTTTCAGCTGGTTGCAAAGATCTATGGCAAAGATTTAACACCAGAAGAGTCCGCTCCGTATTATGATCTATTTGAAGCTGCGATAGAGAATGCTAAAAAGAATATGAATCTTCGCGCCAAAAGCTTTATGGAGCAGGCCGAGAAGGCCGGCCTCGTAGGGCCTAGTGAGGAAACAGTTGCAGTTCGAGCTCTTGAAAAATACCGAGAGACTGGGATTGATATCGTTCTCGTGGGAATGCGACAGAAGGAATATGTGGACACATTCAGGCGGTATTTTTAATCACCGCCTTCTTCTTTAATGCGTAATTGCTCCAAATCCTGTTCATTGATGATTTTGAGATCTTCTCT
>CERC01066826.1_pt1 | contig 13287 bp, 11 predicted proteins | sample 530921 | NCBI WGS metagenome assembly CERC01 (sample SAMEA2621099, study PRJEB7988) | marine metagenome | isolation source: saline water (ENVO:00002010), including
GACTCGATGTATTTGGTATGATACGTCACATACGGATCGTTCATATCTACCCAATACCCCATTTTATCGGTAAGGTCGTTCCAGATATTGGTGTAACGCATTACAGCTTCGCGACAGGCTTGGTTGTATTCTGCAATGGAGATTTTCTTGCCAATGTCTTCTTTGGTAATGCCCAATTCTTTTTCAACACCCAATTCAACAGGAAGACCGTGTGTATCCCAACCGGCTTTCCGTTTTACTTGCTTGCCTTTTTGGGTTTGGTAACGGCAAAAAATGTCTTTGATCGAACGGGCCATTACGTGGTGAATACCCGGCTTTCCGTTTGCTGAAGGAGGACCTTCAAAAAACACATAAGGAGCTTCTCCCTCGCGGGTTTCAACCGATTTTTCAAAAATATTCTCTGCTTTCCAAAAGTCGCGAATAGTGTTGGCAACTTGAGTGAGATCGAGTGTTTTGTATTCGTTGTATTTCTTCATGGCATGCTCTCTTGCGCAAAATGACTGCGAATTTAAAAGAATGCGATGAAAGTCAGCCGATTCTTAAAGGACTTATCGAGTGCTTAATGTGAAATTTTAACAAGTAGCGATCAAGAAAGCTATTTTGCAAACTCTTTAAAAGTAAGGTGCACATCACCCCAGAATTCGTCCAAACGCAGCAAGTTTGCTTTCAGAAACTCAAATGCATCTGGCCAAGTGGCTTTATTGAACAGCGAAACATTGGACAATGTCAGCGAAATGCGACTAATTTCTTTACCATCTGGTAAGTAGGTGCGCTCTTCCCAAACGTATTCAGTTTCCATAATACTGTGGAAATAGGTTTTGTATTCTTCAAACTGTTCCCAGAACAGAGCTCTCATGCCGGGATCGTTGTGTTGCAGATCAATGGAGATAGCAGCGTGGTTTTTCTCCATGTGACAGCGGAAATACAAATCAGGAACACCTGTGCGGTAATTTGTCCAGCGAACCTTAAATCCGGTTGATGAATGATGCGGATTCATCATTCGACCAAAAACAGTCCAGAACTCTGTGCGTATGGCTTTTAATTCTTCGCGTTTTAGCACGGTAAAACAGACTCGCGAAGGTTAGAAAGCATAACATCTACCAATTCGTCTACGTCAAATTGATGGTTCCATCCCCAATCATTGCGTGCAAGTTGATCATCAATGCTTTGTGGCCATGAATTGGCAATTTGTTGGCGAAAATCTGGGTTGTATGAAATTTCAAAATTCGGGATATGCTTTTTGATGGCTGCTGCCAATTCAGAAGGACTGAAACTCATGGCAGCCAAGTTATAGCTACTGCGGATTTTGATTTGCTCTTCTGGAGCTTCTGTTATTTCAATGGTAGCGCGAATAGCATCTTCGGTGAACATCATTGGTAGAGTGGTGTCTGGTCCTAAGAACGATTCATACTTTCCGGTTTGCAAAGCTTGGTGAAAAATATCAACGGCATAATCGGTAGTTCCTCCACCAGGAAGCGATTTATAACCAATTAATCCGGGGTAGCGCAATGAGCGCACATCTACACCAAACTTCTGGTGGTAATATACATTCCAGCGTTCTCCTGCCAATTTTGAAATGCCGTACACTGTATTCGGATCCATGACACAATCTTGAGGTGTTTGCTGCTTAGGAGTGTTTGGCCCAAAAACAGCAATTGAACTTGGCCAATAAATACGATCGATGTGTTTTTCTTTAGCTAGGTTGAGCACGTTGAAATGACCTTCCATGTTGAGTTTCCAGGCAAGAGCCATGTTTTTCTCAGCTGTAGCTGATAATAATGCGGCCAAGTTAAAAACAGTGCCAACGTTGTGTTTTTTAACAATAGCAAACACACGGTCTTTGTCCATTACATCACAAACTTCAAAGATTCCGTTAAACGTTTCCGGCTCACGGATGTCTGAAGCTACTACCTGATCTGCTCCGTATTTGTTTTGAAGTGCCTCTACAAGTTCACGTCCTACTTGTCCTAATGCACCAATAACCAACGTCTTTTTCTCTTTCAACATGCTGCTCTTCATTTGTGCAAAAGTAATCGAAAAACAGTGATTTTAAAGTAGAGTGAAAATTGCCTGATGGTATAAAAATGAGAGGTTTAAGGCTTTTTGGTTGCTATTCTTTTTGTAAAGAGAAGGTTAAGGGTGTATGAATCATAAATTTTTAAGGATTAGGCTTTTTGAATGATAAAATTCATAGAGACTTATTTTTTTAAAATTTCAGTTAACAAAAATTAACGATTTCGCTCTGTGTCTTTTTATAAATTTGATTTGAACTAGCTAGTTAAATTACACATTTCTTAATTTAAAAAACTGATTTTTATGTCTGTAAATCCAGAAAATTCAAATAATCCATTCGATTATGTTGGAAAATATCACAATGAGGTATTAGATGCTTTTATCTCTGAGTTGAGCAGTGATTCTGTATCTTTTGAAAACCCATTAACCTTTTGCACATGGATGTTTAAGTTTATAACTGATACTTCATTGTCTATAACTGCTCCAGGTATTGTTGAACCCGGTATGGTCAGTGACACACTTACGCCAATGGTTTTATCAGTAAATTATTATGAGCAGTCATTAACCGATGTTTTAGATGTCTATACATTAACTGAAGAACAAAAACTCTATTTTACAGATCTTAATGACTTTATTGTAAGTGCTGAAATTGAAAGCGAAGAACAATTACAAGATTTCGTAAATTCAATAATTGCCAAGGAAAACCAAGTTTCAAGTGTTTTTGAAGGTAATGGTGAATATGTAATGCAAATGGCATATTCAATGCTGTCTGTAGCAAAATATAGTGCTGTGTATTGGCATGATAATTTTTCAGATCCGGATAGTAGTTGGAGTAATTTGACAATAACCTTTGAAAATGAGGAAGTCTGGGATATTGGAGAGTCGGCTGCTGCTCCTACTCACTGGTCAGAATATGTTGCTGAGGATGCCGTTGGAGCATTATCTGCAGTTTATTTGTCTCTTGGAGCTGTTGGTCCATGGGGAGCATTAGCAAGTGCTGCTTTCAGTACAGGTTGGTCTATTTTAAAGGATAATGCATAAATATTAACAACAATACTCTAATACTCTGATATATTCAGAGTATTAGAGTATTAATTAAAGAAGAGTTGTTATAATGGGTAAGAAAATAATAAGAATAATAACACTAATACCACAGAGGGTGTTAGGAGTTTATTTATTTATAGAAATATTAAGTCAATTATTTACTGATAAACCAATCGAGTCACTACCAAGGATGCTTTTAGGTACAATGGTAGTGTCTTTTGGAATACAGGCAGTTACATACTTAAGTACAAAAGACGAAGAATTAATTAAGCGCTTACAGGGCACTGGAATTGATTTATACTCATGGATGATAGTCTCTGGCTTAGTTATCGATTTAATCTTATCTGTTAGTTCTTTTGTATTCTAACAGTTTTTTTATCAATAGAATCAGGTTTGTCTAATAATATCTTTAGATCAAAAGGCAGCGATAATTCGCTGTCTTTTACCTAGAATGAATCAAGAATAGATTTCAAAAAAACACGATAAGTCCACTAAAGTTTGATACAAACATTCTTTGGTTCGGTGAAAAACTTGAGGGCTTCAAAACCACCTTCGCGTCCAACACCAGAGTTTTTCATTCCTCCGAATGGAGTACGTAGATCGCGCAACAACCAGCAATTGATCCAGACAATACCTGCTTCAATTTTTTGTCCCATGCGGTGAGCACGCTTTAAGTTTTCTGTCCAGACGGTAGCTGCTAAACCATATTCAACACTGTTGGCCATTTGGAGTACTTCTTCTTCTGTATCGAAAGGTGTTAAAGTAACTACCGGGCCAAAAATTTCTTCCTGATTGGTTCTGCAAGTGTATTCCAATCCTTCAATAACAGTAGGCTCAAGATAATATCCATTGGTATATTCTCCATCCAGATGTACTTGATTTCCTCCGCATAATACAGTGCCACCTTCTTCTTTGGCCAATTGGATATAGCTCAATACTTTTTCCAGGTGTGGTTTGGAAACCACGGCTCCTAAATTTGCATCAGGGTCGGTAGGGAATGAAACCTTGAGTTGTTTGATTTTTTCAACAAAGGCATCACAGAATTGGGTGTAAATGCTACGCTCAATGAAGATTCGTGATCCGCAAAGACAAATCTGCCCTTGGTTGGCAAAGCTGCTTCGCACAGAAGTCGTCAAAGCATCTTCAAAATCACAATCAGCAAAAATGATGTTAGGGTTTTTTCCACCAAGTTCAAGGCTCAGCTTTTTAAACATAGGAGCTGCTTTAGAAGCAATTGTTGCTCCGGTTTTTGTGCCTCCTGTAAAGCTAATGGCTTTAATGTCTTTATGTACCGTAATGGCATCGCCTACCTTTTGACCTAACCCGTGAACAATGTTTAACACGCCTTTTGGTAAACCCGCTTCCTGACAAATTTTACTCAACAAAAAAGCTGTCATGGGAGTAACTTCACTTGGCTTTGCAACTACACAATTACCAGCAGCTAGAGCTGGAGCAATTTTCCAAGTGAATAAATACAATGGAAGGTTCCAGGGAGAAATACATCCTACAACTCCTATGGGCTGACGCAATGTGTAATTGACCACTTTGTCTTCCATGGGGTGAGCTTCGCTGGCAAAGTGAATAATTCCGGTAGCGAAAAAGTGAAAATTATCTCTAGCTCGAGGAATATCAACAGTAGTGGCCAAACTCAGTGGTTTTCCATTGTCTATTGATTCTGCTTTGGCTAGTTCCGGCAATTTTTCTTCAATGAGCTCAGCAATGCGCAACATAATTTTTGAGCGCTCACCAACAGGCATGGTACTCCAAGACGGAAAAGCAGCTTTTGCAGCTTCAGTTGCCAAGGCAATATCATCGGCATCAGAATCAGGAATTAACGAATAAACCTCTCCGGTAGCTGGTTGATAATTATCTAACCATTGGTTGTTTTTTGGAGTGATAAGCTCTCCATTTATGTAGTTGAGAATTTTTTGCATGTTGTGTGTTTTGAAGCGGTAAAAATAGGAATACTTACCCACGAACTTCAAAACATAAAAAAAGCCGTTGCGCTCTCTCCTTCACAACGGCTTGCAATTAACTACGGGATAGGTTGAAATTTACCTAACGGTTTCCATAGCAGTGTAATCGTTACTCAATTTTTCAAATTGTTGTGCCAACAATGCTGATACTCTTTTTCCTCCGAGATAAGGAGCATAAACCCCTCCATTAATTCCGGCTTTGCGGAGTTTAGAGATGTATTCGGCTGCACGCTCTTTTGATTTGAAATTTCCTATTTCGTAAGTAACAAAGCCTTCTTCTGTTCTTCTTTGAAGAATAGCAATGTCTCCAGATAGGTTTGGAATTTGAATAGGATCAACAAAAAGTCCGATTAAAACTTTGTATTCCAGTTGAACTTCGCCATTGTAAGCAAATAATAGCTTGCTAATTTCTTCTTGAGACACAATTCTGTTTCCGATAGAAAGTTCGTGGTCGTAAAAAATCTGATTATTTGAAAGTACCAGAGCATCTTCAATGGTGATTTCCTCATCGTTAAAGAAAGGGATAATTGAAGCTGTTTCTATGTGTTCAGTATAAGTCAATACATTCTTCACTTTCTGGGCTTCAGTGTAACTTTTGAAAATTCCGATAAAAGTGGCATTGTCTCTGGATTCGATGGTTTCGAATGCTACTTGTTTTAAGTCTGGTTCTACTGCATTATCAATGCGCACTTGGAAATAGAGTCCTCTTTTGGCTTTTGTGTCTTTCAATAAAGTAGTTGCAAAAGAAGAGGTTGTTAAAAAAAGAGCCACTAAGGCCAAAGTAAATTTCGCTTTCATCTGTTGGGGTTTTTGAAATGTAAATTAACTAAGGAATGCGTTGGGCAAAAGCCTTCATTTACACAGAACTTTGCCTTGAGTGTAAATGATAATCAGTAGAAACAACTCCAAATAAAATATTGGGACTTATTGTATTTACTTATCCGAAGTTTCTAAAACCAAAAGAGAAAAGCTAGATGTGCAAAAGAAAATTTGCCCCAGCAGCGTTGTGTTAACACTATTGGGGCAAAACTTTTAGAGAAAATGTCAATGAAGACGAGAGTGCTTAGTAAGCACGGTCATTGTTACCATCAACATAGTTGATAAATGCCTTGTTTACTACCTTGTTTCCACCGGGTGTTGGATAATCTCCGGAGAAGTACCAATCGCCAAGATTTTTCGGACAAGCTTGTTTCAGTCCTTCAATAGATTGGTAAATGATTTTTACCTCAGCTACCATACCTTTAGGCGTAAGGAGTTCAGCAATTTTGTCTGAAATTTCCTCATCGGTAAAAGGAGCGTATATTTCTTTAACGTAGTTCTTTATTTGGTTGGCAGGAATTTCTAATTGGTTGATGCATTTGTTGTAAACATCGCGGATTAGTTTTTCTTGACCACGTTCTTTTAACAATTCAATTGCTGCTCTGAAAGCGATAAAATCACCCATTCTGGCCATGTCTATTCCATAGCAATCCGGGAAACGGATTTGAGGAGCAGAGCTCACAACAACAATTTTCTTAGGATGCAAACGATCTAAAATGCGAAGAATACTTTGCTTAAGGGTTGTTCCTCTAACAATAGAGTCATCAATAATTACCAAGGTATCTACCAGATTATTGATAATTCCATAGGTAACATCATAAACGTGAGCCACTAAATCATCGCGTGCGGAATCTTCAGTAATGAATGTTCTCAGTTTTGCATCTTTAATGGCGATTTTTTCTGCGCGAGGAGTAAAGCGTAAAATCTCTTCGATTTTTTCTTTAGTGGCAGCATCACCAAGTGCTTTAATTTGCTCAATCTTCTTTTTGTTCAGCGCTTCTTCAGCTTCTTTAATCATACCATAGTATGAAACTTCTGCTGTGTTAGGAATGAAAGAGAACACTGTATTTTCAAAATCGTAATCGATTTCTTCAAGAATTTTTGGCGTAACGTTTCTACCTAACTGCTGACGCTCTTGATAAATCTCACGGTCACTTCCTCTAGAGAAATAAATGCGCTCAAAAGAACAGGCTAGTTTTTCTTTAGCAGGAATGATTTCTGCTTCTTCTACTGTTCCATCGTTTTTAGTGATTAACGCATGTCCTGGCGTAAGTTCCTTCAAATCTCTGTAAGGAATATTGAACGCTGTTTGAATGGCCGGGCGTTCAGATGCCGCGATTACAATTTCATCATCGTAGTAATAATAGCAAGGGCGAATACCATTAGGATCGCGGAAGACAAAAGAGTCTCCATGTCCAAATAGGCCACACATTACATACCCTCCGTCCCAATCAGTTGAAGCACGTTGCAATATGCTTTGTACATCTAGGTTTTTTGCAATAAGGTCAGTAATTTCCTCATTGTTATAACCTAACGTATGGTATTTATCAAAAAGGCGTTGATTTTCTTCGTCTAGAAAATGACCGATTTTTTCCATTACGGTAACGGTATCAGCCTTTTCTTTTGGGTGTTGTCCAATACTCACCATAAAGTTGAACAGTTCATCAACATTGGTAAGGTTAAAGTTACCGGCAACAACTAGGTTTCTGGTTTTCCAATTGCTTTGACGCAAAAAGGGATGACAAGCTTCAATGTTGTTTTTCCCATATGTTCCGTAACGGAGGTGGCCTAAAAACAACTCACCAGTAAAGGCTTCATTTTCTTTTAACCAATCGGTGTCTTGTAGTTTTGCCGGATCGTTTTCTTCCAAACGCTTAAAACGTCCGTTGATGTGTTCAAATGCATCTTGAATGGGATTCGTAGAGATAGAGCGATGTCTGGAGATATACCTTGTACCCGGAGTAGTGTTCACTTTAATGTTGGCCACTCCCACGCCATCTTGGCCGCGGTTGTGTTGTTTTTCCATCAAAAGGTAGAGCTTGTTGAGCCCGTAGAAACTTGTTCCGTATTTTTTGCGGTAATAGGATAGGGGTTTGCGGAGACGGATGAATGCTATACCACATTCGTGCTTGATTGCATCACTCATATTACGAACCTAATAGTAAGCTGCAAAAGTACACTTTATTGAAAAAATAAAGCTTCAAATTTGAAATCGGATTAGGATAAACCTACTGCTTATAGCCTAAAACCTATGCTAAGGTAGGGTTCATAGGTTTTAGAAAATTCCCAACGAGATAAAGCTACACTGATTGGCCCAAAGAAAGTGAGGTAAGAGACACGTATTCCTCCACCATAGGTTGATTTAAAACTACGACCACTTGTTTCTAGTTGAGAGCTGGAGTATATACTGCTATAGTCTCCTGAAATTGTACCGGTTAACTGTTCGTCAATATAAGAAAACGGCTCAGAAACATTAATGTAATTAAAACGTCCTTCAATAATTAATTTTCTGTAGAGCGTCCATTGTAAACCGCCATTTACAATAAATGCATTGGAAGAGTAAAATGTGTTTACCTCGGTACCCCAAAAAGAAAGGCTGTTAAAGTTCTTGGGCGAAATACCACCAATAAAGTAAGCATCGGTAAGTAGTGGGTTTGTAGTAGGATAGAACCCAATAAATGAACCTCCTACTAAGGAGAGGTTTTTACGAAGAGGAATGGCTAAATCCAAATCTGCCCGAACTCCAAGGTAATCTTCATCGTATTTAAGTGAATCATTAAGCTCAGCTTCCATAGCTTTAGATTCAGCATGTGTTCTAACAGCTTGTTCAATGTTAAAATGATATCTTCCTTCTAAGCTGAGCTTTATCCCTTTGGAGGGGAAAAACTGAGTGTTCATGGTGTTGAGCTTAAAGAAAAATGAAGCAAAGTAGTTTTGATCAGATACTGAGCTTAGTATAGTATCATTGTTTACTTTAGGTTTTAGGGTGTTCCATTCTTTACTAATGAAAGCACCTAGCGTCCAGTTGACACTTGATGTTGTTTGAAAACCTCCGGAAACACTAACTGTTCCTAGGCTGTATGTAGCTTCTTGGCTAGAGATATTGGAAGCAATAATTTCGTTTTCAAAAGTTGCTTTTGCATTTAACACGATAGCCAATTCTTGTTCTTTACCGGTGTACTGAAAATAGCTCAATTCTCCTTTGGGTAAATCGGCTATTTCTACCTCGGCAATAATTCTGGAGCTGGGAACTATAGCATTTCTTGATGTGAAGTTAATGGTAAGTGCTGAACGAGTATCCGTATCGTAGTGAAGGGCAAAACGCAATTTAGCAGGAGGCACTTCAATAACATCGATCAGTAAAACAGTTCCGGTATCTGTTTCTTCAATGTTGTAGCTTACTTTTTCGAAATACTGTGTTCCATAAAGCACTTCAATTCGATTGATAATGTATTGATGTGTTACTTTTTTTCCTTCTTCCAAATGAAGTTTTCCTTTGATGTATTCTTCGGGAATGCGTTCTGTGCCATTTACATCAACAGCTTTTAGTTGAAACGTATCAAGTTTATTGTCATAGAGATGCATTTGGTGCATTTCAATTGAACTTCCTGCTGTGTCAGACATCAATTTGAGTTGTTCGAGGTATTTTCTGGCTGTTCGTTCTCCGCGGGCAATAATGCTATCGGCTCTAACAAAGTCGCTACTTGTAAGATCGCCCAATTCCGGCTCAATGTAAATGTCGCATTTCGGGATTTGGATGTAAGCATCATTCATTCCCATAAGGAATGCCGATTGGGTTAAGATGCTAAATAAGCTCTTGAGGTTTTCTTTGTCTTTGAGTTGGTATCCGGTATAAACTCCAATAACCACATCTGCACCCATGTCGATGACTTCTTGCACCGGAAAGTTGCGCACTAAACCACCATCAACCAGTAACCTGCCGTCTACTTCTACTGGAGCAAACACTGTTGGAATTGACATACTTGCGCGGATTGCTTCAGCAATATTTCCACTATCCATTACAATAATCTCTCCTGTTTCAATGTCAGTGGCAACACATTTAAAAGGAATGGGAAGCTGGGTGAAATCTGTAACGGAATGATAAGGGAATGTAAGTTCAGCAATAAATTGTTGTAGTTGATGCCCTGTAATAAGACCTCCGGGGAGGCTAAAGTTTGTGCCTTCAATATCAATGTCGAAAATATACCTGCTATAGTAGTCTTTCTCCTCAATGGCTACCCGGTTTAATGGAACTTTATTCCCCATAATGGTTGTCCAATCAACCGAAGTAGCTATTTTTTTCATTTGATCTGGAGTGTACCCCATGCTATAGAGCGCACCCACAAAACTACCCGCACTGGTTCCAGTAATGTAATCGGGTTTGAGTCCTGCTTCTTCCATTACTTTTAGAAAGCCAATGTGGGCTAGACCCTTAGCCCCTCCTCCAGAAAGAACCAAACCAATTTTAGGGCGCTTTTTTTCTGCCTGAGCAGAGTCTTGCCCAAAAGCATAAAATGCGCTAAGGAAAAATAACAGCAGTATGTAGGATTTTTTCTGCAAAGAGGGATTATTTAATTCAGACTCAAAATTGAACTAAATCTAAAGAAACCCCTTTTAATTCGGAATAAATTTTAGCTAACTGAACAATAAATCTTCTTTTTGTGTATTTAACCACTCTAAAGTTGAATTACAGAAGATATCATCGATCACTTCTTCGCTTAAATCCATTTCTTCAATAAATGTTCCAATTTCCAGGTCTCCCAGCGGAAAAGGGTAATCTGAACCCAAACAAACCCGCTTGCTCCCTTGAAGGTCTAATATGTATTGAAAAGCTTTTTCATCGTGGGTAATGCAGTCTACCCAAAATTTGCCAATGTATTCTCTAGGGTTTCTGTCATTATCAATGGCGACCAAGTCTGGGCGACAATTGTAACCGTGTTCTATTCGCCCAATGGTAGGAAGGAAAGAGCCTCCAGCATGAGAAAAACAAACACGAAGATTAGGCAGACGTTCCAATACACCTCCGAAAATAAGTGAACAAGCAGCTCTTGAAGTTTCGGCAGGCATACCCACCAACCAAGGCAACCAATATTTGCGCATCGATTCCATGCCCATCATGTTCCAGGGGTGAATCATTATGGCTAAATCTAATTTTTCGCAAGCTTCAAAAATGGGGAAGAATTGCTCCTCACTTAAGTTAAGGTCGTTGATGTTAGAACCAATTTGAATGCCTTTCATACCCAATTTTTTGATTCGCTCAAGTTCTTGAATGGCTAAATCAGTATCCTGCATAGGAACAGTGCCTAATGTTAAGTATTGCTTAGGGTATTTTTCCTGAAGGGCAACCAAGTCATCGTTTAGAAACTGCGAAAGTTCTAAACAGTCTTTTCCTTTAGCCCAATAAGAAAACATAACCGGAATGGTACAAACAACTTGTACCTGGGTATCAAACTTCAGGTAATCAGAAATGCGTGTTTCGGCATCCCAGCAGTTGGGCTTTATGGTTCTGAAAAACCTTCCCCCTTGCATCATATCTGCATTGCCATCGGGGCGGTGAGCCAATTCTATAAAATCACCATAGCCAAATTTTTCGGCAAATTTCGGGAGGTGTTTGGGGATGATATGCGTGTGCATATCGATTTTTAAACGTTTGTTTTCCATGTGCTTGATGTGTTAAATCAGCACTCGCGGAGTTTGTTATCGTTAGGACAGGATCATACAAATACAGGTTTTATCAATCATAAAACCAACCGTTAAAAGGAGACAAAATATCCTGTCCGTTACAACCGATCGACAATCTCGAATCGAGTCGCTGGACAAAAAAAGTTGAACAAATATACTTTTAGCGAAGGGTTAATCTGTAAAACGCGGATCTGTTTCCATTACAGTGCCACATTTGCTACAGGTTCTGAGTTCTTCAGAATTGTAATACGCTTTAAATCGTGGTAAGAAATCGGTTTCAATGTTATCTAACTTGAAATACGTTTCATGTAGCTTGTGATTGCAATTGTCACAAAACCAAAGTAAACCATCGGTGTAATCCGGGCGAACACGTTCAATAACCAATCCTACAGAACCTTCAGATCTAATTGGCGAGTGAGGCACATTCGGTGGCAACAAAAACATTTCACCTTCTTTAATAGGAACCTCTACGGCCTTACCGTCTTCTTGAATTTTGACAACAATGTCGCCTTCCAATTGAAAAAATAATTCTTCAGTTTCGTTGTAATGATAATCTTTTCTGGCGTTTGGTCCGCCAACAATCATTACAATGTAATCGGTTCCTTCCGGATAAAGGTTTTTATTACCTACGGGAGGTTTTAACAGGTTCCGATTTTCCTCAATCCATTTGAATAAATTAAAAGGGCGTTTTACTGACATAGCTTCTTAGTACTTTTCGGGGTAAAGTTAGTAGAATTTAGTGGGAAGAGATTGTTTATTTTCGCTGAAAACAGAACTCAAGAATAGAACAATATGGATCTCGATTTATCAGGAAAACGAGCACTGGTAGGCGGTAGCTCGCAAGGAATAGGAAAAGCGGCAGCCATTGAGTTGGCGGCTTTAGGTGCTGATGTTATTTTATTGGCCAGAAATGAAGAAAAGCTAAAAGCGGCTTTAAACGATTTGCCAACAGTTGAAGGGCAAAACCACAGTTATTTGGTGGCTGATTTTTCTAATGCAGATGCGGTTAAGCAAGTAGTAGAAGACTTTGTAAAAGAAAACCCTATTCACATTGTAGTGAACAATACAGGAGGCCCTCCCGGAGGTTTGGCTATTCATGCTGATGTTTCTGAATATTTACAGGCCTTTAACAACCATTTGATCTGTAATCAGCTGATTGCACAGGCGGTTGTGCCGGGAATGAAAGAAGCCGGATATGGCCGTTTTGTCAATATTATTTCTACATCAGTGAAAACACCTCTTTATGGTTTGGGTGTTTCTAATACCATTCGTGGAGCTGTTGGAAATTGGTCAAAAACATTGGCTTCTGAATTAGGGCAGTATGGCATTACGGTTAACAATGTTTTGCCAGGAGCAACACATACCAACAGATTGACTTCTATTGCTGAGGTAAGAGCCGGAAAACAAGGGAAAACGGCTGAAGATATTTTAGAAGGCATGGCAGGAGAAGTACCGATGGGTAGAGTTGGGAAACCAGAAGAGGTAGCAGCAGCAGTTGCATTTTTGGCATCTCCGGCAGCGAGTTACATCAACGGAATTAACATTCCGGTAGATGGAGGAAGAACTCCATGCTTGTAAGGCATTTCAAATTGTGTGAGATACAGAAGAGCTCCTTGAAAAAGGGGCTTTTTTGGTTTTAAGCGATGACCTTATTCAATCAGATATGTTAGGCATAGAGCCTCAACATTATTCTTAGGTTTTTATTCTTTATTGGTGGCTGGGTAATGATACGGTCTAAAAAGTGAAACAGGCA
>CERC01066707.1_pt1 | contig 13257 bp, 8 predicted proteins | sample 530921 | NCBI WGS metagenome assembly CERC01 (sample SAMEA2621099, study PRJEB7988) | marine metagenome | isolation source: saline water (ENVO:00002010), including
ACAATGTAAGTCTAAATGTTGCTCTGGCATATCTCCAAATACTTCAAAACGAAGAGTTGTTCAATATTGCTAAAGAACAGCGCGACATTATTGCTTCTCAAGTAACACAAACCGAAAAATTGGTAAGAGTGGGAAGTGCAGCAGATGGAGATTTGTTTGATATTCAGGCTCAGTTGGCCAATGAAGATGCAAGCGTCATTACAGCAGAGAATAATTTAAAGCTAGCTTATCTTCAGCTAAAACAATTGCTTCAATTGGATGCATCTACACCTTTCCAAATCAAAATTCCCAATGTAATTGTTGATGAAAGCGCAAGAGTGAGCCTTATGCCAGAAACGGTTTATCAACAAGCAGAAGCAACACTACCATCGATAAAAGGGGCCGAATACCGTTTAAGAAGTAGTGAACGAGGAATAAGTTTGGCCAGAGGACGTATTAGTCCTGTTTTGGCGTTTACCGGAGCAATTGGAACAGGTTATTCAGAAAATCAAACCAGCATTACCAATGTTTCATTTGCAGGAAACTCAGCCGTAGGTTTTGTTGAAGGTACGAATGCAACGGTATATAGCCCAACTTATGATTACGAATACGAAAAAGTCGGCTTTTTTGATCAGCTAGATAATAACTTGAATAAATCGTTTGGATTCACTTTGCAGATTCCATTATTCAATGGGTTTAGCACACATACTGCAATCAATAAAGCAAAAATTCAAAACGAAATAGCTGCAGTAAACCTTGAGGTTACAAAAAACCAGGTGAAGCAAGATATTGAACAGGCTTATGCAGATGCGCGAGCAGCCTTGAATACTTACAGAGCTACAGAGAAAAGTGTGCAAAGTTTTCAAACAGCCTTTGATTATGCTCAAAAGAGGTTTGGAGTAGGAATGATCAATGCCGTAGAATTCAATACGGCCAAAAACAACCTGAACAGAGCTCAATCTGAACTTGTTAGGGCAAAGTACACATTCGTGTTTCGTATGAAAATTCTTGATTTCTACATGGGAAATCCCATTCAATTATAAACGACATATCAATGGGGAAGAAAAAGAATAAAAACAGAGCTTGGATTATAGTAGGAGTCATTACTCTACTTGCTGTTACTGCATTAAGCTTAAACAAAGTCTTTTTTAAAGATAAGACATTTGTACTAACCGAGAAAGTAGAACTGAGAGACATTAATGAAACAGTTTCTGCCAATGGAAAAGTACAACCGGAGACAGAGGTGAAGCTTTCTGCTGAAATTTCTGGGGAAATTGTGCAGCTTCCGGTAAAGGAAGGAAATAAAGTCAAAAAAGGCGATTTGATAGTGAAGATCAATCCGGATTTGTTTGTTGCCGCACGAAACAGAATGGAAGCATCGTTAAACTCTTCTAAAGCAAACGCGGCCAATGCAAAAGCACGCGTAGCTCAGTCAGAAGCACAACTTCTTAATGCCAGTGCAAATTACAAACGCGTAAAACAATTGTTTGATGATAAAGCAATATCTCAGGCAGATTATGATAATGCACTTTCTCAATTCGAAGTAGCAAAAGCAGATGTTGAAGCTGCAAAAGAGTCACTAAAAGCTGCTGAGTATAATGTTAAAAGTGCTGAGGCAGCACTGAAAGAGGCAGACGATAACCTTCGTAGAACAACCATTTTTGCACCAATTGACGGAACCGTTTCTAAACTAGATGCAGAAGTAGGAGAGCGCGTAGTGGGAACCTCTCAGATGGCAGGAACTGAAATTATGCGTATTGCTGACCTTACCCAAATGGAAGTAAACATAGAGGTCAATGAGAGCGATATTGTGAAAGTGAAATTGGGAGACAAAGCAGACATTGAAATAGATGCTTACATCGATCGTGTATTTGAAGGAACAGTTACTGAAATAGCCAATTCATCTTCTACACTACAAAGTGGAGATCAAGTAACGGTTTTTAATGTTAAGGTGCGAATAGAGCGCAACAGCTATGAAGACTTAATTGATCAGGAAAACCCACACCTTTCTCCTTTCAGACCGGGAATGTCGGCATCTGTAGAAGTTAAAACAGAAGAAAAAAATCAAGTGGTAGCGGTTCCTATTGAGGCTGTAACAATAAGGGTCGATAGTACAAACAAAGAAAGTGATGAAGACATGAAAGAATGTGTCTTTTTGTACCTAGGCAACGAAGAAGAAGGGAAAACCGAGTTGCGCTATGTGACCACAGGCATTCAAGACAACAAATACATTGAAATCCAATCAGGTCTTCAAGCAGAAGATGTCGTAGTTTCAGGACCTTACAATATGGTTTCCAAAACGTTAAAAAATGGCGATGAAGTAATGCAAGGAGATCGGACAGAAGTGTATAAGTTTGAGAAGTAATTATGGCTTTAATTCTTCACATTGAAACGGCTACCACAAATTGTTCCGTTGCATTATCTGTTAATGGCGAACTAGTCGCTTTAAACGAAATTAACGATGGCTATGCACATGCCGAGAACCTCAGTATTCTGGTAGAGAAGTGCATAAAATATGCTGGGAAGAGTTTAAAAGAGCTTAACGCTATATCGGTTTCATTAGGTCCAGGATCATATACTGGTTTACGCATTGGTGTTAGTACAGCTAAAGGATTGGCATATGCACTTTCTATTCCTATAATTGGTATTGGAACATTGGAAGCTTTTGCTCATGCAGGAGATGTTAGCTCATTTAATGGTGTGAAAATTCCGATGCTAGATGCGCGAAGAATGGAGGTTTATCAGGCTGTTTACAAAGACAATAAGCTGCTAGAAGAAGTCTCTGCTAATATCATAACAGTAGATAGTTTTACGGCTTATGCTAATGAACAAGTACTTCTTTATGGTCCCGGAGCAGATAAATTAGATGCTTTGTTCGGTGAAGTTGAAAATATTGAAGTTAGAAAAGGAGTTTTTCCTTCAGCCAAAGACATGATTATTCCAGCCATGGAAAAATACCAAAAAGAAGAGTTTGAAGATGTCGCTTACTTTGAGCCTTTTTACCTCAAGGATTTTGTTGCTGGAAAACCAAAGAAATTACTCTAACTCTAGTTTATAGCGTTTTGTAGGGTCTATTTCACTTATGATGGTGGTACTGTCTTTTTTGGGTTCAAATGAAAACGTAAGGTATGAGCTGTAGGCTACATCAAATCCCATAATACCTTCATTCATTTCGAGCACATATTCAAAATCTTTCTCTTTCTGATGGTTAGAAAACAACGATTCTAGAGAAAGGCTATTCGAAAAAGACATATCATTAATCAGCGGATCTGGAGTTAATATTTTAGGTGTGCTATAGATGCCTCCGGAAACTACATTCACAGCTGTAAACTTCATTTGGTGATGGCCAATAGGTAGTAAAGTGTTAAGTAAAAAGAAAGTCGCCAAATGAATAGACAAATAGCCTGTGGCTTGAAAAAAAATGAAAATAGGCCAGATCATTAACTCCGTTTTCATTAAACGTTTGTATGAAATAATACAGCCACTGAGGGTTCCTATTAACAGAAACCATTTAATGTCATTAAAAGTAATGTAGGTGTCGATAGTGAGGTAGAAGGTGAAAATGAAAAACACCGGACTCATAAAAAATAAAGTGATGTAGTATTTATTGGCATAAACCTCATTTTTAAATCTCACCTTAGGAACCGGAATTAACATACTGTTTCTGTTAACCGATTTTAAATATTCATCGGTTAACATATAGCCCGTTTCTACAGCTAAAGGGTTTTGATTGAGCAAGACACACAAGTGGTTAAATATATCAGGTAATTCTTGCTTAAACAGCTCAGGAGATTCAAAGAAGTGTTCAACACTGACCGCAAAAAACTCATGATCATTTGTGCCACCATAAGCCCTTAAAAAAGAGTCTTCACGAGCGCGTAAGCGTTTTTGTTCCGGAGCAGAAATAGCTAACCAGTTAGTAATATACGTCCCAAAGAAATTTTCCATTCCACCTTGTTCCGCATACAGCTTTAAGGCATGTGCAAATTCATGCAAAGCAAGGTTAAGGTTATCATCAGGATCTGCATAACCTTCAAGCGTATGCCTCCAACTAAGCATTACAGTGTTGGAAGTCGTTCCCCCTTTTAAGTTGCGTCTTATCATTCGGTTGTAAAAAGCATCCGGATAAATGATAACTCGACTTATAGAAGGAAACATGTAAGTATTGTCACTAAAGCCAAACGTAATTTGAATGGCAGCAGAACCAATTACATACCTCATTTCGTTAGTAAGCTGTAGCCTTTCTGCACCAATCCATTTTGTAGCATTTACAAAACGATTTAAACGAGTAATAAACTTGGCTTTTCCCTTGTCATTTAACGCAACATAATAAGGACAATGATTTACCAATATGTTGTTAATGAGGATGAATTTTTGACGAGTGAGGTTGTTTTTATACCGTATACGGTTGTAGTAAAAAAGCCTAAAACTTCGAATAGGACCTTTTACCTGATGGAGTAAATAATAAACTACTGAGCTGAAAATAACGGTGAAAGTGAGGTATTGAATCATATCTGTTGTTGGTTAACGGCCATTCGTTCTGTAACTACGTCCCATAAAGGACCATGATCTATTGTGAATTTTACGTAACGCGTCTTCGAAGGTAAAAAACCATCTTCACCATAGTGAAACTTTCTGAAATTGGGGTATTCAATAAGTTCATCTTGATCAAACTCAAGACGATAATAAACGCCAGAATTAAGCAGGCTATTTTCTAATAATTCAACTTTCTTAACAGAATAGATTTCTTCAGTTGTGGAGAGCACAATAAAGTAATTGAGTAACAGTAAAACCGAGAGTACAATTGGGCCAACTCCAATAATGTTAAAGAAAACAATTTCAAGTTGATCAATATCAAGGTATTTACGGTAAAATTTGAAAGGAATAAGTAATCCGGTTAGAGAGAAAAAAGCCAATAAACGAGAGAGCTCATACAGGCTTAAAACGGTTGGGATTCCAACAAAGAGAATGATAAACAAACCAGAAAAAAGTCCTCCAATCATTACCCAATAGCTCCAATGCCATTCGCGTTCTTCGGGCTCGTTGAGGTTGGTTTTAGAAAACCTTAATTTACGTTTCGCTGGAAGTTGTCCCACCGTGACTTTAATTACTGTTTGGGTTCAAAAGATACTTTAATTTCGCATGTTCAATGGTTCAGCTGTTCAGAACTTCTGTCTTCATTTTGATGTTGTGGGTGATGTATGCCTGCAAATCATCAAATAATCCAAACAACATGCAACAAGAAAAACACTCATACACCAACGCGCTTATTCACGAAACGAGCCCTTACTTATTGCAACATGCACATAATCCGGTAGACTGGCAGCCGTGGAATGAAGAGGTATTAGAGCGTGCTCAAAAAGAAAACAAACCGTTGTTGATTAGTATTGGTTACAGTGCTTGTCATTGGTGTCATGTAATGGAACATGAATCGTTTGAAGATACAGCTGTGGCCAAGCTGATGAACGAACATTTTATCTGTATAAAAGTAGACCGTGAAGAACGTCCGGATGTTGATCAGGTTTACATGGATGCAGTTCAATTACTTACCCGTCAGGGAGGTTGGCCGTTAAACTGTTTTGCATTGCCCGATGGAAAACCTTTTTACGGAGGAACCTATTTTCCCAAAGCACAATGGACAGAAGTATTGACTCGTGTAGCTCAGCAATATGCCGAAAACCGATCTAAAATTGAAGAAGTAGCTCAGCAGTTAACCGAAGGTGTTGCCGGTTCAGACTTAATCGAAATGAATAATCGTCCATCTCATTTTCATCAAGAAACATTGGATGTGATGATTGACCGTTGGGAAGATGATTTTGACAATATTGAAGGTGGACCGGATAGAGCTCCGAAATTTCCTCTTCCCAATAACTATGAATTTTTATTGCAGTTTGGAGAATTAGCTGGAGATGTAGGTGTTTTAAAACATGTAGACCTCACGTTAACCAAAATGGCTTATGGCGGCATTTATGATCAGCTAGGCGGAGGTTTTGCACGCTATTCGGTAGATGAATTGTGGAAAGTCCCGCATTTTGAAAAAATGCTTTACGATAATGGACAGCTGGTTTCTTTGTATACAAAAGGTTACCAGAAGTTTCAAAAGCCATTGTATCGCCAAATTGTAGAGGAAACATTAGCGTTTGTAGAACGAGAAATGTACGAATCCGAGAGTGGTGCGTTCTATTCCGCTTTAGATGCAGATAGCGAAGGTGAAGAAGGAAAGTTTTACGTGTGGAAAAGCGAAGAAGTAAAAACACTTTTAGGGGATGATTATGAATTGGTAAAAGCGTACTACAATATTGAAGGAAAAGGATATTGGGAAGAAGGCAACAACATTTTATTGCGGTCAAAGTCCGATGAAGAATTAGCTACTGAATTTGGAATAACAACAGAAACATTAAACGAGAAGATCGACAAAGCGAAGTTGGTTTTAACGGAAGTCAGAGGTCAACGTGTTCGTCCCGGATTAGATGATAAATCACTTACCAGTTGGAATGCATTGATGCTAAAAGGATATGCAGATGCTTATCGTGTGTTTCAAGAAGAACGCTTTTTGGAAATTGCGTTAAAGAATGCCGCGTTTATTTCGTCAACCATGCGCAAAGACGATAACGGTTTGTGGCATTCGTACAAAAAAGGAGAGGTCAAAATAAATGGCTACTTAGAAGATTATGCGTTTACCATTGAAGCATTTATAGCACTTTACCAAGCCACATTTGATGAGAAATGGTTAATTGAAGCCAAAACATTGGCAGACTATGCCATTGTCCATTTTTTCAATAAAGAGAATGGAATGTTTTATTTCACATCATCTGTTGACAATCCGCTTATTGCAAGAAAAACGGAGATAATGGACAACGTTATTCCTTCTACTAATTCTGCAATGGCAAAAGTTCTTTACCAGCTCGGAATTTATATAGAAGATCAGCGATTTCTAGAAATGAGCGAGCAAATGCTTAACAATGTTCAAATGATGATGAGCAAGTACGGATCTTCTTTTTCTAATTGGGGCATTTTAATGAATTGGTTAGTTTTTCCACATTATGAAGTTGTTTTTACAGGAGAAAAGTCTGTAGATCAGTTACATTCGTTCACACAACATTATATTCCAAATGCGCTGTTAGCCGGTTCTAAAACACCATCTACATTAGCACTGTTACAAAACAGAGTTGTAAACGGTAAAAGCTTAATTTACGTTTGCCAAAATAAAGCATGCAAGCTTCCCGTTGAAACGGTAGAAGAGGCTTTGGAGCAAGTGAAATGAGAAGAACAGTAGCGATTGCATTTATTATTTTTTGGAGCACAGTAGGATGGAGTCAGCAACTTTATCTGAATCAAGGCCATTTAATGGAAGAGGCTCCTTACTTCAATCAAGAGTTTATCAAAACAAAACAAATCCGGTCTATTCGTGCAAATTATGCTTATAAAGATCAGGACGTTCCGATTGAAGATACCCGCATATTTCGTGTATTTGAGTTTAACAGAGATGGTTTTTTAATTCGCTTTGTTGAAACCTATGATGTAGGCTATAAAGTAGATTCAACCATCATTCAATACCAATACAACGATCAAAATTTACTGGCCAAAAAAGAAGTAGAAGATATTTTCGGAAAGTGTACCTACAGCTATACTTATAATGAGAAAGGAGAATTGTGGAAGTCGTTTTATTGGCGTCCTAAAACAGATGAACACGATTTGAAAGAAATCGCATACGAACATTACGATCAGCAAACCAAACGGAAATGGTTTAATGGAGAAGGAAGGTTGTTTAAAGAAGAAAATGTGATAGAAGACGCTTACGGTAATGTAAAAGAAATCATCTCAAGAATGGCTATCGGAGCCCAGCGAGAGTCACAGAAATTCATCTACGACAACAGCGGTCAGTTGGTAAAAATGATTCATTCCACAAAGAATGCAGAAGTAACTTATGACTATATTTTTGATGCTTTTGGAAGACCCGAAATAGAATGGGTAAAACGTGATGAAAAACCCTTAACCAAGAAAGAATTTCTTTACCGTGAAGATTTATTATACGCTCATTTAGAGCGCGATGAATTAACCAAGAGAATTCGCATCTGGGAATACGATTACAAATATTTTTAAAAATCCAGTTCGCTGAATTTAATGGTCTCCGTATGTTCAATCGGGAATTTTCGGCTGATTAAAAAAGCAGAGCCTTTCATTTCTCCTTCCACTTTTAGCTTAATGCCCCCACCAAACAGTGCTGAAGCGGCCAAGTCCATAATGCTGCCTTTAAAAGCTTTGTCATAGGAGGTTTTCATTTTAACCCTATGCTCATCATTAGAATGGGCTTTGAGTATAACATCTTCATCAATATTCGTTTTCCCGATGTATCTGTCATTAATGTAGACATCCATTTTGGCCCATTTCATTTTCATTTTGTAGTTGTTAGGATTTGAAATGGTAATGTCCATTGCCAGCTCAAAGCCATCGTCAGTAACGTTGTTTACAGAATAGTTTGTAATGTTTGTTACCTCAATGTCTTCATATGTACATGAACTAAAAACAAAAAGAATACCTATAAAAAAGAAAAGGAATTTTGGCTTCATCGTTGAGCGAGAATAGAAAAAGAGGTTAAAAGAATCCCTCCCGCTAAGGGAGGGAAGTGAAGTTATTTTTTCAATTCAGTATAATACTGATAGTAGTAAGGAATGGTTTCTATGCCTTTAAAGTAGTTGAATAAACCATAATGCTCATTAGGCGAATGAATAGCATCACTATCTAGGCCAAAACCCATTAAGATACTTTTCATACCTAGCTCACGCTCAAACAAAGCAACAATAGGAATTGAACCTCCTGAACGTACTGGAATTGGCGTTTGGCCAAAAGTAGCTTCCATTGCTTTGCTGGCTGCTTGATATTCAGCAGTATCAATAGGTGAAACATAAGGTTCTCCACCATGATGTGGTGTAACTTTCACCTTTACAGCATCTGGAGCAATACTCTCAAAATGTTTGACAAACAGTTGCGTAATTTTTTCAGGATCTTGAGCCGGAACTAAGCGCATTGAAATTTTCGCATAAGCCTTTGAAGCAATTACTGTTTTAGCACCTTCGCCAGTGTAACCACCCCAAATTCCGTTTACATCTAATGTTGGTCGAATAGAGTTGCGTTCCATAGTGCTGTATCCTTTTTCACCCCAAACATCATCAATATTCAAGTGGGCTTTGTAGGCATCTAAGCTAAAAGGAGCTTGAGCCATAGCTTCACGTTCTTCAGTACTCAACTCTATTACATCATCATAAAACCCCGGAATCGTAATATGGTTATTCTCATCGTGCAAAGAGGCAATCATCTTGGTTAAGATGTTGATAGGATTGGCAACAGCTCCACCGTAAAGCCCCGAGTGTAAATCGCGGTTTGGTCCTGTAACTTCAACTTCAACATAACTTAAGCCTCTCAACCCAGTTGTAATCGAAGGTGTGTCATTGGCGAGCATTCCGGTATCAGAAATGAGAATAACATCACCGGCTAATTTTTCACGATTATTCTTAACAAACTCATCCAAGTTTGCCGATCCTATTTCCTCCTCACCTTCAATCATGAACTTTACATTGCAGGGGAGAGCATCATTTTTAACCATTGTCTCAAATGCCTTTACATGCATGAAAAACTGGCCTTTGTCATCACAAGCTCCACGGGCAAAAATAGCCCCGTCAGGATGAATGTCTGTTTTTTTAACGATAGGCTCAAATGCTGGAGCATCCCATAATTCAATTGGGTCAGCTGGCTGAACATCATAATGCCCATAAACCACAACAGTAGGTAAATTAGGGTCAATTATTTTTTCAGCATAAACTACAGGGTAACCTTTTGTTGGGCATAACTCTACTTTATCGGCTCCCGCTTTTTCTAAACTATTCTTAACAGCTTCGGCAGCTTTAAGCGTTTGCTCTTTATAGGCAGAATCTGCACTAATGGAAGGGATACGTAGGAGTTCAAATAGCTCCTCCACAAATCGATCTTTATTTTGATCTAAATATGACTTTAATTGATTCATATGTTTTGTTTTAAAAAGCAACCTAATGTTACCTTTTTCGTCTTGTATGTTGTACAAAGATAAGAGCCACTTTTTGAAATCATCATTTTCCACGTTATCTTGCGTTAACAGTAATGCCAATTTTATGAGAAAAATAATTCCCTTCCTAGTTACAATCCTATCTTTTCAGATGGTGTACAGTCAGGTAAGTATTACAAACCAAGCGCCATATAATACGGCTCAATACCTTATTAATGATGTTTTTGCGGGAGGGAATGTAACCATTAACAATATTCAGGTTTATGGTTCGGCACAGCAGTATGGATTTTTTAGTGGAGGAGGTAGTTCTATTGGTATTGATAGTGGATTAGTACTTTCCACTGGGAGTATTAATGAATTGTGTCCAACCGGTGGTACTTGTAGTGTTACTGGAGCAACAGCTCCTGGTAATGGTACCGGAGTTAACTTTGGTCCCACATGGATGGGAAGCTCTTCAAACAATGCTTTGCTGAGTGTTTCAAATTTGGCAGCAAGTTTAATTCCGGGTGCGAGTGCGGCAGGAGATGTTAATGATGCATGTGTTATTTGGTTTGAGTTTGTTCCTACCAAAGATACCATGCAGTTTAACTTTATTTTTGCTTCAAATGAGTGGCCAACGTATCCTTGCTCAAGTTTTAATGATGTTTTTGGATTCTTTGTGAGTGGGCCTGGTGTTACAGGAACATATGCTGCCCCGGCAGGATTTCCTAACTCTCAGAATTATGCGGTTATTCCGGGAACAAATATCCCGATTACTATTTCTTCTATTAATGGAGCAGGATATTCAGGGTCATGTGGTACTCCTTCAAATTCAAGCTATTTTGTTCCTAACCCAACATCAACCCTTGTTGATGTAAATGCTTTTACAACATTAATGACCGTTGAATTCCCAGTTCAACCTTGCGATACTTATAGTTTTGCAATGGCCATTGGTGATGGGTCTGATGGAGCATTAAGCTCGTTTGTATTTATGGAAGCAAACTCTTTTGACGCTTCAGGTGTTGAAATTATTCCGGCACCACAATACAATACGCAGGGTGGAGATTCTATTTTGTTCGAAGGATGCGGTTCAGTAGATGTTGATTTTCACCGTTTAGATAATGTGCAGAATGCAGATACTATTCCTTTAGTAATTGCTGGGACTGCATTAATGGGAGCAGATTATACAAACATTCCAGATTCTATTGTTTTTGCCGCAGGCCAAGATACTGCCACTATTTCATTCTCAGTTATAGAAGATTACATTGCTGAGGGAATAGAGACAATAATCATAGGAATAGCAGATTCAACCATTTCATTGGCTTGTGGAGCAAACGGAGATTCTTTAATTATCGAAATACACGATAGGGTTCCTTTAAGTCTAACAGGCTCTTCGATTGATACTGTTTGGTGTACAGATGCTTCTCACCTTGTAGAGACTGTTGTAGATACCGGTATGTTGCCGGCTACATATGCTTGGTCAAACGGAAGTACAACAGCTTCGTTTAACTTAAGTAATACAACATTTACTAATGATACATCATTTCTTGTTACTGTAACAGGGGCATGTGGAGTAGATTCTATCATAGATACGGCACACATCATTGTTCAAAATCCTCCCACCTCAATTTTATGTCCTGATGATACAATAACGTGTGAAGATATGGGAGCGCCAATTACGGTTCAAACTTATGATGGGATGCCGGGAATGGTGTATCAGTGGAGTTCTGGCTGGTCAGGATCTGCATATTATCAAAACAACCCTTATGTGACAACAGATTATGTTGTTACGGCAACTCAGGCTTGTGCCGGAATGTTCTTGGTAGATACCTTTACATTAACAATTGATAACCCTCCTTTTGTAACAACTACTCATAATGATACAGTAACTTGTATTGATCCACCTGTAGACATTGCCGTTGAGGTTACCAACACAACTCCGAATTTCACCTTCCAATGGAGTAATGGAGTTACAGATTCAGTTCAAACCGTTAACCCCATGGTTACTACAGACTATTATGTGACTGTTACGGATGCTTGTGGTGTTAACTCTGTAGTAGATTCACTAACCGTTTGGGTCATTAATGATCCTGTAAGTATTGATGGAGAAAATGTAACCATACAATGTGTGGGAGACATCTTACCAATGAGCGTAGAAATTTCGGGAGGTTATCAACCTTATTCGGTTTTATGGAATACCGGAGAAACAGACTCTACAATAAATGTAACAACAGATTCTAATACAATATATACGGTGTCTGTAACAGATGTCTGCCAATTAGATACTCAAGTGTTAGATTTAACGGCTTTTGTAGCGACTTATCCAGACCTTCAAGTGATACCTTTTGAGGATGTAGTTTTAAATTGTCCGGGAAGACCTTTTGAATTTGGGCCAGCTCAAGTAGTAGGAGGTTCAAGTGATTATGTTGTTTCTTGGACCAATTGGAACGATCAAATCGACTACTTTGGAGGTGCAGTTGATACTACAACCACATTTACCTTTGAAGTAGCAGATTTGTGTAATTTGGATTCCGTAACAAGTGATGTCACTGTAACTATCAGAGAACATGATCCAATGGTAGCTGTAGTTTCTCCAGATACAATGTTGTGTCCTCAAGAACCTATTCAACTATGGGCATATCCTGAAGGGGGGGGAGGAAATTATTCTTATTCATGGTCAAACGGAGATAATGATAGCTTGAATGCTGTGGCACCACTTTCATCTTCTGTATATAGTGTTACCATTACAGACGATTGTGGAACCAGAGCAGTAAACTCGGTTTCGGTTGAAGTAAGTGCTCCAACGGCAATTTTTACGCACCAACACCTTGATGCTACAAATGTGATCTTTGCAAATGGGTCAGAAAATGCAACAAGCTATACTTGGGATTTCGGAGATGGAAATACATCTGTAGAAGAAGATCCTTGGCATACTTATAATTCAGCTCAACAATGGTATGTAACACTTTGGGCATATGATGATCATGGATGTGTAGATTCTGCGTATGTTATATTAGATCCACCGCTTAGAATTTTTATTCCATCAGCTTTTACTCCGGATGGAGATGGTTTGAACGATGTTTTCCAGCTGTATGGAGAAGGCTATAAATCGAATGATATGATTAAAAGTTTTTTAATTGTTATCTTCGATAGATGGGGGAATGAAGTGTTCTCCTCAAGAGATGCAAATTTTCAATGGGATGGTTCTTATAAAGGCAGTCCGGCAAGTGTAGGGGTTTATGTGTATAAGGTTAGAGTTG
>CERC01010219.1_pt1 | contig 13253 bp, 10 predicted proteins | sample 530921 | NCBI WGS metagenome assembly CERC01 (sample SAMEA2621099, study PRJEB7988) | marine metagenome | isolation source: saline water (ENVO:00002010), including
TACGAAGGCCGTGGCCTTGCGTCTTGGCACCCGCTACTGAACGGTGGTAGTAAAGACATGATGCATGAGTTGGGTATTTCTGTGCGTGACAAAACAGTAAAAGACTGTGATGTAGACCTAGATGACTTTGATCTATACGTGGCCGAGTGGCCAACTAGAGACATTGATTAATGAGCGCCCTTCAAGCAAGCATTGGCTTGTTAAACCCAAAAAGCCCAACCAATGTGGGGGGCGTATTACGTGCCGCGGGTTGTTACAACGCCAAGCAGGTGTTTTTTACTGGTAGCCGCTATTTACGCGCTAATAAGTATCACACCGATACCAAAAATGTGCTTGAGCATATTCCGCTCACGCAAGTCGAAAGCCTTGAGCAAGCAAAGCCTGAAGGTGCCACAACGGTGGTGATTGAGCTTGTTGAAGGTGCAACGCCGCTGCCTGAATTTAAGCACCCTGAAAACGCATTTTATGTATTTGGCCCTGAAGATGGCTCGGTCAGTAAAGACGTGCTGAAATGGTGTGATGAAGTAGTGTATGTGCCAACCATAGGTTGTATGAACCTAGCCGCAACCTGCAATGTTGTGCTGTACGACCGACTTGCCAAACTCGGTGGTATTGAGAGTTCAAACGACACCATTTGTAGTAGTCGAGACACTAACAACTCACTTAAATGGCAACAAAAAAAGAGCGCTAAATAGCGCTCTTTTTAGATTCAAACTCAAAACTACTTTTTAGTAATTTGTACGTTACTTTCAAGGCCAATGCCGTTGTCGGTAATGTCTGTGGCAAAATACACACCGACAGGTTGGTCGCGTAGCGAATCAAGCTCAGCCATTTCTTCATCACTTAATTGACCCGTTGATGCAATCGTATCAAGCAAAGGTAATAAGATTTTTTGTACGTCGAATGCCATGTTCACAAAGCCATTTTTAGTGACACTTTGCGACTCTAAAGTCTCGGCAATCTGCGCTGACTTATCACCCGTGAAAATCACAATATGATTTCCTTTAAGGGCCATTTTAATATCAAAGTTAAGTGGCACAGGCGATGGAATGTATTCATTGATCAGTACGGCATCACCATTGGCTGGTAGTTTTATGTTCGCAAGTGGCGGCACAAAACCTTGCGCAATTGAATACAAGCCATGGGCGTCGGTCGCCGATAGAGTAACAATGGCATCAAGTTTGTCTATTTGTGGGCCATTGTAGTCATCGATAGTAAATGCAGCGTCTTGAACGCTGACACTCATACCTTGTACGCCATTAGCAAAGCCCGACATCATAGCAAGGCCAGCGGTGCTTACTTCTTGCATTTCATTTTGTAGTGCGACAATTGGGCCACAGTTAAACTCAGCTGACTTTATTGCACCGGTTAGTGTATTAGCCAGTGGCAGTACTTTTGCTACATCAATACCATAGGCAACACTCATCATTTGCCCGTCAAGCCCAGTGGTATGTTTTGGTACAAAACCACGGACAGCTTGTAGCGTATTAAGTAAGTCTTGATCTGTGCTTTGCAATACTGCTTTTACGTCAAAGTCAGCGTAGTCAGCGGTAATACGGGTTTTTGTTGTGCCAGATACTGTTGCAGGCCATTTAGCGGCAATGGCAGCAATATCATCTTGACACTCAGGTGTTGAAATCATTGCTAATGCATTTGATTGCTGGGCTTTATCAAGTAGCTCTTTGAGCATTTGGTGTAAGCGAGAGTCTTCTTTGCCTGTTACAGCATTAGCGATACGTTGATGATCAACAAAGCCAACCGAGTTGCCATCAAGCGAGAAAGTTTTAATAAGCTCAGGTAGTTTTTTAGTCTCAGCCAGTGATTGAGCCGGCTTTTCTACACCAAGGGCAATACGTAAATCTTGATCATTAGTAAGCGCAGTGGTCAGGGTTAAGGTAGCCCAATTGTTGTGAGTTGATGCAATTAGGTTGATGTTATCTAGTCCTTCAAGCTCAATTGCAAAGCGGGTGTAACTTACGCCTTCAAGGCTTTCTGTGGTATACGCAATACCTGCTTCATAAGCAGATTGCTTAATGCTATTGATAATGCTGCTTTGATCAGCGACCTGAAAACGTACAATCGGCATTAAACCTTGCGCATACATCATGCCTTTGTAGTCATCACCAAAGCCCCAAATCGATTTGAAGGCATCGTAAGAGCTCAGTGATTGTTGGTATTTTTCCATCAGTGATGCAAGGAATAGGGCATTCTTATCATCAACGGTTTTAAGCTCAGCAATGATGGGCGTTAAATCGCTCGTGCCTTTCATTGCTTCTGGCATAAGCGCAAAGTATTTGCTGTACGGAAACGGCTTAAGTTGACCATAAAAAACCGCCGTATCTGCAGGCACGTAAGCAAGCTCAGGTAAATCTACATCAACACTGGCTTTATTTTGTGAGTACAACAATGCACCTGCAACAATGGCAATCGCGCCCCCAGCAAGAAGCTTATTATTCATAGGATGAATTCCTTTTTCTTTAATTAGTTGAAAAACATACCATGATTATCATCAACAGTTCTAGGTTTAGATACCTCTTAGAGTGAGATCATTATTTTTGTTTGTTTCAAATTATGTCTGAATTTCATCGCAAATCTTAGTAATAAATAATTGCTCATGTCATTTTGAATCAATAAAAAACAACGATAAGGAAAAGGATTTTGCCAGTAAATCAATTTTTTAAAGTAGCAACAACCCTCGTAGCATCGGCTGTGTTAGCCGCTTGTAGTTCACAACCTGTTGCGTTGGATCCTGTTATTGGTGATACAGGGCAAGCTTTATCGACAATTGCACTTAAAAGTGATGTTAAGCACTACGATTTGGCACTTGAGGTGTTTCCAGATAACCAACGTATTGAAGGAGTTGCTAGAACAGAGTTTAAAGTGCTAGAAGCCACTCAATTTGTAGAATTAAAATTGGATAGCCGCTTTACAATTAATGAAGTGAGCTCAAAAGGGGAGGCTCTTAAATATGAACGAGATGGCGGTGTAATTCGGGTTGACTTAGGTGAACAACAAGCAAAAGACAGTATGGTAAGCATTGCTATAGCCTATCAAGGGTTTCCTCATATAGCTAAAAATGCTCCTTGGGATGGCGGTTTTGTATTTTCAAAAACAGAGGAAGGTGAACCTTGGATAGCAACGGCTGTACAAGGTGAAGGCTGCGACTTATTTTGGCCATGTAAAGATCATTTTGCAGACAAAGCAGATAGTATGCGCATTCGTCTAACAGTACCAGAAGGACTGAGTGCGGTGACTAATGGCGTTTTACAAGAAGTGAAGCCAGTTGATGGTAATAAACAGCAGTTTGATTGGATGTTATCAGTGCCAGCCAGTGACTATAACATTGCAATTAATATTGGCCCCTATACGCGAATTCAAACCGATTACACCAGTGTTAACGGCGCGACTGTGCCCATCGAATTTTGGTCACTCAAAAAAAATGAGCAAAAAGCACGCGAGCTTATCGAAAATGATTTACGCCAACAGGTTATGTTTTTTGAAAAGATGCTTGGTCCATATCCATGGGGCGGTGAAAAGTTAGGTTTTGTTGAGACGCCACATTTAGGCATGGAACATCAAACAATCAACGCGTATGGTAAAAAATACAAACGCGACCCAAATGGTTATGATTGGTTACTGCAACACGAATTAGCTCATGAATGGTTTGGCAACTTAATGACTCATGAGAAGCTCAATGATGCATGGCTTCATGAAGGGTTTGGTTTTTATATGCAACCAAGTTACAGCCTATATAAGTTTGGTGACGCAGCTTATAACCACAGCATGTATAAGTCGTATTTAGGGCTGAAAAACTGTAAAGCCATTGTGCTTGATGGACAAGTAACATCTGACCAAGCGTTTAACTCTGATATATATGGCAAGGGTGGCTGGACATTACACACTCTTCGCTGGCTAGTTGGTGAAGATATATTTTGGCAAGCAACACGTGAGCTACTTTATGGTGTGAACGACACTAAGCAATTGGCTTATCCAATTTCACCGCGCTATCGAAATACCGACGAGTTTATTAGCATTGTTAATCGTTTAACGGGTAAAGACTATCAATGGTTTTTTAATATGTATCTTAAGCAGGCTGAATTACCTAAACTTGATGTTGTTCAATCAGCTAACAGATTGACACTTAAATGGAACAAGAACTCTTTGCAAGGAAAGTCATTCCCTATGCCAGTTCCGGTGCAAATAAATGGCTCGTTACAAACTTATTCTGTTGAAAGTAGCGAGATTAGCATTGCTTTAAAAGCGGGGGATCATGTGGTGATCGATCCAAACATGAAGGTGTTTAGGTATTTACCAATTATCGATAAATGTAAAACTGAGCAATAGCGAATCAGCCCGGCATTAATTACTTAATGCTGGGCTTTAAACTCAACATTCTTAGGCTAAATCGGCCGCGCTCGGCAATGAAGCAAATGCACCATAGCGGCTTACTGCAAAAGCGCCGGCTTTAGCTGCATAAGCAATGGTTTGTTCAATATTTGCTGGGGTTTGGCAAAACGCTTTAAAGCTTTGTTTGTTTTCACAATGCTGACCAATCTTTGACAGCATACCACCAATAAAGGCATCGCCAGCGGCTGTGGTATCAACCACTTTTGTAGCTGGTGGGCTAACTTGGCCTTTAAAGTCTGCGTGGTAAAAGCTGATTGCTTCGCCGCCATTGGTAACTAGCAAACAGGTTACACCTGCCTTTAAAATGGCATCGATAGTATGCTCAAGAGGCATTTCTTGATGGCTTTTTTGATTTAAAAACTCAAGCTCTTCAAATGACAGTTTTACGATATCTGCCAAAGATATAACATGCCACATTCTATCGAGTGTATGGCGCATACTTGGCCATAGGTTTTCGCGCAGATTCATGTCAAAGCTACAAATTGCACCGGCTTTTTTCGCCTGAGTTAAACCATAAATTGTTGTTTGATAGATGTTGTGCTCAGTCAGACTGTTGCTGCATACATGCATGATGGCGTGATTTGCAAACATTGCATGGTCGAAGTCGTCTACGCTATAAAGTAAATCAGCCGCTGGTGGGCGATAAAAGCTAAATGAGCGTTCACCACTTTCATCAAGTGATACAAATGCAAGCGCTGTTTTGGCTGCATCAGTAAAGCGGCAATAAGATGTATTAACGCTATGTTGATCTAGCTCATCTTTAATAAAGTGACCAAACATATCATCGCCTAACATGCCGCAAAAGCTGGTGTTTAGGCCTAGTTTTGCTGCTGCAACAGCCACATTGGCAGGTGCGCCACCTGCGTATTTGGTAAATGACTCTGGTTGTTTACCATCTGATAAAAAGTCGATTAATGCTTCGCCAAAACACACTAAACTCATTATGCATTCCTCAAGGTTAAGGTTCTTAATACTTCGTAGCAGGCACCCATAGTATGGTAGTCAGTTTTGCCTGCTGGCGATTTTTCGTCACTGTAAGGTTGGTTTTGGGCAGATAAAATACGATACCAAGCACCATATTGGTGATCTACCATATGCTGCCAACTGTACAGCCAAATTTTTTCGTACCATTGCCAATAGCTTTCGTCATTTGTGGCATCAGCGAGTAGGGCAGCTGCCGCTAATGACTCGGCCTGCACCCAAAAGTATTTATCGCTATCACAAATTTGTTTATCTGGTGCAAAGCCATAGAAAATGCCACCATGTTGCTGATCCCATGCAATGCTTAGGGTTTCATCAAACAGGCTTTTGGCGCGCGTTACCAACCAAGGTTCATCAATATGGCGGTGTAAAATAAGTAACAGTTTTGCCCACTCAGTTTGATGACCTGGCTGAAATCCCCAAGGTCTAAATAAATGCTGTGGGTCATCTTTGTTGTAATCTAAATCGATTTGCCAGTTTTTATTGTAATGCTCCCAGACAAACTGTTGGCTGTGTGCGGCCAGTTTTACAGTAAAGGTCTCGGCAAGCTGTTTAGCACGCTTTAAATAACGGGTCTCGTTGGTTGCTTCGAAACACATGAGTAAAGCTTCGCATAAATGCATATTGGCATTTTGGCCTCGGTAGTCATCTGCATGGCTAAAGTCGGCATTTTGTTCATCTAAGTAGGCATTATGCTGGGGTTCAAAGTAGTACTGCTCTAATAAGTCCCATACCTGCGAAATGGTATTTTTACAATCGCTAATGCCTGCTTTTAACGCAACTGCGTTTGCAAGCAATACAAAGGCAAGCCCGTAGCAATGGTTGGTATCGTCTAAAACAGTTACCTTGCCGCTCTCATCTTGCTTTATAAGCCAAGCATAACCCCCAGATGCTTGCTTATGCGCATGTTCAAGGTGGGCTAAACCATGTTTAGCAAGGCTTAAATATTCAGGCTCTTTGAACTCGATATACGCCATCGCGTAGTTAAAAACAAAGCGGGTACTCGATACTAAATGACGGGTTTGTTTATCGTAAATTGCGCCATCATTTTTAAAATACTGATAAAACCCAGCTAAGTCATGGGCTGTATGATCAACACAATGAGGATGATAAAAAGCAAGGATGTCTTTTATATGCTGTTTAAGAAAATCAGGGCTTTTAAAGTCAACTGTGGCCATGGTGTATCAATAAATCTATGTTCGTTCTGCAACTATAGCAGGAAATAAAAATATTGGAACGTTCCTAGTAAATCTTTGTGCTATTTTTGCTTCAATGTGTAGAATCAAAGATAACTTGTTAACGGAGTGAAAACCACGTGAGTGAAATAAATACAAACCAATCGTTTGTCGCCGATGGTTCGCAGCAAAATAAAAACTACCTGCTACCACTGACGGCAATGACAACCCTGTTCTTTTTATGGGGCTTCATTACAGTTTTAAATGACGTTTTAATCCCGCGTTTAAAAGGGGTATTCGATCTAACCTACACAGAGGCAATGCTGGTTCAGTTTTGTTTCTTTGGTGCTTACTTTATCGTTTCGCTACCAGCGGGTATGTTGGTTAAAAAAATGGGCTACAAAAACGGTGTACTAACTGGCTTAGTCGTGGCATCAATCGGCTGTATGTTATTTTACCCAGCGGTTGTTGTGCATGAGTACTGGTTATTCTTAGGTGCATTATTTGTACTTGCGGCCGGTATTACCGTATTACAGGTATCAGCTAACCCGTATGTTGTGGCGTTAGGTCCTGAAAAAACGGCATCGTCACGTTTAAATTTAGCACAAGCACTTAACTCACTAGGCACAACAGTTGGCCCATATGTGGGTGGTATTTTATTCTTCGGTACAGCGGGTACGTTAGCTGCAAACGCAGCAACCGCTGAGTCGGTAAAAGTACCTTACCTTATGCTTGCAGCAGCATTACTGACTATTGCTGTGGTATTTGCCTTCTTTAAATTACCAGTAATTGCAGAGCATACAGAAGAGCAAGACTGTAAAGCGAAAGGCCACAGCCTAGCTGAAGCACCTCATTTAATGATGGGTGTTGTGGGTATCTTCTGTTACGTAGGTGCTGAGGTTTCAATTGGTAGCTTCTTAGTAAATTACTTTGGTGAAGAGCATATTGCTGGCCTTGAAGAGCATGCGGCTGCAAGCCTAATTGCTTACTACTGGGGTGGTGCTATGGTGGGTCGTTTTATTGGCTCTGCTGCACTGCAAAAGATTGCGCCTTCAAAAGCGTTATTCTTTAATGCCATGATGGTTATTGTATTGCTATTAGTGACTATTTTCACTGAAGGTGATGTAGCGCTTTACTCTGTACTTGCGATTGGTTTATTCAATTCAATTATGTTCCCAACTATTTTCTCTGTTGCAATCGAAAGCTTAGGCTCACTTACTAGTAAAGGTTCGGGTTGGTTATGTTTAGCAATCGTTGGTGGTGCCTTAGTACCATTAGTACAAGGTGTGGTTGCAGATACGGTTAGTATTCAGCAAAGCTTCTTTGTACCAGTGATTTGTTATGCATTTATCGCTTGGTATGGCTTAAACGTTGTACGTTTGGCTGATAGCTGGAAGAAACGCATAGCTTAAATAGCTATTTAATAAAAAACCCCGCACTGAGATGCGGGGTTTTTTATGTTTGTAATTCAGTCTTATAAACAAAGTTAAATGACAAATAGATTTAATGAATACGTATTCAGAATGTATTTTTCACCTGTTTGTTAGGAACGTTCCAGTACTGTATTTTTTAAATTGATCTAATAATTTACTTTAGATGCAGGATTTGCTGCCGTTAACAAAGTAATTGATTTTTATGGAAAGCGTTTATTTTCAATAATGAACGTTTTTTCTAGTTTTAGCTTAAATTTATAAGACAAAGAGCTCTAAATTTGTTAAATATAAATGCGCTAACAACGAAAAAAATAACAAACAGGTTTGTCATGCAAAGCACTCTTAAATTTACCACCAAGGTAACTGTGGCTGCATCACTGGTTTTAGTGATCGTGCTCGGTTTATTCACGATTAACAACTTCATCTCTATGCGCAGCCAAACGCAGGAGCAGCTTTCGCTGGTTCTACAAGAGATTTCTCAGTCAGTGTCGCAAAACATAGCCAACTGGTTGAATGCTAAGTTAGCGATTGTCTCGTCGGTTGCTGACACATATCAACTTGGCGACAGTAAAGAACTGACACTCACACAACTCAACACAGCTGACAAAGCCGGTAACTTCAAAAATACTTATATTGGTATCACTGACGGCACCTTTGTGTTGAACGACCAATCTGTTGTGTTGCCACCCGATTACGACGCTACAACACGTCCATGGTACAAACTGGTTGAGAACAAAACCAATACTGCATTTACAGCCCCTTATATTGATGTAACAACCAATGAACTAACAATTTCGGCTGTAGCACCAATGCAAGCAAACGGCGTATTTAGTGGTGTTGCAGGTGCCGATATCGACATGAAAACCATAACTAAAATCGTCAACGAAATTGACTTTTTAGGTTTCGGTTATGGTTTTTTACTTGATAGTGAAGGGCGAATTTTAAGCCACCCAGAAACTAAATTTAACGATAAAAACATGCGCGACTTATTTGGCAAAAGCCTGTCGTTAAAATCTGAATTTGTAGAAGTACAGGTAGGTGGTTTAGATAAACTTGTTTCGTTCACTAAAATTAAAGGGATTCAAAACGTTGATTGGTATTTAGGAGTGGTGATCAACGAAGAAATTGCTTATTCATCAGTTGCCTCATTTAGAAATATGGCAGCTATTTATATGCTGATGGGTATTGTCGCGATTGTATTGATGATGCAGTTTTTACTTCGCTATTTAATGCGCCCAATGCAGCGCTTAAACGATGCAATTAAAGATATTGCAGAGGGTGAGGGCGATTTAACTCGTCGCCTTGAGGTCGAAAATAATGACGAGTTTGGCGAGCTAAGCCATTACTTTAATGCGTTTATCGAAAAAATTCATACATCAATTGAGCAAGTTAAAAATACCACCGTTGAACTTGAACGCCTAGTTGAGAGTTTAGTTAATCAAACTGAAGGCACCCTCGACATGTATGCAGACCAAACAAAACGCACTGATAACGTTGCCACCGCAATTAATGAGCTGACATCTAGCGCGGTAGAAATCTCAAATAGTGCTAGTAATGCATCAACGTTAGCAACCAGTGCTAACAGCCAATCTTTACAAAGCCAATCTGCCTTGGCTGATAACTTAGAGGCTATTAATGCTTTGTCTCGTAATATGGAGCAGGCACAAAAAACAATTAATAGTTTAGATGCACACACAGTAAGCATCGGCCAAGTTCTCGAAGTGATAAAAGGTGTTAGTGAACAAACTAACTTACTAGCGCTTAATGCTGCAATTGAGGCGGCCCGTGCAGGTGAAGCGGGTCGTGGTTTTGCGGTTGTTGCTGACGAAGTGCGTCAACTAGCCCATCGTACACAACAATCTACTCAAGAAATCGAAGACACTATTTCTCAGTTACAACAAGGTTCAGCCTCGGCGGTAGAGGTAATGACAGCCAGTATTCGCGATAGCGAAAAAAGTGTCGAGCAGGCACGTATTGCCGGCGATAAAATGGCTGAAGTCACACGAGCTATTGAATCAATTGACGACGTAAATCACAGTGTTGCTAATGCTACGACTGAGCAAAACCACGTGATCCAGAGCTTAGACAGTGACATTCATTCGATTAGCGAACTATCTAATCAAGGTCAAAGTAACCTTAACAATACACTTAATGAATGCACTAAGCTAAAAGCACAGTTTTATGAATTAGAAAAACTTGTTTTGAAATTTAAAGTTTAATTTTATACCGAGCATTTACAATTGGAACAAAACTGGCTTAGTGCCATCACCATAAACAGTGTCGACACGGCGGATAAACAACGCCGTGCTTTCACGTTATTTACTATGGCGTTTTTTGCCATCGTATTGATCACTTCGTTAGTGTTGTCTAACTACCATATTTACGCAGTGCAATTGACAGTGATGTTATTGGTAAGTGATATAACCATTGTTTTGTGTATGTTGTATTACTTCCGTACTGGTGCGCTGGTTTTAGTAACCAGTATCATTTTGTCAATTATTTTGTTGTTATGCATGTCTTTGGTTTATACCGGTGGCAAAGAAAATACGGCACTGTATTGGTTGATGTTTTACCCTATTGTAAGCTATGTCACATTAGGCTTAAGAACGGGCAGTATCCTTGTCGGTAGCATGTACTTAAGTGCATTGGTTTTATTACTCGGGCCAGATATTGGTCAAGCTAAATACGGGCCAGTCGAAATGTCGCGTTTTTTAGCTTCTTTTACCATGGTGATTTTGTTTTCTGCAATTAGTGAATACTTCAGACAAAAAAGCCATCAAAAGATTGCAGATATCACTTTAATTGAAAAGCGCGATGCCTTGACCGATCCCCTTACAGGCCTTGCGAATCGTCGTTATATTTATGAACATATTCAGCCTCGCCTTGAAGCTGAAGCGGCAAACTACTTACCCATGTCGGTATTATTGATTGATTTGGATAACTTTAAATCTCTCAACGATAGTTATGGCCATGACTTTGGTGATCAGGTCTTGATAGCGTTTACTGCTATGTTGCACGATAAATTGCGTGGCACAGATATAAAAGCACGCTATGGCGGCGAAGAGTTCATCATTTTATTGCCTAAGGCAGGGATTCAGATTGCCCATGCGGTAGCCGAAAAGTTACGTGCTTATGTTGCGCAAAAGCAAATCCCCTATGATGTTGGGCAGTCTGTTACCATTACTTGCAGCATTGGTATTGCTAGCCTAGAACGTGGAAGCCAGTTTAGTAAAACAATTAAGCAAGCTGATGACAACCTCTATAAAGCGAAAGCAAAAGGGCGTAACTTAGTAGTGTCGGAATTGAGTGAGATAAGCTAAATGGCAAAGCTAATTTATGTTTACGACCCCATGTGTAGTTGGTGTTGGGGCTACAGAGAAACTTGGTTAAAACTCCAAGCAGCCCTTGGTGGTAAACTTGCTATTGAATATAAAGTGGGTGGCCTTGCTCCCGATTCAGATGAGCCAATGCCAAAAGATATGCAGCAGTTTTTACAGCAAACATGGAAGCGAATAGAGCAGCAACTTGGCACACCGTTTAATCATGAGTTTTGGCAAACCGCGCAACCACGTCGCTCTACTTACCCAGCATGCCGCGCTGTGCTTGTGGCAAGGCAGCACAATAAAGAGCACGAAATGCTCTACGCCATTCAAAAAGCTTACTACTTAAATGCACAAAATCCATCTGACATCAGCACCCTTGCAAGCCTTGCAGAGCAAATAGGGTTAGAAAAAAACGTATTCATTAAAGAAATTGAAAGTGAAAAAATAAATTCATTACTTATGGCCGAAATAAACCAAGCCAGAAGCTTACCCATTCAAGGCTTTCCGTCTTTAGTCCTTGAAAATAAAGGGAAGTATGCTGCTATCCCGGTTAATTATCAAGACTGGCAAAGCACTTATCAGCAAATTAAAGACGTTATTTAATTTGGTTGCTGGTTAAGCCTATTGAATTAAAAAGTTTTAAGCCAAACGTGATAATTAACCTCGTTTTGGCTTTGTAACGAGCCCGAAGATGAAAATAGCTCAAATAAAGATCATATATCAGGGAGTTAGGCCAAATGTATATGCTCAAAATTAAAAATCAATTCAATCTCATCATCTAGTCTTCTTCCTGTTGGAGCAAATCCAAGCTTTTGATAAATTGAAAGTGCATTACCATCTTCTTTATCCATTGTGGTTAGTGACACACCTTGCAAACCTACGAGTGAGGCGTATTGCTTACTAAAATTAATTGCTTGTTTTCCCAGCCCAAGACCTTGAAAATTATAGTCAACCATAACGCGCCACAAGTAGAGATAATCTTTTTGAAAATGTTCATCGAAATCTTCGAGTATTCTTGGATCGATTAAAGATATTAAACCAGCAGGTTTATTATCTACATAAATGCCATAACTGATACTATCTTCGTTGAAAATAGCTTGAATAATCCACTCGGCATTGTTGTCGATAAGATGCTTTTGAGATTCTTTAACTTTGAGGTTGATAACTTGATCTGCAATATTACCGTTTAATTTTAAGAAGCTGACTTTACCCATACTGTTTATCTCAGATATATTTTGAGTTGTAATATATCAAAGAAACTTTTTAGTATTCTACTTTGTTAGTATTTTATCCTTCTTTAGGGTAACAAACCGAACCCAAAGCTAAAAATTGAAAATTAATAAGGACACAATTCTGCAACCTTTGCCTTATTCTTGCCCAATATAAACTAATTGTTACAGCTGTCATATTTTTGTATTTTTTGCGCAACATGCTTGTCATTTTTCATCGTTATCCTTTCGCACAGTAAAACAACCCCACTAGCAAATTAAGCTAACTTAACGAGTAAAGGTGTATGCGATGAAAGGCGTTAAACCACTGATTTTAGCAGGTATTGTAGCGGCATCTGCAGCAGTACATGCAAACGATCTAGATAAAGTAATTGATAAAAGCAGCGAGATAAACAAATCTGCAGCGCAATCACAAACTAAAATCGACAAGATTGCAGATTCAATGCAAGGTCGTTTACAACAATTCAAAGCCCTTAATAAAGAAATTGACGGCTTAACTGTTTATAACGCGCAACTTACTAAGCAATTAAACAACCAAATTGCTGAAATGGACGCGTTAAACGAGTCAATGGATCAGGTATCGGTTATCGAGCGTCAAATCACGCCGTTAATGATGCGTATGATCACAGGTCTTGAGCAATTTGTTGCACTAGACGTACCTTTCTTAACTGAAGAGCGTAGCAAGCGTATTGCATCATTAAAAGA
>CERC01066763.1_pt1 | contig 13246 bp, 13 predicted proteins | sample 530921 | NCBI WGS metagenome assembly CERC01 (sample SAMEA2621099, study PRJEB7988) | marine metagenome | isolation source: saline water (ENVO:00002010), including
TTTCTATTGACGGAACCACACAAGAGGTTTATGAACAATACCGCAGAAACGGAAAACTTGAAAAAGTATTGGCTGGCACGCGTAATGTAGTCAAATGGAAAAAAGAATTGAAGAGTAAAACGCCTCACATTATCTTTCAGTTTTTGGTGGTACGCCCCAATGAACATCAAATTGACGATGTGTATCGCATAGCTGAGGAAATTGGTGTAGACGAGGTTCGACTTAAAACAGCTCAGATGTATGAATATGAAAATGGCAACCCATTAATTCCTACCATTGAAAAATATTCACGCTATAAAAAACAGAAAGACGGGACATACACCATTAAAAATAGTCTCACCAATCATTGCTGGAAAATGTGGCACTCATGTGTTTTCACTTGGGATGGACTTGTGGTTCCATGTTGTTTTGATAAAGATGCCACACATCAATTGGGAGACATGAAAGACCACACGTTTAAAGAAATATGGCATGGGCCAGCTTATCAAAATTTCAGAAGAGCATTGCTCAAATCTAGAAGTGAAATCGACATTTGTAAAAACTGTACCGAAGGCACAAAAGTTTGGGCATAAAAAAAGCTGTTACATGTAACAGCTTCTTAAAAACGGTATCTGATCTGTTATGGTTTAAACAGTCATAATGTCTTTCTCTTTAGCAGCAACAATATCGTCTACTTTAGTGCTATACTTATTGGTCAATGATTGAACTTCTTCTTCTGCATCTTTTTGAGCATCTTCAGGAAGTCCGTCATTTTTCAACTTTTTGATTTCATCGTTAGCATCTTTTCTTGCATTGCGAATACTCACTTTGGCATTCTCACCTTCTGCCTTTGATTGTTTTACCAATCCAAGTCTACGCTCTTCTGTTAATGGCGGAATATTGATCATAATCATTTCACCATTATTTTGTGGATTCAATCCTAAATTAGAATTGATGATGGCGCGTTCAATATCTTGAAGAATTGACTTTTCCCAAGGCTGCACTGAAATTGTTCTGGCATCAGGAGTATTGATGTTCGAAACCTGGCTCAAAGGCGTCATTGCTCCATAGTATTCTACCATAACACCACCCAACATGGCCGGAGATGCTTTTCCTGCTCGAATTTTTGCCAATTCATCTTTAAGATGGCTGATGGCTGCATCCATCTGATCAGTTGCTTCCTGAAATATGAGGTCTAACTCTTCGTTCATTGTTTTTGGATTTGTGCGCACAAAGAAAATAAATTTTTAATCACATCTGAAAAACACAGATCAAACCACATAAGTTTAACTTTACAAAAGTTAATAGCAATCATTTATGGCACATTTCTCTCCCGACTTTCTTCAATTCTTTATCGATTTAGCACCAAACAACCATAAAGAGTGGTTTGATGAAAACAGACAACGTTACCACAAGAATGTAAAAGAACCTTTTGAAAATTTTGTTGATGCGCTTATTGAAGCGTTAAAACCTTATGACAAAGGAATTCCTGAAGATTTAACATATAAAAACTGTGTTTTCAGAATCAATAGAGACATTCGATTTAGTAAGGATAAAACACCTTATAAAATGAATAGGAGTGCAGTTATTGGCCCTCAGGGAAAGAATGATCATGGTATTCCCTCTCTTTATTTTGAGGCAGGCCCAGAACATTTTAGAATTTACACAGGAGTTTACTCTCCTCAAAAACATGAGATCGAAAGTATCCGACACTACATTGCCGATCATAGTGACGAACTAGATAAAATCATTATTGCTGATCAATTCAAAAAAGAGTTTGGAGAAGTAAAAGGCGACAAGTACAAGGTGCTTCCTAAAGCTTACAAAGCTGTTGCAGAAAAACAGCCCCTCATCTTGAATAAAAACTGGTATGTGTTCAAGACCTATGATCCGAAAGTTATCCTTCAAGAGGATCTAATTGATATTGTAGTGAATGATTTCAAAACCATTCAACCTTTTCAAGATTATTTTAGAAATGCGCTAGGCATCAAATAAAAACTGCAGCTTAAGCACTACGTCTCCTCAGTGAGGAGTTCATGCACAAGCTGCAGAAAAAAAATATTTTGATGTAAAAAAGACTAGGTCTTAGGAAACAATTGTTCCTACATTTTCACCTTGAACTACCTTTAACAAGTTTCCACCTGAATCCATATCAAAGACAACAATTGGCAAGTCGTTTTCTTTACAGAGAGTAAAGGCTGTCATGTCCATTACGTTTAGCCCTTTCTTAATGCATTCGTTAAATGACACCTGATCATATTTTGTTGCTGTAGGATCTTTTTCAGGATCTGCTGTATAGATTCCATCTACACGTGTTCCTTTCAAAATAACATCTGCACCGATTTCTATAGCTCTAAGCGATGCTGCTGTATCTGTGGTAAAATAAGGATTACCTGTTCCCGCTCCAAAGATGACAACACGGCCTTTTTCTAAATGACGTGTAGCTCTTCTTTTAATAAAAGGCTCAGCAATCTGCTCCATCTTAATGGCCGATTGCAAACGTGTTTGAAGTCCACTCGCCTCAAGAGAACTTTGCAGTGCCATACTATTAATCATAGTAGCTAACATTCCCATGTAGTCACCTTGAACACGGTCTATAGCTCCGTCTACCTGCTGTATTCCTCTGAAGATGTTACCCCCTCCAATTACAATTGCTACTTCAACACGAGCATCAACTAATTTTTTAATTTCTTGTGAGTATTGTGACAATCGGTTATGATCTATTCCGAATTGTTTTTCGCCCATTAGGGACTCACCACTAAGCTTAAGGAGAATTCTTTTGTACTTCATAAGAGGAAAAGTTTAGGCAAAAAAAAGAGAGATTAATTAAAATCTCTCTTCCTTTATGAAATTTATTTTTCAACCATAATGATTATGAAAGCGAAAATCTCAAGTATTCAGTTACTGTAAGACCGTTTTCAGTATCGTTAAGGTATTGCTTTACAGACTTTTTGTTGTCTTTAATGAAAGCTTGCTCTAGAAGTGTATTTTCCTTGAAGAACTTGTTCAATTTACCGTTGGCAATTTTATCAACCATTTCTTCAGGCTTACCTTCTTGACGGATAAGGTCTCTGGCAATTTCTAATTCTTTCTCAACAACATCTGCTGGAACGCTTTCTTTATTCACAGCAACTGGATTCATTGCGGCAATTTGCATTGCAACATCTCTTCCAGCACCTTGAACAGCATCTCCAGTTTTAGACAAACCTACTAAAGAAGCAATTTGGTTTCCAGGGTGATTGTATGCTACAACTGTTTCAGCTGCAATGTTTCCTAATTTAGAAACTTCAATCTTCTCACCAATTTTACCAATCTGCTCAGTAATCTTTTCAGAAACTTTAAGACCGTCTAATTCTAGTTCGTTAAGTTCTTCAACAGTTTTCACACCATTATCAAGTGCTACTTTAGCAATTTGGTGAGCAAAATCTGAGAAGTCTGCGTTCTTAGCAACGAAATCTGTTTCACAGTTAAGTGTAACAATTACACCTGTAGAAGCATCTTCTGTTGCCATAGCTACTGTTAAACCTTCAGAAGCTTCGTTGTCACCGCGCTTAGCAGCAACTTTTTGTCCTTTTTTACGAAGGATTTCAACTGCTTTTTCGATATCACCGTCAGCTTCAACCAACGCTTTTTTGCAGTCCATCATTCCTGCGCCTGTTTTCTTTCTCAGGCTGTTAACCTCTGCAGCAGTAATGTTTGCCATTTTTAATTCTTTTTAGTGTATTTATTGCGAATTATTCTGCAGTTTCTTTTGCTTCTTTATCGGCTTTCTTGTCAGCCTTTTTGGTATCAGCAGTTTTTTCTTTCTCTGCTTTACGCTCGTTCAAACCTTCAGCAATTGCTTCAGTCATGATTGAGATGATTTTTTCAATTGAACTTGAAGCATCATCGTTCCCTGGAATTGGGAAATCAACCACGTCTGGGTTTGAGTTCGTATCTACCAATGCAAAAGTTGGGATATTTAATTTTCTTGCTTCTGCTACAGCAATGTGTTCTTTCTTAACATCAACAATGAACAATGCTGCTGGAAGACGAGTAAGATCAGCAATAGAACCTAAGTTTCTATCTAATTTCTCACGTTGACGAGTAAGCATTAAACGCTCTCTTTTTGCAATGTGAGTTGCTGTTTCGTCTTTCAATAATTTTTCAATAGCACCCATCTTGCGGATCGCTTTACGGATAGTCGCAAAATTGGTTAACATTCCACCTGGCCAACGCTCAGTAACGTATGGCATATTTACAGCACCTGCTTTTTCAGCAACAATATCTTTCGCTTGTTTTTTGGTTGCTACAAACAAAATCTTCTTCCCTGATTTAGCCATTTGACGAAGTGCATTGGCAGCATCATCAGCTTTAGCTACAGTTTTGTGAAGATCAATAATGTGGATTCCGTTGCGCTCCATGAAGATGTAAGGAGCCATTTTTGGATGCCACTTTCTAGTAAGGTGTCCGAAGTGTACACCTGCTTTTAAAAGTTCTTCGTAATTGGTTCTAGCCATTTTTAATTTTTTAAATTGTTCACCTTCCTTCTACTCATTTTGAGCAACCTTCAGGTTTTGCCATATGACAGTCCTGAACAGTTTAGATACTAAACGAATAAAGGCTGAATCTGAATTAACGTTTCGAGAATTGGAATTTCTTACGCGCTTTCTTCTGACCAAATTTCTTACGTTCAACCATACGAGGGTCACGAGTCAACAACTTCTCAGCTTTCAAAGCCGGACGATGCTCTTCGCTAATCTCACATAATGCACGAGAAACTGCCAATAAGACCGCATCTACTTGACCAGTAAGGCCACCACCTTTAACGTTTGCTTTAACATCGTACTGACCTGCTGTTTCAGTAACAACAAACGGACGATTCAAACGTGCCTGTAAAACTTCAGTTGGAAAATACTCTTTAGCGTCTTTTCCGTTTACAGTGATAGTACCATTACCTTGCTTCAAATAGATACGAGCAACAGAAGTTTTGCGTCTTCCTAATGTGTTGATTACATCCATGTTTATCTAATTGTATTAAGGTCGATTTTACTTGGCTTTTGAGCTTCTTGCTTGTGCTCTGCACCTTGATATACATAAAGGTTTTTCATCAAAGCACGGCTCAACTTATTTTTAGGAAGCATCCCTTTAACTGCATTTTCAATAATGCGGTTAGGATCTTTTGCCATTACTTCCTCAGCTGTTGCTACACGCTGTCCACCAGGATAACCTGTATGACGGATGTATTCTTTTGTAAACCACTTGCTACCAGACAAGTTGATTTTCTCAGAATTAACAACAACAACGTTATCTCCACAATCAGAGTGCGGAGTAAAACTTGGTTTGTGTTTTCCTCTTAAAATTAGTGCTACGCGAGATGCTAAACGACCAACAGTCATTCCTTCTGCGTCTACCAATACCCATTGCTTGTCGGCATTTTCTTTATTAACCGACTTGGTTTTATAACTAAGCGTATCCAATGTTACGTTTTTTTAATTGTTAACCAATACTTTAACGACCCCTCCAAAAAGGGGCTGCAAAGCTATTATTAAATTTCAAATACAACAAGTTTTTTTCAACACCCCCTGTTCATAACCAACCGGATGCAGAAAAAAGACTTATAAATCATTACGCAGGAGCGCATTTGCACTCCGTGGATTTTGGTTTCAGCTCAAGAAGGCATCGGGCAAACACCTCAAAAGCAAGCTTTTAAAACAGATCTCACTCATCGTGGCTCACAACACTATGTGTTAGACCCTTCAAAAGCGGGTGCGAAATTACATGTTTTTTTGAAATACTCCGAATGGAATTGGAACAGAACGCATTAAAATAAAAAAAGCCCCATCTAATGATGGAGCTATTTCAAATCATCTGCTTGATTGTATCATTTATTGGATAACACCAAGCGCTTTTCCTACTTTAGTAAAAGCGGCTATGGCCTTGTCTAAATGTTCCATTTCATGTGCTGCTGATAATTGCACTCGAATTCTGGCTTGTTCTTTCGGAACTACCGGATAGAAGAACCCTATAACGTAAATTCCTTCTTTCAAAAGTTCATCTGCAAATTGTTGAGATAACGCTGCATCATAAAGCATAATCGGAACAATCGCTGAGTCTCCATCTTTAATGTCAAAACCAGCTGATTTGATTCCCTTTTTGAAATAGTTCACATTGTTTTCCAATTTATCGCGCAATTCAGTTGTTTCGCTTAATAAATCAAACACAGCGATTGATGCACCAACAATAGATGGAGCTAGTGAATTTGAAAACAAATAAGGTCTTGAACGCTGGCGCAACAGTTCAATAATTTCTTTTCTTCCTGTTGTAAAGCCACCCATCGCTCCACCTAGTGCTTTTCCTAACGTACCGGTAATAATATCAACACGACCAATTACATTATTCAATTCAATAGAACCTCTACCTGTTTTACCGATAAACCCTGTAGCATGGCATTCGTCTACCATTACTAATGCATCGTATTTATCAGCTAAATCACAGATTTTATCCAATTGTGCAACATAACCGTCCATAGAGAAAACACCATCAGTAACGATTACTTTGAAACGCGCTCCTTCAGCGGCTTTTAATTGCGTCTCAAGGTCTTCCATATTGTTGTTTTCATAACGAAAACGCTGTGCTTTACACAAACGCACACCATCAATGATAGAGGCATGGTTCAATGAATCTGATATAATTGCATCTTCTGCTGTTAGTAAAGGTTCAAAAACACCTCCGTTAGCATCAAATGCTGCTGCATACAGAATAGTGTCTTCCGTACCTAAAAACGTAGCAATTTTTTCTTCCAACTCTTTATGAATGTCTTGTGTTCCACAGATGAAACGAACTGATGACATTCCAAAGCCATGAGAATCTAACGTCTTATGAGCTGCTTCAATCACCTTTGGATGAGAAGACAACCCTAAATAGTTATTCGAACAAAAATTGATTACTTCTTCTCCTGTGCTAATCTTAATAACCGCATCTTGAGGTGAAGTAATAATACGCTCTTTCTTGAAAAGACCCGCTTCTTCTATCGATGTTAATTCTTGTTGTAAATGTTCTTTTATACTTCCGTACATGATAATTCTACTTTGGTTCAAAGATATTGGATCAGGATAGTAATCCAACAAAAAAGGAGAGTTCAACAACCCTCCCTTTTCATTTCTTAATAATATTACGATCTGCTTAAATAACTCCCTGATCAATCATAGAGTCAGCAACTTTTACAAACCCAGCAAGGTTAGCACCTTTTACATAATCAACTACACCATGTTCATCTCTACCGTATTGAACACAAGCTTCGTGAATGTCTTTCATGATGGTATGTAAACGTGTATCAACTTCTTTTCTAGACCAGTTCATACGCAAAGAGTTTTGCGACATTTCTAGTCCTGAAGTAGCTACACCACCAGCATTTGCAGCTTTTCCTGGTGCGAAAATCACTCCGTTTTCTTGAAGCAATGCAACAGCATCTGGAGTACAAGGCATGTTCGCACCTTCAGCAACAGCTTTAACACCACTTTTAATAAGTGCTTCAGCATCTGAAGAGTTCAACTCATTTTGAGTCGCACAAGGAAGTGCTACATCAATTGTACAGTCTACATGCCATGGGCGTTGACCTTCAAAGAACTCTACACCAAACTCGTCAGCATATTCTTTAATACGTCCACGTTTAACGTTTTTCAATTCTTTTAAGAAGTCAAGCTTTTCAGCATGAATTCCGTTTGGGTCATAAATAAACCCTGATGAATCTGATGCCGTAACTACCTTACCGCCAAGGTGTGTTACTTTTTCGATAGCATATTGTGCTACGTTTCCTGAACCAGAAACCACTACACATTTGCCATGAATAGAATCACCAACACGGTTCAACATGTTTTCTGCAAAATAAACAGCTCCATATCCGGTAGCTTCTGGACGAATCAACGATCCTCCCCAATTCAATCCTTTACCGGTTAAAACACCTGTAAATTCATTTCTGATACGTTTGTATTGACCGAACATATAACCAATTTCACGTCCGCCCACGCCTATATCTCCGGCAGGAACATCTGTATTTGGTCCAATATGACGAGCTAGTTCAGTCATAAATGACTGGCAAAAGCTCATTACTTCACGATCCGATTTTCCTTTAGGATCAAAATCTGAACCTCCTTTACCGCCTCCCATTGGAAGGGTTGTTAATGAGTTTTTAAAGATTTGTTCAAACCCTAAGAATTTCAATACCGAAAGGTTCACAGTTGGGTGAAAACGAAGTCCACCTTTGTATGGTCCAATAGCCGAGTTAAACTCTACTCTATATCCTCTGTTCACATGAACATTTCCTTGATCATCTGTCCAAGGAACTCTAAACATAATTACACGCTCAGGCTCAACAATTCTATCGAGAATGTTTGCAGCCTTGTAACGTGGATGTTCTTCGATATAAGGTATCACGGTCTCAACCACTTCCTGAACAGCCTGAAGAAACTCTGGCTCGTTAGGATTCATAGCACGAGCTTTCTCCATAAAGGAGTCAATCTGAGCTTGGTACTTGTTGTTTGACATGCTTTTAAATATGTGTTTTGTTTGAGGCAAATGTAAACTTTTTTACAGATGGAAAGTGACTGCTAACTCAGTGTTTTAAACACCGAAATCTTTAGAAAAGATAATGTTTTAATTTCGCTGAAAATTTGAAGAAATGCGGAAGAAAATAATGCTTTTAGGGAGCGGAGAACTGGGAAAAGAGTTTGTGATTGCTGCACAGCGTTACGGACAATATGTAATTGCTGTTGACAGTTATGAAAACGCACCGGCAATGCAAGTTGCTCATGAAGCTGAAGTCATTAATATGTTAGATGGCTCAGCATTAGATAAAATAGTTGAGAAACACCAACCCAACTTTATCGTTCCTGAAATTGAGGCTATCCGCACAGAACGTTTTTACGATTACGAAAAACAAGGCATTACTGTGGTTCCTTCTGCGAAAGCAGCCAATTTTACAATGAACCGAAAAGCTATTCGCGATTTAGCCGCTAAAGAATTGGGGTTACGCACCGCTAAATTTCAATATGCAACCAATGCCGAAGAGTTAAAAGCGGCTACTGAAGTATGTGGAATTCCATGTGTTGTAAAACCTCTGATGTCTTCATCTGGAAAAGGACAAAGTGTAATAAAAAGTGAAGCCGACATTCAAAAAGCATGGGATTATGCATTAGAAGGTTCTCGTGGTGATGCTACAGAAGTTATTGTAGAGGAATTCATCAACTTCACTAGCGAAATTACCTTGTTAACGGTTACGCAAAACAGCGGAACAACATTATTCTGTGCACCAATTGGTCACCGACAAGAACGTGGTGATTATCAAGAAAGTTGGCAACCATCCGAATGCTCTGAAGCTCAACTTAAAGAAGCACAAGAGATGGCTGCTGCTGTAACCAAAGCATTGGGTGGATCTGGAATTTGGGGTGTTGAGTTTTTCCTTGCTGAGGAAGGAGTTTATTTTTCTGAACTAAGTCCTCGTCCACACGATACTGGAATGGTTACAATGGCCGGCACACAAAACCTGAATGAGTTTGAATTGCATCTGCATGCCATATTGGACTTACCTATTCGTGAGATTGAACTGCTTAGAAATGGTGCTAGTGCTGTAGTTTTAGCTACTGAGCAAAGTACCAATTTTGAAATACAGGGTATTGAAAAAGCTTTAACGGTTGAAAACACGGGTATTCGCGTTTTTGGAAAACCGAGCACTCGTCCATACAGAAGAATGGCCGTAGCCCTAAATTGGGGGCCTGTTGAAGAAGCAATTTCGACTGTTGTTGAGCGCGCCAAAGAAGCTGCTGGCTTTATAGAAGTTGTATCTAAATAAGTTGATAATACTTTCCGGGAAGGCTTCTTATTAGTCCGCTCATTTCTAAACTTAGCAGATGAACACTGGCCTGATGAGGAGCCAAACCGGTTTCATAACACAGTTCTTCCAAAGCTATTTTTTGCTCCGTATTTAGGCTTTTTAGCAATTTTTCTTCTTCGGGCTGTAGGTCTAAAAAGAGTTGCTTTTGCAATGGCTGTTTAGTGGTTTGTTTCATCTTTCCCCACCCTAAATTATACTCTAAATCTTTTGCTCCGGTGTAAATCAACGCTTTCTGACTTTTGATTAAGTGATTGCATCCTTCAGAATTTCGGTCTGTCAACTTGCCTGGAACTGCAAACACTGCCCGATTGTATGAATGGGCAATTCCTGCAGTAATCATTGAACCTCCTTTAATTTGTGATTCAACAACAATAACTGCATCACACATACCAGCTACAATACGGTTTCGTTCTGGAAAATTGCCCTTGTCGGGATTGGTCTGGGTCATGTATTCAGAAATTACCCCTCCATTGTTTCTCATTTCCCTTGCTAATGAAGTGTGTACATTGGGATAAATCCGGTCTAGTCCGTGAGCCAAAACGGCAATGTTTTGCATATTATGCTTTAATGCTGCCTGATGAGCGTATCCATCTATTCCAACAGCTAAACCACTTACAATTGTAACATTATAAGCTTTTAGTTCTTCTACTATTCGCTCAACAGTCGAAATTCCATAGGTAGTTGCTTTACGTGTACCCACAATGGCAATCATCCGCTCTTCGTTCAAACGCATATTTCCTTTTTTGTAGAGTAATGCAGGAGCATCAGTACAATGTTTTAAGCGGTTAGGATATCCTTTGTCTAGAACAGTAATTACATCCAGTTCATGGTCACGAATAAAGTTGAGCTCTTGCTCAGCTCTTAGAAGGGTAGATTTATCTTTTATGGAAGTAATAATTCTATCGTGCAGTTGAGGAATTTGCCTTAATTCTTTTTCTGGAGTCTTAAAAAGAAATTCTGCGCTTCCAAACTCCTCTAGAATAGCTCTCGTTTTACGGGTACCAATACCATTTACCAGAGTAAGTGCAATTATATATAGTAAGTCTGTTTCTTGTGGCATCAAAGTTTTTCACTGAAAAATACAGATTAATTTAAAATCCGTATGCCGGGTTTTCAGAAGAGAATGCCAATCGACCAAACTCAGGATTGAGGTAACATTCTTGCATCATGTATTCAGCAAAAACTCCTTTATCATCGTCTATACGCTGATACCAAGGAATAAAATGATTTACATCGATGTAAAGCACAATGCGTTTCCCATAAAAATTGGGCACTAAAATTTTCTGTCCTTCTTCAACATCAATATAACTGTGAATCGCTTCGTTTGCTTCAAGAATCAGATGTTCCGGAACTAATAATTTTCTTGCGATTTCAATTACATCTTCACCATATGCCACAGTATAAGATTCATATTTAAAGTCTTGGTTATAAATCTCTACATGGTGGCACGCATGTCCTTTATACTTTATCTGTCCTTTGTAGAAAAAGCGATCATTAAACTCTCCCAATACGTCTGCTTTCTTAAGCGACTCAGCAATTACATTCGCCAAGTATTGTCCTCCTGCCTCAAATATAGTGTGATGACGGTTGCTTCTCATTATTGATCCATAAGGATCTAAATCCAAATTAATGTATGGAAACTTGTTGGGGTTGACTAAAGCATCACCATCGTTTTTACCTTCAATATACAAGACCTCGGAGCCTTTCCCTCCATCTGGCTTAATGGCTTGGACGTATATTTTAAGCTTAGGTTTGAACTGAATTTTTGCCTGTGCTGCTGCCGGAACTAATTCACCATCAATTCGTTCATTTGAACTTTGCTCAAACTGTATCCCTTCAAGGTTTAAAAACGTATTACACATTCCTTCCAGAGCCATGCGTGCTCTAGCCTTTTGCTGACTAGCTCCAATTAAAGGAAATAGCAATAGGAAAAAAAATACTGTTGTTTTTGTCTGGCCTTTAAGCTTCATCCTGATTTCAAAACTAATAAACCTTTTCTGCATTTGTGTTGCAGTGAATTTGACAAATGAAAGACGGATTTTGTTTGTATTTTGTTACTTTCGCTTTCTTCAATGATTGACTTATCAACACATATACGCGAGTTACTCGCAGACAATGACTGTGTTATTGTTCCTGGGTTTGGTGGTTTTGTGCTTAATTCGCAACCTGCGCGAATTGATGAGTTACAGCATAAATTTTACCCTCCTGGAAAAAGTTTATCATTCAACAAGAAATTACAGCAAAATGATGGTTTATTAGCTCATCATATTGGTCTTCAAACAGATCAATCATATGATGATGCTTTACAGGTTATCCATGAAGCTGTTATGGCTCTCAAAAGAGATTTGTCTGTTCAGAAGAGTGTCGTTTTTCAGCACATTGGCGCATTCCGCCAAGACAATTTGGGAACTCTTGTTTTTGAACCTCAATATAGCGAAGAAGGGGGTGTTGATACTTTTGGATTAGAGCCTTTTCATGCTTTGCCTATTGACAGAAGCCTTGATAAAGACACCTTTTCTGAGAAAGTCATCCCAGTTCAGAATTCATCCAAAGAAAAAGAGCAAACCTTTGCTTCGGCAACAACCTCACCTAAACGTAACTGGGTAAAAACTGTTGCACTTGGAGCTATTGCTTTACCTCTTGTTGGTTATGTTACTTGGCTAGGAGTTGACAGTGGTATCTTTAAACAGGATAAAAGGTTTCACTACTCAGACCTCAACCCTTTTTCAGAAAAAATTTGTGAACTCTATGTTCCGAATAACTCAACATACAAAGCTGACCTTTTAAAAAGTGAAGAAGCTCTATTTGAACTTCCTCCTCTTGAAGAATTAGAAAGCCCGTATGTAGAGTTAAAGTTAGTTGATGAAGCAGAAGGAACAGTAACTGTTCAAGTCAATGAAGTTACACCTCCTATTATCAGCCAAAATAGTGATGTGGTTTCCGAGCAATCTACCATCTCTGGCTACTACATTATTGCTGGTTGTTTTGGTGTTCGGGAAAATGCAGAACGTTTGGTAAAAGAACTTCAGCACTTAAGTTATGAAGCTTCAATTCTTGACAAAGACAAAAGTCTATTTCGTGTTTCAGCAGGGCGATATTCATCTCAAGAAGAAGCTAAAGATGCTCTGCAATCCTTTAAAACAGCTGTTAACAGTTCTGCTTGGTTGACAAAAAAGTAGAATCTCTACCCTTTTATTAGTCTACTATATCAATTTCAACATCTCCGTAACGTGAATTGATCGTTACTACACTTGCTTTTTCTCCTTCAGATTTAAAGCTTGCTTTAACCGTCTTGCTAGTAAAACTCTCTTTTTCATATAGCACATTAGCAGCTGAAGGCAAATCAATATCGGCATAAGACAAACTAGTTTCTAACTTGATATTTGATCCGCTCTC
>CERC01006920.1_pt1 | contig 13166 bp, 9 predicted proteins | sample 530921 | NCBI WGS metagenome assembly CERC01 (sample SAMEA2621099, study PRJEB7988) | marine metagenome | isolation source: saline water (ENVO:00002010), including
TATGAAAGAGGGAATGCATCATGATTGAAGCTGTAATTCGCTGGTCTGTTCAACATAGAATATTGGTGCTACTCGCAGCGGTCACACTAACACTGAGTGGATTGTATGCAGTGAAGCACACGCCAATTGATGCCATCCCCGATTTGTCGGATGTGCAAGTCATCGTAAAAACCAGTTACCCGGGGCAGTCTCCCCAGGTCGTTGAAGATCAAATTACGTATCCGTTAACCACGGCGCTCATGTCCGTTCCCGGTGCACGTACGGTGCGAGGTTTTTCATTTTTTCAAGATTCTTATGTTTACATCATTTTTGATGAAGACACGGATATCTATTGGGCGCGTAGCCGGGTTTTAGAATATTTAAATCAGGTTTCTGACCAGTTACCACAAGGGGTTAGCCCTGCATTGGGGCCAGATGCCACAGGAGTAGGCTGGGTATACCTTTATGCGTTACTTGATGAAACTAATACCCACAGTTTGGCCGATTTACGAGCAATTCAAGATTGGTTTTTAAAATATGAATTGCAAAGCGTGAGTGGTGTGTCTGAGGTGGCCAGTTTAGGCGGAATGGTAAAGCAGTATCAGCTGCAGATATCGGTGCCTAAACTCCGCGCCTATAATATACCGCTGTCTCATATTAAGCGCGCAGTTGAAAGAGGAAATCAGGAGAGTGGGGCTTCGGTTGTTGAATTGGCAGAAGCTGAGTACATGGTGACAGCCACAGGATACTTGCAAGATATAGCCTCAATAACGCAATTACCCCTTGGGGTGACTCACCAAGGGGTTCCGCTTACGGTGGCCGATGTGGCCACTGTGGTAGAGAGCCCAACCCTGCGTCGCGGTATTGCGGAACTCAACGGCAAAGGTGAAGTGGTGGGGGGCATTATTGTTATGCGCTATGGCGAAAATGCCCAAGCCACTATTACCCGGGTGAAACAGAAACTGGCAGCCTTGGCAGACGGATTGCCAGACGGCGTGCGTATTATACCGGTGTACGATCGTTCTACACTTATTGGTGACGCCGTAAATACACTGTGGAGCAAGCTCATTGAAGAGCTCATTGTGGTGGGTGTGGTGTGCATGGTTTTTTTGTTTCATCTACGCTCCTCACTGGTGGCGATTATCTCGTTGCCGGTGGGTATACTTTGCGCTTTCATCCTTATGAAACTACAGGGGCTGAATGCCAATATTATGTCTCTTGGAGGCATTGCTATTGCGATTGGTGCAATGGTGGATGGTGCTATTGTCATGGTGGAGAACCTGCACAAGCACATTGAGCAGGAAGAATTACGCACCCAGGGCGCGCCTTTAACCAATGAAAAACGCTGGTCTCTCGTCATCGCATCAGCCAGCGAAGTGGGGCCAGCTTTGTTTTTCTCATTGCTTATTATTACGGTCTCTTTTGTGCCCATATTTGCCCTTGAAGCACAAGAAGGGCGACTTTTCTCGCCCTTGGCCTACACAAAAACTTATGCAATGGCTGCTGCTGCCGCCCTAGCGATTACCTTAGTGCCAGTGCTGTCTGGGTACTTCGTTAGAGGGCATATTCGCAGTGAGTCGCATAATCCTGTTCACCGAGGTTTGCTTAAAGCCTACTTGCCATTGCTAACACAGGTATTAAACCACCCCAAAAAAACGCTTTTTATTGCGCTAGTATTGCTGATTTCCGTGGTGTGGCCCCTTAATAAAATGGGCAGTGAATTTATGCCTACGCTTAACGAAGGAAGCTTAATGTATATGCCGAGTACCGACCCCGGCATTTCCGTCGGCAAGGCGCGCGAATTACTGCAGCAAACTGATAAGCTTATTGCCACTGTCCCTGAAGTTGCCCAGGTATTTGGTAAAGTGGGAAGGGCCGAAACAGCCACAGACCCTGCTCCGCTTACCATGATGGAGTCATTTATTGAGCTTAAGCCAAAGTCACAATGGCGAGATGGCATGACCATGGAAGATATTGTTGAAACGCTAGACGCGCGTATTCAATTACCCGGCGTAACGAATGCTTGGGTGATGCCCATCAAAACGCGTATTGATATGTTAGCTACGGGCATTAAAACCCCTGTGGGCATTAAGATTTCAGGGCCGGAATTACAAGGCATTGAAGAAATAGGGGAGCAAATAGAAGCCTTAATGTCGCGCTTCCCTAACACTGAATCTGCCTATTTTGAGCGGGTGGTGGGGGGCCGCTATGTGAATATCGATATTAACCGAGAAAAGGCGGCACGTTACGGCATTAACGTGGCAGATATCCATGAGGTGCTATCCATTGGCGTGGGAGGTGTAGCAATAGGAGAAACCTATGAAGGGCGAGAGCGCTATGCCATTAGCATGCGGCTAGAAGAGGCTTATCGACACCAGCCAGAAGCCATGGGTAATATTCCTATTATTACGCAATCAGGCTTGCATATTCCGGTTTCCGAGGTGGCGACGATAACTATTGAAAACGGACCCGCGGCGATAAAAAGTGAAAATTCGCGCCTAAATGGATGGGTACTGGTGGATACACAATCGCCAGATTTAGGCGGCTATGTCACCGGTGCAAAAGCCTATATTGAACGTGAAATTACTCTGCCTCCAGGCTATGCATTAACCTGGAGCGGGCAGTTTGAATACTTAGAACGCGCTAAACAAAAAATGATGGTGGTGATCCCTATTACCTTCATCATTATTGTTATATTACTGGGTTTAAGTTTTAAACAAGTTAGCCAGATTGCCATTGTGTTAAGTGTAATACCGCTTTCTCTGGTAGGGGGGATATGGCTACTTTATTTACTGAACTTTCAATTTTCGGTCGCCGTCAGCGTGGGCTTTATCGCGCTGGCCGGCGTCGCGGTAGAAACCGCTGTCATCATGCTGGTGTACCTGTCGCCAACCACAGAGGGTGAAACCATCCCTATAGTGGCAGATAAGCAGCATCTCAAGCAGCGTATTCTAACCGCCGCGTCCAGGCGGGTTAGGCCAGTAATGATGACGGCAATGTCAATTATAGTGGGTTTGTTGCCCGTGCTTTATGCAACAGGTACTGGGGCTGAGGTGATGCAACGCATTGCTGCGCCGCTAGTGGGCGGTATGATTAGCGCCTTACTGGTAACACTCTTCATTGTTCCTGTTGTTTATTACCTTGTTGAAGGGGCTCGCCGGTCGTAGGCTTCATGCAAAAAAGGCGCTATAACCCAATAGGGATTAGCGCCTTTTTTAATCAGCATTTATGACTTAAAAAGCTGAAATACCTACCCGTGGGTTGCCGCATATTGCTCAACCTGTTCCCACACTCGTAGTAGGTTTCCACTGAGTATTTTCTCAATATCCTTGCGGCTATAGCCTCTATCAAGCAAGCCTTGCACGAGATTAGGGAAACTGGCCACGTCTTTTAAGCCAATTGGCAAAGAGTCGCCCACACCGTCATAGTCAGACCCAATCCCCACATGTTCAATACCTATGAGTTCTACCACATGATCAATATGATCTAGCACTTCATCCAGTGTTGAATACGGGTAGGGGACTTTTTCTCGGTAACTTTTTTCAAAGTTTTCTAGCTTAGGACTGTCTTCACCTTCCTTTGCGATAAGTGCTTTGCGAGCCGCCGTGAGACCTTTACGCCATTGACCCGCTTCTTTGCTAACGAAGCTAGAGCCAAAGTTAATCATTATCACCCCGCCATTCTCACCTAGGGCTTTAATCATGTCGTCGTTCATGTTGCGTTCAAAGCCGGGCGTAAACTTACGTAGAGAAGAGTGTGACGCAATCACGGGGACCTTGGTAATATCAACCACTTGATAAAACGCATCGTCGGAGACATGGGAAATGTCCAGCATGATCCCGATGTTATTCATTTCTGTTACCAGCTTTTTACCAAAAGGACTCAAGCCTTTCCACTGGCGTCTAAGGTCGTAAGAGGAATCAGAAATGTGGTTAGATTGACTGTGCGCAAGGGTGATGTAGCGAATGCCTCGCTCATAAAAATCACGCAAGTTATCCAAGTCACTCTGTAGCGGTGAGCCGTTTTCCATTCCCATAGGCAATGAAATTAAACCTGCTTCAAAGTGTTTTTTAACGTCATCAGTACTTTTTGCAATTGCAAACTTATCGGGCGCTCGCGCCACAATAGCCTCAACAGAATCGATAAGTAAGTGAGCCAGTTGAGTGGATTCTGGTGAATTATCAAGGCTAGCAGGTACGTAAATAGACATAAAAGGCGCATTCAATCCGCCTTTTACCGCACGAGGGTAGTCAAAATCGCCATCTTCAGTGGCTTTAGTCACATCTACCCAGGCATTTTTTACCCGATAGGGAACATCTATGTGGCCATCCACAATGATGGTTTCTTGAGCAATCTTATTGGCGAGTTCAGACGCCGAATAGTCAGGTGTATCAGCAGCAAAGCTGGGTGCACTGACAATGGCAGAGACAGCTAAAGCACAAAGGTGTAGAGGTGAAAGCCTCTTCATAGTGGAATTCCTTATAGTCGTTGTTGTGAGTTGTTGGTGTTTTTGTCTTTTTCCATAGGCCTAGAAAGTCACGTCATGGAGGGTGTCATTCTGGCGTTTATTTGCCTTTGTGTTGGGTGAACACAAAAGACCAACAAGCCATAAAAGACTAAGTGAATTGCGCATGCCACACAATGGTTTATAAAGGGTTCTTTTGTTGTTCATCGCTTTTTATCGCAATGATTTACCCGCGAAGCGAAGTGCTTATGCCGTTTTTGTTCGTTTTTTCAGCATTCGGATGGTTTTACTTTAAGTTTACATTGCAATAAAAATTTAAAACTTGTTATGGTGATGACGCGTGACTTCACAGCGCGAATGGGTAATACTCCCAAGCGCCTCGCCGAAGAAGGGGGACAATATGTTCATCCGCGCGGCCAACGTAATTTAAGTGGTAACCCACCAATCCTCAGTTTTTAAATCGGGGCCACAACAGACAAGTATGAGAAAGAAATATGGCTATTAATTTTGTACCGCTAGATAAAGAAAAACACAAAGACTTGAAAGTCGCGGTAAGCAACTCATTTGCATTTGCAAAAAATACGCACCTTGCTGCAGCAACAATTCGCGAATTCGCGCAACTGGCGGCAACCATGCCTCTTGCGTTCATCGAAGACCCTCAATCTAAGCGTCACCACGTAGTAGCAATGCTAGGTATGGAACAAAATCAAAACTTGTTCCTTACCGGTGAAAGCTGGCAGGGGCCTCATGTGCCTATGAACATCCTACGTTACCCTTTCGATGTTCGCCCAGACGGCGACAAGCTAGGCGTTTACATTGATGAAAACAGCGAACTACTTTCTGAAGAAGGGCAACCGTTGTTCACAGAAGCGGGTGAGCCATCAGAATTTTTGGAAAATCGTCAAAAGTTCTTAGCAGACCTCGCTAACAGCGAAATGATGACTCAGCGCTTTGTTAAGCAGGTAGTTGAACTTGATCTGCTTGATCCCATTCAAATTCGTTTGACTTACCAAAGTGGTCAGCAACGTAATGTGACTGGCATGCTAAGCATCAACGAGAAGAAATTACTTGAGCTTCCAGAAGAGAAGGTTGTAGAGCTACATAAAGCCGGTTTGCTTGGCGCTATGTACGCGGTAATGATGTCTGTCGGCCAGCTTAACCGTTTGGTTGAATTGTCGAACGGCACCGACAACCCAATTCGCAACATGCAACTTTCTGTTGTTAAAGCTGACGCTGAAGAAGCGGCAGATGCTTAATATCGATGACTTAACGTGTTAGTACATCGTTAGGTAAGACAATACCAAAGCCTCACTTCGACGTGGGGCTTTTCTTTTTGCCCTCAGTGATTTTCTCACTCTTTCGTCTATTTAGACTTTAGTTGTACAACGCTATTTCCTATGGCTAATCAGCCACTTTCACAAAAGACTGTATAAGTAAACAGTGTAAAGCCAGTAAATACGTGGCCTCTACCGGTATTTTCCCTTGACAGTGGGGATCATTGATACCTAAACTGTCAATCAGTGGGTAAAAGTGGCAAATAGTGGATCGAGTAATCATCGTTTTGCAGTTCAGTACTCAAAAAACAAGAAATCTAAGAGCAAAATATAAAAGGCTAGGGGAATGTTCCGCGGCGCTAATGCAATCAATCTGGACACAAAAGGCAGACTCGCGATACCTACACGCTATCGTCAGTCGCTGCTGGATGATTGTAACGGACAACTGGTCTGCACAGTCGATAATCAGCAAAGCTGCTTGCTGCTTTACCCACTTCCCGAATGGGAAGAGATAGAGCTTAAATTAATTAAGCTTTCTAGCATGATTCCAGCCGAGCGCCGCATGCAGCGTTTGCTATTAGGTCATGCTGCCGAAGGGGAAATGGACAAGAGCGGAAGAATTCTTATCCCCACCCCGCTCCGTCATCACGCAAAGTTATCCAAAGAAGTCATGTTAGTTGGTCAGCTAAACAAGTTTGAAATTTGGGATGCCGAAACATGGGCACAACAAATTGAAGACGACATAGACACCGAACGCAAAGGCGAATTTGAACTCACCGAACGTTTACAGGACTTCTCGCTATGAGCCACACCAACGAATTTAAACATATTTCTGTATTGTTAGAAGAATGCATAACGGCGCTAGCGATAAAGCCTGACGGCATCTATATTGACGCTACCTTCGGGCGTGGTGGCCATTCAAATCATATTTTGAATACATTGGGTGACAGAGGACAACTTATTGCCTTTGACAGAGATCCACAAGCCATTGAAGCGGCAAAACGTTTCTCGTCTGACCCCCGTTTTTCTATTATCCATTCGCCGTTTGGTGATATGGCAATGGAAATTGAAAAGTTGGGACTCACCGGAAAAATAGACGGTGTGCTTATGGATTTGGGCGTATCGTCACCTCAACTTGATGATGCCGAACGTGGGTTCAGCTTTTTACGAGATGGGCCTTTAGATATGCGCATGGACACCTCCCGTGGTGAAAGTGCTGCCGATTGGCTAGCGAAGGCTGAAGAGCAAGATATTGCCCAAGTGATTAAAGAGTTTGGCGAAGAAAAGTTTGGCAAACGTATTGCGCATGCCATCGTTAATACCCGTGTAACGACGCCAATAACCCGCACCGCACAGTTAGCCAAAATAATTGATGAAGCTGTGCCGGTAAAAGATAAGTTCAAGCACCCCGCTACACGCGCGTTTCAGGGCATACGTATCTACATTAATGCCGAGTTAGAGCAGTTACGTGTGGGGCTAAAGGCAGCGACAGAGGTGTTGGCGAAAGAAGGGCGTCTGGCGGTGATTTCCTTTCATTCCCTTGAAGATAGATTAGTGAAGCGTTTCATAAAAGAGCAAAGCAGAGGTAAGGTTGTGCCTCATAATTTGCCCATCACGCAAGCGGAAATTGATGAAGACAAAGTATTAAAAGCCCTTGGGAAAGCCATTAAGCCGTCGCAATATGAAATAGAAAACAACGTGCGTTCTCGCAGTTCGGTGCTAAGGGTGGCAGAAAAACTATGACGACCACTAAGCCCGAGCAGGCCAATACTAACTTCAGTTTACTGCTCATTATCGTCTCAGATTTGACCCGCAACAAGTTGCGGGTTTTGTTGTATTTAGCAGTTATCGTGAGTGCTATGGCTGTCATTTTAGGTAGTCACCATAATCGTCAGCAAGTTATTGCCCTTGAAGACCTGATGGAAGAGAAAGATCAACTTGATGTTGAGTGGCGCAATTTGGTACTAGAACAACGCGCGCTTACCGAACACAACCGCATTGAAACCTTGGTAGAGAAGCAATTAGACATGTATCGACCTACCGCCGATGACGAAGTGGTGGTGAAGCTAAAATGAGTACATCGGCTGTAAAACGCAATAGAAAAGCCTCTGGCGCTAAGCAAAATGTAGCGCCTAGCCTAGTGCATTGGCGTTTTGTGGTTGTGTTAGCGGTGGTCATTTCTGTGTTTGTGGCGTTAGCCGCTCGGGCTGCATTTATTCAAGTGATTGAGCCGGACGAGCTTATTCAACAGGGCGACAGCCGGACACTTCGTACCCGAAACATGCCTACCTATCGCGGTATAGTCACCGATCGTAACGGAGTTGAATTGGCGGTAAGCGTGCCGGTTCGTGCCATTTACGCCGACCCTAAAGTGATTCACGAAAACGATGGGTTTAATGAGCCTCGCCGCTGGCAAGCGTTAGCGGATGTACTGGGGCAAAGTGTCGATAAACTGCAAGACAAGGTTGCAAACCCTAAACGTCGTTTTGTATACCTACAACGTCAAGTGTCTCCGGCGATGGCAGACTATGTCGATAAGCTTGATATTCCGGGTATTTATTTACGCCGCGAAAGCCGCAGATACTATCCAACTGGGGAAGTATCTGCACAGCTCATTGGCATCACTGATGTGGATGATACCGGTGTTGAAGGGTTGGAGCGCATGTACGACGAGTGGCTAACAGGTACCCCTGGCTCACGAAAAATTCGTCGCGATGCGAAAGGCCGTCAGGTGGAAATTCTAGAAACCACCTCGGGAGAAGAGGCTGGTAACTTACAACTGACCATCGACCAGCGCATTCAGGCATTGGCTTACAAAGAAATTAAAGAAGCCATGATTTACTATCAGTCTAGCTCAGCATCAGCCATTGTTATTGATGTCAAAAGCGGTGACGTGCTTGCCATGGTTAACGCCCCCTCGTTTAACCCAAACGACCGAAGCGATATTTCACCTCACCGAATGCGTAATCGCGTCATTACCGATGCGTTTGAACCGGGTTCCTCCCTCAAGCCATTGGCGGTTCTAACGGCACTAGAATTTGGAGAAGTCACCCCCGATTCCACAGTAGATACTCATCCGGGGTGGATGCGCTTGGGCGGCAGCTTAGTGAAAGACTCCCGGAATTACGGCGAACTAACCCTAGAAGAAATTATCCAGCACTCAAGTAATATGGGGACCTCAAAGCTTGCCCTGTCAGTGCCAAAACCTTTCTTACTTGATACGTATTACAACATGGGGCTGATGTCTGACACCGGATTGAATATGGCCGGAGAAAGTAGTGGTATTTTTCATGAGCGCAGTCGCTGGTCTGAGTTTGAACTGGCGACCTTGTCGTTTGGTTATGGTATTTCCGTTACCACCGCGCAACTTGGACGCCTATATGCCACATTAGCGAATGGGGGGGTAAAACAACCCCTTAATATTATTCAGTCACCTAAGCAAGCCGGTTGGCAACCACAGTCTGAGCGTGTAATTAGCGAAGAAAATGCCCGCGCCATTGTGAATATGATGGAAAGTGTCACGCAACGGGGAGGCACAGCGAAGAAAGCGGCTATTCCTGGCTATCGCGTGGCCGGTAAAACAGGTACCAGTAGAAAAGCCGTGGCAGGGGGCTATGGCGAAGAATACGTGAATATTTTCGCTGGAATAGCGCCCGTGTCAGATCCTCGACTTGTCACCATCGTTTTAATTAACGAACCTGGCGGTGATTTATATCACGCGGGCGACACAGCAGCGCCTGTGTTTTCGTCAATCATGGGCGGCGCCTTACATATGCTGAATATTCCCCCCGATGACAAACAGGTAACGTCTAGCCCCTGGCTGAAAGGAGGCGAAAGTGGTAGTTAGCGCTTTTATCCAAAGTATTCGTGCCCTGTTGGCCAAGTTTAATGTCGATGCGCCTGATATTCGTATTGCAGGGCTTACTCTGGATAGCCGTGAAGTGAACACCCGATTGGCATTTGTGGCATTAAAAGGGCATCAGCGTGACGGCCGTGACTTTATTCCACAAGCGATAAGCTTGGGCGCCCGAGTCATACTGGCGCAAACTGACGACAGTTGTGGCCATGGTCAGCTAGAAATGCGCGACCATACGGTCATTATTTACCTATACGAATTGCCCAAAATGCTGTCGGCCCTCGCTGCGGCATTTTATGATTATCCCGCCACAAAAATGACCACAGTGGCGGTGACGGGAACTAACGGTAAAACCTCTACAGTTCAAATGCTTACGCAGCTAAAAGATGAACTTGGAACCCGTAGTGCCAGTATAGGAACCTTGGGCAGTAGTATTTATGATGGTACTCACACACAGTGGCAGGCAACGCCAGCGGCCAACACCACGCCAGACCCTATTCGTGTGCAGTATTTGTTGGCAGACTTTGTGCAAAGTCAGGTTCGCCATACGGCATTTGAAGCAAGTTCCCACGCGTTAGTGCAGGGTAGGCTAGCGCAAGTGAATACTGACATCGCTGTTTTTACCAATCTTACACGAGATCATTTGGACTACCACGGCAGCATGGAAGAGTATGCACGGGCTAAGCGCCTGTTAATGACTCAACCTGGTTTGTCTACCTTGGTGTTAAATGCCAACGACCCCGAAAGCCAACGTTGGGCCGCGAATGCGCCGAGTGATATCGACATCGTTTGGGTGGGAGTTGCGCAGCAACATGAACTACAGAAACTAACTCAGGATCGCCATTGTTTCGCCACAAAGGTTAATTACCATGACGCGGGATGTGGTTTTACGTTGCAATCTTCGTGGGGACAAGCGCAAGTAAACATTCCCTTATTTGGCGCATTTAACGTGTTTAACTTGTTAAGCGCCATGGCATGTTTGCTGGCGGAAAACGAGCGCTTTGAAGATGTTATACAGGCGGTTAACCGCATTTCTCCGGTAGCAGGGCGAATGGAAGTTTTTCAATTTAGTCATGCCGCCAATGTGATTGTGGATTATGCCCATACCCCAGATGCATTGGAGAAAGTGTTATCCAGCGCACGCGCACATACCCACGGAAAAGTGTGGTGCGTATTTGGTTGCGGGGGAGACAGAGACAAAGGTAAACGCCCACTAATGGCAAGTGCCGCCGAGTCCGGCGCAGATTTCCTGGTTATTACCACGGATAACAGTCGAAGTGAGGCTGCAGAAGACATTGCAAAAGACATTATGGCGGGGTTGAGCAACCCTGCCATAGCGATATCGGAACCTGATAGAGAACGGGCTATTAGGTATTGCCTCGATAACGCCAGCCCCGAAGACATTGTGATTGCGGCTGGCAAGGGGCATGAAGATTATCAAATTATTGGAACACAACAGACAGACTATAACGAACGTGCAGTAGTCGCGCGACTGCAACAGGAGTACAGCAAATGATAACAACAACGCTGTCGTGGATAGCAAGTCAAATTGACGGAACCTTAGAAGGTGACGACAGTACCGTTACCGCGGTAAGTACGGATACGCGAGCGCTGACTGAAGGGGCAGTGTATTTGGCTTTGAAAGGAGCGAATTTCAATGGTCACGACTTCGCCGAAGCCGCAGCCAATGCGGGCGCTTCTGCGATTATCGCCAGCGAAAAAGTGTCCGTATCAACCCCTGTTATTTATGTGGAAGATACAAAGCTAGCGTTAGGTCAATTAGGGGCGGCGGTTAAGCAACAGGTTGCCCCCAAAACGATTGCCATCACTGGCAGTAGCGGAAAAACCACAGTAAAAGAAATGTGCGCGGCGATTCTTTCTCGTCGCGGTAAGGTGCTAGCCACCCAAGGCAATTTCAACAACGATATTGGTGTGCCACTCACGCTTTTACGCCTAGAAAACGATCACGAGTATGCGGTGATGGAACTAGGTGCAAACCACCTCGGTGAAATTGCGTATACCACGCAACTGGTTAAGCCCAACGTAGCTACCATAGTGAACGCTGCGGCCTCTCACCTTGAAGGCTTTGGCAGTTTGCTAGGTGTAGCCCGAGCGAAAAGTGAAATTTTCAAAGGGTTGGACGAAGACGGCACCGCAATTGTGAACGTAGATAGCCAATTTGCCGACTTCTGGTTAGGCAAGCTTAAGCGGACTGCTGTACTCACTTTTTCTCCACAGCAAAAAAATGAAGCGGATTACAGCGCCGAAGATATTACCTTGGGGCTCGATGGATGTGCAGAGTTTATGTTGTGCTCACCTGAAGGTGATGTGGCGGTGCAGCTTACAATCCCAGGTTTGCATAATGTGGGGAATGCCCTCGTGGCAGCTGCACTCACTATGCAACTTGGTGCTACCTTAGAAAATGTAAGAGATGGTTTGCTCAGTATGCAGCAGGTCAGTGGACGGTTAAATGTAAAAACGCTCACTGATCAAATTCGTCTGCTAGACGATACCTACAACGCCAATGTTGCCTCTGTAAATGCTGCTATTGATACACTAAGCACCTTCTCGGGCATCAATGTTTTGGTGTTGGGGGATATGAAAGAGTTAGGTGAAAAGTCTCGCTATTATCATGAGCAAGTGGGTCAGTATGCGCAGCGCCAGGGTGTGGACTATTTATACACCATGGGGGTGTTAAGCCAGTCAGCAAGCGATGCTTTTGATGGGCCAGGTGGCCACTTCACCAGTGTCGAGCAGCTTATGTCTGCTTTAGAAAATGATTTGTTGCAACAGCAACGTAATATTTCAATTTTAGTAAAAGGTTCGCGCAGTTCTCACATGGAACGCGTGGTAGAGGCGATCGAGGCCTCTCCTTTGGGAAAGCTTGAACGCCGTCGGGAGCGCATCGCATGTTAATTTGGCTAGCCGACTGGCTGACACAATTTGATGCAGGGTTTAATGTATTTTCATACCTCACGTTACGGGCTATTTTAAGCACGCTAACCGCCTTGCTTATCGCTATTTTAATTGGCCCTAAAATGATTCGCTATTTACAGCGTATGCAGATAGGTCAAACCATCCGTGACGACGGGCCGCAGAGCCATTTGTCAAAGTCGGGTACACCGACAATGGGTGGGCTACTGATTCTTGCTGCAATTGTCATCAGTGTTCTGATGTGGGCTGATTTATCCAACCGCTACGTGCTCGTGACACTCACTGTCGTGGTGTCTTATGGAATTATCGGTTTTGTTGATGATTACCGCAAAGTGATCCGAAAAGACTCAAAAGGTCTTATTGCTCGATGGAAGTATTTTTGGCAGTCGGTGGTGGCCATTGGTGTGGCCTTCTATCTTTATAGCAGTGCTTCACTAAGTGCCGAAACATCCTTACTGGTGCCATTTTTCAAAGAGGTGTTCCCGCAATTAGGCGCCTTCTTTATCATCATCACGTACTTTGCCATTGTGGGCACCAGTAACGCTGTAAATCTTACTGATGGCTTAGACGGTTTGGCGATTGTGCCCACTATTTTAGTGGCAGGGGCATTCGCCATTTTTTCCTATGTGACGGGCAACGCAAATTTCGCCGACTACCT
>CERC01066673.1_pt1 | contig 13147 bp, 8 predicted proteins | sample 530921 | NCBI WGS metagenome assembly CERC01 (sample SAMEA2621099, study PRJEB7988) | marine metagenome | isolation source: saline water (ENVO:00002010), including
AATCAACGGTTTGATTGATGGCGGAGTAGATCTTTTATTGATTGAAACAGTATTTGACACTCTAAATGCCAAAGCAGCTTTAATGGCCTGCCAAGAAGTTTTTGACCAACGCAAAAAACAATGGCCAATTATGGTTTCAGGAACCATTACAGATGCTAGTGGAAGAACACTTTCTGGCCAAACAGCCGAAGCCTTCCTCATCAGCATTTCACACATGCCATTACTCAGCATAGGGTTTAACTGTGCACTTGGAGCCAAACAGCTTGAACCTCATCTTCAAGTACTTGCTGACAATGCCCCATTCTTTACCAGTGCTCATCCTAATGCAGGATTACCCAATGAATTTGGCGCTTACGATGAGACACCTGAATTAATGGGAGATCAAATTGAGCATTATCTAGAAAATAACTTGGTCAACATTATTGGCGGTTGTTGTGGAACAACGCCAGACCATATCAAAAAAATTGCTGAACTAGCAGCAAAATATAAACCTCGAAAAAAGGAGGTTACTCAATGAGTTTGACTTCAGGATTCCATGAGAAAAACAACAAAGGCTTCTATAAAACCAAATTGATTCTTAGCGGCCTAGAACCTTTGATTGCCACAGATGAATCTAATTTCATCAATGTTGGAGAGCGATGCAATGTAACAGGTTCTAGAAAATTTTTACGCCTCATTAAAGAAAACAAGCTTGATGAAGCTGTAGAAGTGGCAAGAGAACAAGTCAATGGCGGAGCTCAAATTCTGGATGTTAATATGGATGAGGGAATGCTCGATGGTAAAGAAGCCATGGTAGAGTTCCTAAACCTCATTGCTGCCGAGCCTGATATCGCTCGCATTCCGGTAATGATTGACAGTTCAAAATGGCCAATTATTGAAGCTGGACTTCAATGCATACAAGGAAAAGGCGTTGTAAATTCCATTTCACTGAAAGAAGGTGAAGAAGAATTCATAGCTCATGCTAGAAAGATCAAACACTATGGAGCTGCCACCATTGTGATGGCTTTTGATGAAAATGGCCAGGCAGACACTTATGAACGTAGAATTTCTATTTGTGAACGTTCTTATAAAATACTTACAGAAGAAGTTGGTTTCCCTGCAAACGACATCATTTTCGACCCTAATATTTTTCCAGTTGGAACCGGGATTGAAGAGCATGCCAATTATGCTTTAGATTTCTTTAAAGCCTGTCGTTGGATAAGAGAAAATTTACCGGGAGCATCTGTAAGTGGTGGTGTCAGTAATGTTTCTTTTTCATTCCGCGGAAACAATGTTGTTCGCGAAGCCATGCATTCTTCATTTCTTTTTCATGCCATTAAAAATGGGATGAACATGGGAATTGTAAATCCGTCTACATTGACTATTTACGATGAAATTCCAGCCGACTTATTAGAGAAAATAGAGCATGTATTACTGAACTGTAAGCCAACTGCTACAGAAGAATTACTAGAATTTGCAGAACAAATAAAAGATACCGGAACAAGTTCTAAAATCAAGACAGAAGAATGGCGAGAATTTCCTTTATCCAAACGTATTGAACATGCATTAGTTAAAGGCAATGCCGAATTTATTGAAGCCGATGTTGAGGAAGCTCGTCAACAGTTTGATCAAAGTCTTCAAGTCATTGAAGGCCCTTTGATGGATGGCATGAACGTAGTTGGTGATCTTTTTGGAAGTGGTAAAATGTTCTTACCTCAAGTGGTAAAAAGTGCCCGGGTAATGAAAAAGGCTGTCGCCTACCTCGAGCCATTTTTGGAAGCTGAAAAAGCTGCATCTCCTGAAGCCGCAAACAAAGGGAAAGGAAAAATTCTGATGGCTACCGTAAAAGGAGATGTTCACGATATTGGAAAAAACATTGTGGGTGTTGTTTTAGCCTGCAACAACTATGAAGTAATTGACCTTGGCGTGATGGTTCCCCCAGAAAAAATTCTGGAAGAAGCGAAACTCCAACAAGTAGATATCATAGGACTTAGCGGATTGATTACACCTTCGCTAGATGAAATGGTACATGTTGCCCGCGAAATGGAGAAAAACGGATTTGACATTCCGTTAATGGTTGGTGGTGCTACGACTTCAAAAGCTCACACGGCTGTCAAAATTGAACCAGAATACCGTGGAGGAACATTGCATGTTTTAGATGCTTCACGATCGGTTACTGTAGCTGAAACACTTCTTTCAAGTCGAAAAGCTGATTTATTGGCCAATACAAAAATAGAATACGATCGCTTGCGCGAACAGTTTAACAACCGCCAAACAGCTGCCAAATTGTGTTCTTTTGAAATGGCCAATCAAAACTCATTAAACATTGACTGGGAAACAGTGGCTATTCCTACTCCAAAACAAACTGGTGTTCACACGCTCAACTTTGATTTGGAAACATTAATCAACTACATCGATTGGTCTCCATTCTTTCAATCATGGGAACTTTTTGGACGTTTCCCAAAAATATTAGACGATAAGGTTGTTGGAGACGAAGCGCGCAAACTTTATTCAGATGCACAGGAAATGTTACAGCAAATTGTTGCCGAAAAATGGCTAATAGCAAAAGCGGTCTATGGCATTTTCCCAGCATACAACTCTGGTAATTCTGTTACTGTAACCTCAACTGAAAACAAAGAAAAAGAACTTTGCACTTTTGAATTTATTCGTCAGCAAAACCAACAAAAAGAAGGCACGCCCAACCGTTCACTTGCAGACTTTGTTGCGCCAAAAACATATAACGATCATATTGGAGCATTTGCAGTTACGGCAGGTATTGGCATTGATGAAAAGCTTGCTGAATTCGAAGCCGATCACAATGACTACAACTCCATTATGTTGAAAGCCTTGGCTGATCGTTTGGCAGAAGCTGCTGCCGAATATTTGCACGAATGCATTCGTAAAGATTTTTGGGGATATGCATCTGAAGAAAACTTTGACAACGAAGCTTTAATCAAGGAAAAATATCAGGGCATCAGACCTGCACCTGGTTATCCAGCCTGCCCAGATCATACTGAAAAAGCAACCATTTTCAATTTGTTAGAAGTGGAAAAAAATGTTGGTATTGCACTCACCGAAAGTATGGCGATGACTCCAACTGCAGCAGTGAGCGGATGGTATTTTTCGCATCCTCAATCGCGCTATTTTAATGTTGGAAAAATCAATCAAGATCAAGTTTTAGATTACGCACAACGCAAAGGTTGGACTACTGAAGAGGCCGAAAAATGGCTACGACCTATATTAGCTTATTAAGAAATGAAAGTTACTGAACACATAGAAAAAGCAGCGGGAAAAACACTTTTCTCATTCGAAATACTTCCTCCGTTAAAAGGGATGAACATTGATTGTATTTACGATACAATAGACCCTTTGATGGAATTTAATCCTCCATTTGTTGATGTAACTTACCACCGTGAGGAATTTGTCTACAAAGACCGTGGAAATGGTTTGTTGGAGAAAAAATCAACAAGAAAACGTCCGGGAACAGTAGGGATTTGTGCAGCCATTATGCATAAATATGGTGTTGATGCCGTGCCTCATATTATTTGTGGAGGTTTTACTAAAGAAGAGACCGAAAATGCTTTAATCGATCTAGACTTTCTAGGCATTGACAATGTATTGGTACTGCGAGGAGATCCCATAAAAACAGAAACTTATTTCAAACCAGAAGTTGGTGGACACGAATATGCCATTGATTTATTGAAACAAGTAGCAGATTTGAATCAGGCAAAATATTTAGACGAGGATATTAAAAATCAAACCAATACCGACTTCTGCATTGGAATAGCTGGATATCCTGAAAAGCATTTTGAAGCCCCCAACTTAAAGAGTGATTTGCACTGGTTAAAAAAGAAAGTCGAAGCCGGGGCTGAATACATTGTTACGCAAATGTTTTTTGACAACAGTAAGTTTTTCGATTTCGTTAACCGTTGTAGAGAAGAAGGCATTAATGTTCCAATCATTCCAGGATTAAAGCCTCTTTCGACAGTAAAACAATTGAATTTGCTTCCACATCGTTTTCACATCGATATTCCGGAAGAGTTATCAGATGAAGTATTAAAAGCTAGCTCAAACGATGCTGTTCGTCAGATCGGAATTGAATGGTGCTCACAACAATCTAAAGAATTGATGAACGCAGGAGTTCCTGTATTACATTACTATTCAATGGGAAAAAGTGACAACATACAAACCATTGCCAGCAAGTTGTTTTAATTGCTGCTGGTAAGGCGTTGAAAAACTGCTTCGAGGTCTTGCTCTTCTACTTGGAGGCCAAGTACCTTGAAGCCATTGTCTACCGCAAACTGAAATACGTCTGATCGAACATCGCCTTTCGCATCAGCTTCAATTTCAAAAGTATTTCCTTTTACATTGCGTGCTTTTTTTACGCCTTTAATGTTTTTCAATTGAGCAATTCCCGGTTTACCATCAAACTCAACTTCGATTAGTTGAACATTGCTACTTTGGCGTTGCAATTCAGCAGTTGGTTTATCAGCCACTATAGTTCCTTTGTTAATGATAATTACGCGATCGCAAATGGCTTCTACCTCTTGCATAATGTGCGTACTCATCATTACCGTTTTAGCCTTACCAACAGTTTTAATCAAATTTCTTATTTCTACAATTTGGTTAGGATCTAACCCTGTTGTTGGTTCATCTAAAATTAACACATCAGGATCGTGTAATAATGCCTGTGCCAACCCTACACGTTGTCTGTAACCTTTTGAAAGTGCCTGTATTTTCTTGTTTTGCTCAACCTGTAAACCAACTAAGTCAATCATTTCTTTTACCCGCTCTTTGGCATTTTTAACTCCGTGCAATTTGGCCACAAAAAGCAGGTATTCTTTCACATACATCTCAAGGTATTGCGGATTGTGCTCAGGAAGATAACCGATATGTTTTTTCACATTCATAGGATCTTTCTCCACATCAAACCCACAAACTTCTACTCTTCCAGCACTTTGAGGAATAAAACAGGTAATGATCTTCATCATTGTAGATTTTCCTGCTCCATTGGGTCCCAAAAAACCTACAATCTCACCCGGTTTTATTTCAAGAGAGACATTATCAAGCGCTTTTTGCTCTCCGTAATTTTTGGTGACTCCTTCTACTTTAATCGACATACACGGTTTCCTTAATTGAAGTTCAAAAATACAAATTCAATAGGTATGCTTTTTCTATTTTTGCCCTGGCTAAAAAATTAACGCCTTAATGCAAGGAACTGTTGTAAAATCTACCGGTAGTTGGTATAACGTAAAATCTGATGACGATGCTATTGTTCAATGTCGCATCAAAGGGAAGTTCCGCATCAAAGGCATAAAAAGCACCAATCCTATTGCCGTTGGCGACTTGGTTGAATATGATATCGATGATGATGGTTATGGAGTCATTCATAAAATTCATCCGCGAAAGAATTACATTATCCGAAAATCGACCAAACTTTCGAAGCAAGTTCACATTATTGCTTCTAACATCGATCAGTTGGTTTTGGTTACTACCATTGTTCAGCCTAAAATAGCACTTGGATTTGTTGATCGAATTTTGGCTACAGCCGAAGCTTATAGTATCCCAGCAACTATTGTATTCAACAAATTTGACTTGTATGATGACGAAGCTATTGATAAGCTTGCTGGCATTTTAGCTATTTATGATCCTATTGGATACAATTACTGTTTGACCTCTGTAAAAACAAAAAAAGGACTCTCTGAATTCTCTGAACTATTAAAAGGAAAAACCTCTCTCCTTTCTGGCCATTCTGGTGTTGGAAAATCATCATTAATCAATGCCATTGAGCCAGATCTAGACCTTAAAGTAAAAGATGTTTCGGGTTATAACGAAAAAGGACAGCATACAACAACATTTGCAGAATTACATCCGCTTTCTATTGGTGGAAATATTATAGATACACCTGGAGTTCGGAGCTTCGGAATCATTGATTTTGAAAAAGAGCATTTATCGCACTACTTCCCGGAAATGAAAGCGCTAATGGGACAATGTAAATTTCACAATTGCGTTCACGTTAACGAGCCTCAATGTGCTGTAAAAGCAGCGGTTGAAGAAGGTGAAATTGCATTCTCACGTTATGAAAATTACCTCAATATGTACCATGATGAAAATCTGGACAAAAACTACTAATCTGTAATGAGAATAGTACTTCAACGGGTAAAAAAAGCAAGTGTATCTGTTCAGCAAGAAATTGTCGGCTCAATTCACCAAGGGTTATTGATATTGCTCGGTATTGAACCTGAAGATACTCAGGAAGATATTGACTGGCTGATCAAAAAAATTACGAGCATGCGCATTTTTAATGATGACAATAACACCATGAACTTGTCAGTTAGCGATGTTCAGGGAGAAATTTTAGTGGTAAGTCAATTTACGTTGCATGCTAGCACCAAAAAAGGCAACAGACCTTCTTATATTCGCGCTGCAAAACCAGAAATGGCAATTCCTCTTTATGAGAAATTCATTCTGGATTTGGAACGATCTATGGGAAACCCTATTCCTACAGGAAAATTTGGAGCCAACATGCAGGTTGAACTCATTAATGACGGACCTGTTACAATAATCTTAGATTCAAAAAATAAAGAATAAGTGAAATCACGTATTAGCGCATTATTAACATTCTCCATCTCTTTTATTTTTTCAACCGTATATGCCCAAGACAGTTTGAAGTGGGACATTGGAATAATTAGCGGCATTCAACGAACTTATTTTCAAACCGATAGCCCTGAAGAGTCAAGTTCTACTTTTCAGGCTAAAAATGAGTTTGTAAATGGATTTATGATCAATTACGAACTTTCAGATTATCTCTTACTGGAAGGAAACATTCTGCATTCTTCTAAAGAATATCATGAAAGCTCATCTGACAACCCTATAAACAACAGAACTTTTCACCATAAATCGTTAAGTATTCCTTTGTTACTAAAATCTGGTTTTGGTAACAGAATGAAAATTTCCATCATGTCTGGATTGTGTTATGATATTTCGTTAGGCGGAAGATGGGAAACAGATGAAGAGTTTAATTGGTTTGATGAAAACGGAGATGAAGTTGGCCAATCTACGATTACTCGAGATTTAGGGAATGAATTAAGAAAAAATCAACTTTATGCTATGGCTGGAGTTGGGATCCGCTTACCTATAGAAGAGTATTTTTACTTCTATACATCAGGAAGGTATTCAACTACTTTAAATAGTGTTTACACAGATGGTAGTGGAAAATACCAGCACCTTATTTTTTTAGTAGGAATTACGGCAAATATCTAAACAATGGCGGGACTTAAAGACACTCAAGAAATTGTAGACAACTGGATTAAAGAATTTGGTGTTCGTTATTTTAATGAGTTAACCAACATGGCACAACTAACAGAAGAAGTTGGTGAAGTTGCCCGTATTATTGCCAGAAGGTATGGCGAACAAAGCGAAAAAGAATCTGATAAAGACAAAGATCTTGGCGAAGAATTGGCCGATGTCATCTTTGTTGCAGTTTGCCTTGCCAATCAAACAGGAATTGATTTAGAAGAAGCTTTTCAACGTAAAATGGATCACAAAACCAAACGCGATAAAAATCGCCATAAGGATAATCCTAAATTGAAATAAGTTCAACATTATTTCTGCCTCTTCCATTCCACCCATTCTGTGATTTAGGGCAATCCTAATTTGTGCTATATAAGCACACTTAGATTACTTATTGTTTATAATCCTAGACAACTATACCTAGGAGAATACGTCAAGTATTAGTTATTCCATTCGACTAACTAATTACGATACTAGAGTGAAAAAAGCCCTTACCCTTATCTACTTACTCCTTATTGGAGGACTTTCTCTACATAGCCAACCTTTTCAAAAAACTTTTGGATCACCTTTAGCCAATGATGAAGTTTACTTTAAACAACTTAATAATGGAGATTTATTTCTTGTTGGAAAAACAGACATTGGAGGTGATTATGATATATGGGTCACAAAATTAGACGCTAGCTTAAATTCTATTTGGTCAAACCGTTATCGCCATGATAACACAGAAGAACAAGGAAAAGATATCATTGAATATAATGGAGGCTACTTAGTTGCTGGTACCAGAAATACAACAAACATTGCTTCTTATCTACAACTAGATCAAAACGGGAATTTATTACAGTATTCTGAGATGGGGTCTGTTCAAGACCGCATGTTTTATTTGAGATCAAATTTTGAGAATCAAATTATTAGTTACGGTTTTTTAGAAAACTGGGCTCCATTAGCACACAATCGTCCCACAATAATGTTGATGGATCAGAATTTAAACATTCAACTTAAACGTTCGTGGAATTTTGCCTCAGGAACCAACCCTGAACCCTATTCTAATGAAGGCTATAGTCATTTTTTAGGTCAATTTACAGATAGTTCATATGTGATGTTATCCACTGGAAATGCCTTAAATACGACTATTCGCTACTGGAGAATTCTCTTACTTGATAAAAACTTCAACCTCATTTCGGTAAAAGGACTTGAAGCGCTTTCTAATGGAGACATGCATTTTGGAGGCTGTATGAATAATGACAATACCTTTATGATGTGTGGATCTACCAATAATTATGGAGCCAACGGAATTGATATGTTTATTGGAAAGTTCACCTCAAATGGTGACCCTATCTGGCTAAAAAGATATGGTTGGGCAGCAGATGAAAGCGCGCAAAACATTGTACCTGATGGAAATGGAGGACACTATGTTATTGGTTATACCACAGGAACTACCAGTAGTGGAGAAGATGGTATTATCATGCGCATTGATTCGTTAGGAAATATGACATGGGTAAAAAGCTATGGAGCCAACGGAACAGATCATCTTGAAAGAGGTGAAATGTATAACGGCTTTTTGGTGGCCAGTGGTTATTCCAATAGTTTTTCAAATAACAACACAAATGATGGGTGGATTGTAATGATTGATTCTTCTGGAGTGTTAGGAGATTCCTGTTCTATTGATATCACCAATCAGTATACAGTTACAGATGTTACAGCTAACACAGTAACCAGAATGTATGACAATCAAACATTTAGCGACCCTATCCTTGACATTTCAAACACTTTCAGCTTTAATTACATAGACAGTATCAGATGTATATCCTGCAGCCCCCCACAGTTCTCTTTACCCAATGACACTCTCATTTGTGAGTATGATTCACTCACCATTTTTAACCCTAACCCTACTCTACCTGCAAATTGGCACAATGGAGACACTACAAATCAAGTGACCGTTCCAGCAGGAACTACAGTATGGTTAGAATTAGCTGATTCTAACTGTATTGCCAGTGATACCATAAATGTGTTAAGTAATACTGTTGATATTCCATTAGAAAGTGATTCTATACTTTGCCAAACGGATAGTTTTATGCTTTCGATTCCTTTTGAGAACAATACAAGCTATAACTGGTCTACCGGAAGTGATACGAATTTCACGACTATTTATCAATCTGGAATTTATTCCCTAACCATCACTGATTCTATAGGTTGTATTGACTCCGATTCTATTTTACTGGAGCTGTCATACATCAACATTCCTTTTATTTCAGACACCACAGTTTGCATTGGAGAACCTTTTCTCTTAACCGCTCCTTCAATAAACGGTTTTCAATATACCTGGTCCAATGGAGACACGAATAATTCTACAACATATCATGATACTGGAACCATTCTATTGTCTATTACTGATACATTAGGGTGTTCAATAAATGATACCATACAAGTAGCAGGTGATTCTACCTTACATTTTGATCTAGGAGAGGATACTACAATTTGTGCAGGGAATTCTGTTCAATGGGATTTTTCTTCTTACACAGGGTATACTTTCACATGGAATAATACAACTACTGCTGATCTGTATCAAACTGATGATAAAGGCATCACTACACTTATTGCCCGTAAAGATTCTTCTGTATGTGTCACTTCAGACTCTATCGAAATTTTAATTGAAGATACACTGGCCACAAGAACTTTCGGAGATACACTCTTATGCCGTGAAGAATTGGATGTGTTCCAAGAGTACATCTCAAAACAGCCTTATTACCTTGCAAACTCTTACAATGATTCAATTGCTACAAGTCAAAGTACTCAAGGTGTGTTCTATTTCTCATTTTCAAACCAATGTGATGTAGACACTTATAAAATCACTGCTAATCTGGAATACTGCTATTGTGAACCGATTATTCCTAATGTCTTTACACCCAACAGAGACTATATCAACGATGGTTTTACAATACTTCTAACCTGTTACCCTTATGATTATGAATTGTGGATTTTTAACCGATGGGGAAAACAACTATTTTATTCTGATCAATATGGAGTAAGTTGGAGTGGTACACTTGAAGGTGAAGAATGCCCAGATGGAGTCTATTTTTACATTGTTCACTACAAGACCTCTGCAAATGGGTCTCTTAAAACAGCTAAAGGAACTGTAACTTTACTCCGTTAGTGATCGATTATTCCCCCCTCTTGTGACTTGTTCTTTTATACAGGTCGACATTACTTATTTTTTATAATTTTAGACAACCGAGACTTTTAACTTTCGTCTATCAACTGTTGTCTAATTATTACGATCCTTAACGTGAGAAACATACTCCTGCACATTTACTTTTTCATTTGCGGTTTATCCTGTCTTTATGCTCAGCCTTTTCAAAAGACTTTTGGAGATACAATCCATAATGAACAAATTAGATTTAAGCAACTAGCTGATGGTAGTTTATTCATTATTGGTCAAACAGATATAGATGGAGATCAAGATTATTGGGTATCTAAAGTAGACTCTACCTTCACTCCACAGTGGTCTAAACGTTATCGCTACAATACAACTAGCGATAAAGCTAGAGACATAATCAGTTATAATGGTGGTTATCTTGTCGCTGGTGCTAGAAACGGAACCAATGTTGCTTCATACCTCAAATTAGATGGAAATGGAAATTTACTCCAGTATTCCGAAATGGGGTCTAGTCAGGATAGAATGTTTTATTTAACCAACTCTCTTGATTCAAACATTATTAGTTACGGTTTCTTAGAAAATTGGGCTCCCGGGTCATACAACAGACCTACGGTAATGGTAATGGATCAAAACCTTAACATTCAAACAAAACGCACATGGGCTCTTAATTCAGGATCGAATCCTGAAACATTCAGCACAGAAGGATACAGTCATTTCTTAGGTCAGTTTTCGGACAGTTCTTATGTGATGTTGGCCTCTGGAAATACCTTGTATTCTACTCAACGTTACTGGCGGCTTTTATTTTTGGACAAGAACTTTAACCTCACTACCGTAAAGGGATTGCAAGCATTAACCTATGCAGATATTCATATTGGCGGATGTATAAATAATGACAATACAATTATGATGTGTGGCTACACCACAAATTATAATGCATCTGGTGAAGATTTTCTAATTGGAAAATTCTCACAATCGGGAAGTTTGTTATGGCTCAAAAGATATGGTGTGTCTACTAATGAAAGAGCTCAAAGTATTATTCCTGATGGCTATGGTGGGCATTATGTAGTAGGTTATACATCAGGAACAGCCAGTACCGGGCAAGATGGAGTTATTATGCGCATTGATTCAAATGGAAATAAACAATGGGTTAGCTACTATGGAGGAAATGGTAATGATTTACTGGAGCATTCGGATACACTAAATGGATATTTGGTTGCAAGTGGATATTCTAGCAGTTTTTCAAATAACAACACAACTGACGGATGGATTGTAATGGTTGATTCCTCCGGTACCTTAAATGATTCTTGCTATCAAGATTATACCAGTCAGTTTAATGAATACACAGTATCTACCAGCATGGTAACTAAAATGTATGGTAACCAAACGTTTAACGATCCTATCACAGGCAGTTTATCGACCAACAATTTCAGTTTTATTGACAGTACTCAATGCATTGCTTGTGTGCCTCCTCAATTTTCGTTGCCTAATGACACATTAATTTGTGCGTATGACTCTCTCACTATTTTTAACCCAGATACCAGCTACCTCTTTAATGTATTATGGAATACAAACGATACAATAAACGCCACAACTATTCCTGCGGGAACTACTGCATGGTTAAAATTAACCAATGACTCCTCAAACTGTAGTGCAACTGATACTATGCACATTTATAGCCAAGCAGCTCCTACAGCCAACTTGGGTAATGATACCGCTTTTTGTACGGGTGACTCTATTCTGCTTTCAATTCCATTAGTGAATAGTTCTACCTACTCATGGTCTACGAGTTCATCCAATAATAATTTATCCGTAAATCAGCCCGGAGCGTATAGCATTACAATAACAGATTCAATTGGTTGTATCAATAGTGACACCATCACTGTTTCTGAAAATCCTTTACCGCAATTTACGTTGGGAAATGACTCTGTTTTATGCTCTGGCAATTCTTTCTACCTATTACCAAGTCCTATTGACCAAAGCTGGAACTTCAATTGGAACAATATTTTCAATACTCAAGGCTTATACATTTACCAAAGTGGCACCAATATCCTTGAGGTAACAGATACGAACAACTGTTCTTTTTCTGACACCGCAGTTTATACTTTTAATACAATGCCTAACCTTCAATTAGGCAACGATACAGTAATCTGTGAAGGGGATTCTATTACCCTTTCAGCTGGAGTTTCCAACTACAATTACTTGTGGTCTAACGGAGACACTTCTTCATCCATTATTGTCAGTTCATCAGGTGTTTATTCGCTGGTTATTTTTGACTCTATTGGCTGTGAAACAACTGATTCTATTGAGGTAACTGTACAACCACTCCCTTCTTTTACACTTGGAAATGATACAACAATATGTCCGAGTGATGATGTTACTTTTTCAGCACCTTCTAATTATACCTATCAGTGGAGTACGGGTGTTTCATATCAATCCATTACTGTTTCTCAACAGGGAACCTATAGTGTCACAATTAGTGATGCTTACAGTTGTTCAGCTGCTGATACTGTTGAATTAAACACCTCTTCGCTACCAAATGGATCAATCCAAGGAAACTTTTACGCTTGCGAAGGGGGTGAAATAGAGCTTTCGATAAATGCTAATGGAAATGCTGTTTCTTGGTCTAATGGCTCTAGCGATACTGCTGCTGTTTTTTCTACCAGTCAAAACGTCTACGTAACCTTAACCAATGCAGATGGATGTAGTGTAAGCGATACTGCC
>CERC01134278.1_pt1 | contig 13141 bp, 10 predicted proteins | sample 530921 | NCBI WGS metagenome assembly CERC01 (sample SAMEA2621099, study PRJEB7988) | marine metagenome | isolation source: saline water (ENVO:00002010), including
AGATGAGTACGGTAACTTTACCCGTCCTATTGGAGCTTTCCGCCCAATATATACAGCAGGTTTCATTCAAGATAAATTTGCTTTTGATGACTTAGTATTCAATGTAGGGGTTCGTGTTGATCGTTACGATGCCAACCAATCGGTATTGAAAGATCCTTATGTGCTTTTCCCTACTGTGAAAGCAGGAGAGTCTGAAGCTGTTGCTCTTGCCGAAGATGGTTCTCACCCTGGTAACATTGGTGATAATTATGTTGTTTATGTTGATAATGTGGAAAACCCAACGTCAATTGTGGGTTATCGTGACGGAGATACTTGGTATAACTCTGATGGTGTTGAAATAGATGATGCTTCTACATTAGAAGGTGCAAATGGAATCGCTCCTTTATTAGTAGACAAAGAAAACACATCTTCTAATGACATTACATCTGCTTCGTTTGAAGATTATTCTCCTCAAACGAACTTCATGCCACGTATTGCGTTCTCTTTCCCTATCTCGGATGAGGCTTTGTTCTTTGCTCACTACGATGTATTGACAAAGCGTCCTACAACAGGTAACCGCTTGAACATTTTGAACTATTACTTCTTAGATCAAACTTCTTCAAGTGCTGTACTTAATAATCCGGATCTACAGCCTGAGCAAACAATTGATTATGCTGTTGGATTCCAACAAAAGCTAACAAACAGCTCATCATTAAAGCTTGAAGCTTTTTATCGTGAAATGAGAAATCAAGTTCAAGTAATCGGTTATCAGCAAGCATACCCTAGAACTTATCAAACGTATGGTAATATTGACTTTGGTACTGTTAAAGGATTGACTGTTACTTATGACCTTAGAAAGACTGGTAACTTGTGGATGAAGGCTTCATATACACTACAGTTTGCAGATGGAACTGGTTCAACTAGTACATCAGGAGTTAACTTAGTAAGAGCGGGTCGTCAAAGTTTAAGAACAACAACACCTTTAAGTTATGACCAACGCCATACTATAGTAGCTACTGTTGATTATCGCTATGGTGATGGAAAAGACTATAACGGCCCTATCCTTTTTGGCAAACAGATCTTAGCAAATACAGGTGCTAACTTCCAGTTCACTGCTGGTTCAGGAACTCCATATTCAGCACAGCAAGCTGTTACCGGTGAAGGTTATATTTCAACTGTTGGATCATCTATTCTTGATGGGTCTATTAACGGTTCAAGATTACCATGGCAATATAGAGTTGATGCTCGTATTGACAGAGATATAGAGTTGAATGTTGGCAAAAAGAAAAAACCTGTAATGATGAATGTATACTTCCAGATTTTGAATGTTTTCAACCTTCAAAATGTGGTTAGCGTATACCGCGCTACAGGTAACGCAGACGATGATGGATATCTATCTGATGCAACCTATCAAAATGACATTGAATCACAAAGAGATGAACAAGTCTTTAGAAGCTTGTACTCGATGAAGGTTGATAGTCCATTTAACTACAATTTGCCAAGACGAATTCGTCTTGGGGTATTGCTAAACTTCTAAAACATTATTTGAACGGTCTAAAATTATTATAGATTATGAAAAAGGGTTTTATTCTTATACTGAGTCTTGTGTTTACAAGTTCAACACTTTCTTTAAGTGCACGAGAATTTGTAGGAGATAAGCAATCCTCAGGTAATAAACGATCAAAAAGCTCACCTGTTGGTACAGCTGCTAATTGTTCACCTGCAACTGCTTCTACTGAGCTAGATATTAACAATACTATTGCCCTAATTCAAACCGGTGGTGATATGTGGTGGGACTTAGTTGGAGTTCCTCGCTATGAAATCCCTGCAGGTAGCGGAATCAATGCACTCTTTGCCGGATCACTTTGGTTAGGTGGAGAAGATGTTTCAGGACAGTTAAAGTTAGCTGCTCTTCGCTTTAGATCTGAAGGAACAGATTTCTGGACAGGGCCGTTAAGTACTCAAACTTCTGAAATTGATGCCGCCACATGTCTGGAATGGGATGAACATTTTGTCACAACAAGAGATGAAGTGTCTGAGTTTGTTGGATGGTATGAAGCAGGAGTATATGATGCTGAAAATGGGACTGAAACACAATCAGAAAATTACCCTGATTATTCTGTACCTGAAAGTATTACAAATTGGCCTGCTCATGGTAGAAATTATGCTCCTTATAACGAAGACTATAACCTAGCTCCGTTTTACGATAGAGATGGTGATGGTACATATGACCCTAATGCAGGTGATTATCCTCGTTATGAGTTAAGTTCGGATGCAGATTGTGGTCAACGTATCGTAGATATCTATGGTGATAAAAACCTTTGGTGGATTTTTAACGATAAAGGAAATATTCACTCTGAAACCAGTGGCGATCCTATCGGTATGGAAATTCGTGCACAAGCATTTGGTTTTGCGACTAATGATGAAGTCAATAACATGACTTTTTACAACTATGAACTTGTTAACCGTTCATCGTATACATTACAAGAGACATACTTTGGTTTTTGGGTTGATGCTGATCTTGGTAATGCGCAAGATGATTATGTTGGTTGTGATGTACAAAGAGGTTTAGGTTATGCTTACAATGGTGATGAAAATGATGAAGATAACGGAGGTTCTGCAGGATATGGTGAACAACCACCTGCAATTGGAGTTGACTTCTTCCAAGGACCTTACCAGGACAATGATGGTTTAGATAACCCTGGACCTGAAACAAACACAGACTATCTTGATTACAACACTGCATTTAACGGTGATGGAATTCCATACAAAGGTTTAGGTGTAGGCTATGGTGATGGAGAAGTTGATAACGAACGTTTAGGTATGCGCGCTTTCTTATACTATAATAACGACAATAGTATCAGAGGAGAACCTAGTAGTGCTGCTCAATATTACAACTACCTTAGAAGTTACTGGAAAGATAATTCTAAGATGCGCTATGGAGGTACTGGACATATTAGCAGTTCTGGTGCAGACCCCAATGTAGAAGCAGATTTCATGTTCCCTGGAGACTCTGATCCTATAGGCTGGGGTACTGGAGGAAATCCTCAATCTTCTTGGACTGAAGTTACAGCTGGAAACACTCCTTTTGACAGAAGATTTATACAATCCTCAGGCCCATTTACCTTAACACCTGGTGCTGTTAATAACATTACTGTTGGGGTTGTTTGGTCTCGTGCTACTTCAGGTGGTGCTAATGCATCAGTTGAAACGCTTAGAACTGCTGATGATAAAACTCAGGCTTTATTTGATAACTGTTTCCAAATATTGAATGGTCCTGAAGCTCCTGAATTATCAGTTATTGAATTAGATAAAGAGTTGATTTTAACTATCGACAACTTTTCTAACTCTAACAACTACAATGAAGAATATACAGAAGTTGATCCGTTTAACATTCCGCCAGATAGTTTATCGGAAGAAGAGAAAAGAATTTACACTTCTTATAACTTTCAAGGATACCAAATATTCCAATTGAAAGATGAATCTGTTTCTTCAGGAGAATTATTCGATGTGGATAAAGCAAGACTTGTTGCCCAATGTGACATTAAGGATAGTGTTACTGACCTTATTAACTTCACATATGACAATGATCTTCAAGCTAATGTTCCTGAGCAAAAAGTGGAAAATGCGGCCAATGATGGAATTTATAAATCATTCCGTATTACTACAGATGCTTTTGCTGAAGGAGATAATAGACTTGTGAATCATAAAACGTATTACTTTATGGCGATTGCATATGCATTCAATCAATATAAAGAATACAAGCAAGTTGATGGTTTCCTTGATGGACAGACAGAGCCATACTTAGCAAGTAGAAAAGGTGTATCAGGAGCCCTTCAAATTAAGACGGGAATTCCTCACATATCTGATCCTAAATATGGAGGGACTAGATTAAATGCCGCTTATGGAGATGGTGTTGAAATCACAAGAATTGAAGGTCTTGGAAATGGTGGCATCAATGTAGAAATGAGTCAGGAAAGTATTGACGAAATAATGTCGGGTGAACCATGGAGAGTAAAACAACCTGTATATGAAAAAGGAGCTGGTCCTATTGAGGTAAAAGTATATGACCCATTGAATGTAAAAGGTGGTACATATACAGTTGCTTTCATAGACACAAACTCTACTCAGGATTTATCTGATGCATATTGGGTGCTTTATGGCGATGGTCTTGAAGATACAATTACAGCTTCAGCAAGCATTAGACTTTCTAGTGAAGTACTAATTCCTGAATTAGGTGTTTCAATGCTTATTACCCAAGCTGATACTTCAGGAAGTTCTTCAGCCACAGATCTTGGTTTTATTAGCTCAACTATGGAGTTTGCTAATAATGATGCTCAATGGTTAACAGGAGTTGCTAATTATGATGGTAACAATTATCAGAACTGGATTCGCTCTGGAAGCAGTGCTGAAGAAGATTATCCTGAATATATTGATTATGCACTAGAGTTCGATGCTAGTGGTAACCGTGAAGGTACTCCTATAGATCCGGATCAGGTTTATGAGACAATTTTAGACGGTACATGTGCTCCGTCAAGAATGACAACTTGGAATACTCATGGCCCTTTACCATTGGCCAATGGTCTTGTAGACATTGATGACATTTATATGAAAGCAGAAGGTACTGAACCTGCTTCATGGCAGTTACAATACCTTAGAGATGTCAACATTTACATAACTAGTGATAAGTCTAAATGGACTCGTGTACCTGTTATAGAAATGCACGATGACCCAAGTAATGCTGTTGGAAATGCGTTAAAAGGTTCTATGCGTAAGTCTCTATCTGTAGATAAAGATGGTAATCCTGCAGACACAACCAATGGAGCTGGTGCTTCAGATAATCCAGATTCTCCAAACTACATATCTCCTGTAGGAATGGGTTGGTTCCCTGGATATGCTATTGACCTAATGTCTGGAGAACGTCTAAACATGGCCTTTGGTGAAGATTCATGGCTTGTTGCTGAAAACGGTAATGACATGTTATGGAACCCTACTTCGACTACCTATGTTGGAGAAGGAGCTGGAAATGTTCGTTTTGGAGGTAAGCATTTCATCTATGTTTTCAGAAATAATATTGTGGAAGAAAACACTGATGACAGACCTTACAATGTTACTAGTGTTCCAAAATATGGTTTCGCAGAATTTAGAATGCCATCTTATGACTATGGCCAGTTTATGGTAGATAAATTATCTACCGGTAATAAAATTGACTTTGTAGATGTATGGAGAGCTTCAATGTGGACGGGCTTCCCACTCCTTGCTGAGGGTTACTCGATTCTAGATAGCGATGTAACTATTAAGTTAAGAACCAATAGTAGATACCAACCTTATGGTACAGGAGAGTACCTGAATCCTGGTGATCCATTAACTCCAGGAGAGAAGTATATGGTTGACGCAGGTCCTGTAAGCTACAATGGTCAAGAGTACGAAAGATATGATGTTATTACAGCTACAGACTCAGCTTTGACTTTTACAAACGTAAATCAAGATACAGCTAACTTATTGATTACATCAGTTAATGGAGGGCTTCCTATGTATCAGTTTAATCTAGATGCATTAGCTACTGAGAATAACATTAATACGGTAGCTGAATCAGCTCTTGATGAAATCTATATTGTTCCTAACCCATACTATGCTTATAGTCAGTATGAAGAAGACAAGCTAGATAACAGAGTTAAAATCATTAATCTCCCTAAACAGTGTAACATTAAAATTTACACAATGGGTGGAACTCTTGTAAGAGAGCTTACTAAAGATGATGAGAGTATAACTTCAATAGACTGGGATTTGAAAAACCATGCCAGAATACCGATAGCAAGCGGTATGTATATCATTCATGTTGATGTACCTGGAGTAGGTGAAAAGGTTCTAAAATGGTTCGGTGTTATGCGACCAGTTGACCTTGATTCATTCTAGTCAGATATATAATAAATTACTTAAGCCTTTTTAAACGTACAGAAACTCATACGCTATGAAGATTCGCATAAATAAGATATTAGTTAGTGGAGCAGCAATTGCTCTACTGACTTCTGTCTCTTCAAACATATATGCTGGTAACGAAGACCGCGTTGGGCAGTCAGGGGCATCACAGCTTCAAATTAACCCTTGGGCAAGAAGCTCAGGTTTTGCCAACGCCAACACCGCTTCAGTGATCGGTTTAGAATCTGTAAACCTTAATGTTGCAGGTCTTGCATTTACAAATAAGACTGAAGCAATGTTTGCACACACCCGATACCTTAGCGGTTCTGAAATCAGTATCAACTCATTTGGTTTATCTCAAAGAATTGGTGAAACAGGTGTACTTGGAATTAATGTCATGTCTATGAATTTTGGAGACATTGACATTACAACAGTTGACCTTCCTGAAGGTGGTTCTGGTACTTATTCACCTCAATTTCTAAACATTGGCCTTTCATATGCCAAAGAGTTCTCAAATAGTATTTATGCTGGAGCAACAGTAAAGGTTATATCTGAAAAAATGACAAATGCTTCTGCCAGTGGAGTGGCTTTTGATGCAGGTATCAGATATGTGACAGGGAAATATGACAATGTAAAATTTGGCATTGCTTTGAAAAATGTAGGCCCTCAAATGCAATTTGATGGAGACGGTTTATCAACTAAAGTAACCTACAACGAAGAAGAATTCACATTAGAACAAAGAACTGAACCATATGAATTACCTTCTTCACTAAGCATTGGTGTTGCTTATGACTATTATATCGGAGTTGATGAGAGTAAAAAAGATGATAAGCTAAAAGCCATGCACAGAATAACAGGTGCTGGTAATTTCTTAGCTAACTCTTTTGGAAAAGATCAAGTTATGATTGGAGCTGAATACGCTTTTAAAGAAATGTTTATGGTAAGAGCTGGTTTGGTATACGAAGACGGTATTTTTGACTCTAATGAGCGTACTACAGTTTACACTGGACCAACTGCAGGTTTAACAGTTGCTGTTCCAATAAACGACAAAGGTTCTTCTATTGATATTGACTATTCATATCGCGATACGAATCCATTTAATGGTACACATACTGTTGGAATTCGTATTAATCTATAGTTTGACAGAATAAGATAAATTCATATAATTTTGTAAAATCCCGCATATGCGGGATTTTGTTATTAATAAACATTCGTAATATTCCATTTATGGCACAGGTTACATATTACACAGAAGAAGGATTAGAAAAGCTAAAGGCTGAATTAAAACAGTTAGAGTCTGTTGAACGCCCGAAAATATCTCAGCAAATTGCTGAGGCCAGAGATAAAGGTGACTTATCTGAAAATGCAGAATATGATGCTGCAAAAGAAGCTCAAGGCTTACTTGAGGCTAAAATTTCTAAGCTAAAAGAAACGTTAAGTAATGCTCGCTTGATTGATGAAAGCCAAATGGACAACAGTAAGGCTTATATTTTATCAAATGTTCGCATTAAAAACCTTCAAAACAACGCTGAGTTAACTTATACGTTAGTGGCAGAAAATGAAGCAAATCTTAAAACAGGGAAAATTTCTGTTGAGTCTCCAATAGGAAAAGGATTGTTGGGAAAAGAAGTTGGTGACATTGCAGAGATAAAAGTTCCAAGAGGAGTGCTTAAATTTGAGATCATAGAAATCTCAAGATAATAAACATGGCTAGCATTTTCACTAAAATCGTTAACGGGGAAATTCCCTCATACAAAATCGCAGAAACAGAACAGTTTCTTGCCTTTTTAGATGCATTTCCTATTGTAAAAGGGCACACTTTGGTTATCCCTAAACAAGAGGTTGACTATATTTTTGACCTCGATGATCAAATGTTAGTTGAATTACAACTTTTTGCAAAAAAGGTAGCGCTGGGCATTGAAAAAGCATTCCCATGTGAACGCATTGGGCAAGCCATTGTAGGCCTTGAAGTTCCTCATGCGCATATTCATCTAATTCCCCTTCAGGGTCCCTTAGATATTGATTTTTCTAAACCGAAACTTCAATTTACTACCGAAGAATTTTCTTCAATCGCTGAGAAAATAAAACAGCACATTACCCTTTAGTTCTTCCCGGGTTAGCTTTAATAAACGCTGACCATCCTGAGTAACTTTTTGAAGTTAGAGAGGAATTATTGCCTTGAAAAAAATGACACACGGCAGCTGCCAAACCATCTGTTGCATCAAGATGTTTTGGTAGCTCTTTTATTTTCAAAAGGCTTTGTAGCATTAATGCTACTTGTTCTTTAGATCCTGTTCCTGTTCCTGTTATTGATTGTTTAATCTTTCTGGGGCTATATTCTACCATTGGAATATCTCTATATACAGCAGCCGCAATGGCTACTCCTTGAGCTCTTCCTAACTTTAACATTGATTGAACATTTTTCCCAAAAAAAGGAGCTTCTATTGCTAATTCATCAGGATGGTGTTGATCTATTAAGTCTAATGTATCCTCAAAAATTTTCTTAAGCTTTTGTGCATGATTATTCAGTTTAGAGAGGTTGATCGTCCCCATATCAATAAGCTCCATCTTATTATTAACCACTCTAATTAATCCGTATCCCATCATACTAGTTCCCGGATCTATACCCAGAATCACTCTCTCATGCTCTATTTTGGTACTTTTGGCCATGTCGACAAATTAATGAATAAACCAAAAAACATACGGAGTAACCGGAAATTGATATTAACACTTCTGAAAGTGTTAATGCTAACGGCTACTTTCTACATTATATATATTGAAGTCTTTCAGGAACGAATTTTTCTTCATGCAATAAGTTTTGCGACAAAAGCACTTGATCTAAATAGCTTAACCTTCATCTTGATCGCTCTCTTATTATCTTATGCTAACTGGTTCAGTGAATCTATTAAGTGGCGAAAATTAATTTCATTTACTACTCCAGTATCAAAAACACAAGCATTTAAAGCGACCCTTGCCGGAACAGCTATTAGCTTATTTACCCCCAATAGGGTTGGAGGCTTCCTCGGAAGAATTCTATTCATACCTCCTCAATGGCGTATTTCGGGGGCAATACTGTCTGTATTTGGAAACATTAGTCAATTGATCGTTACACTTTGGTTTGGCTTATCTGCACTGACTTATATGCTTTGGATAAAAGGCGAACTTGCATACGCTATTATGGTAGGAACAGTTTCCATTTTATTCATTCCATTATCTTATTTTGCTTTTACAACGAACTCATTTACAATTACCCTATTTAAGAGTAATAAGTGGCTTTGGAATAAATTCAAACGTCAGCTTAGCATCTTTCGAAAACTTGATACACACACATTAAGACAGGTGATCTTAATTAGCATTGTAAGATACCTTGTCTTTACCTCACAGTTTATGCTTCTTCTATATGCTTTTAAAATTCAACTTAGAGTTATTGATTGTTTTGCAGGGATAGGCCTTACCTATTTTTTGATGACCGTTATTCCATCTATCACACTAGCAGAATTTGGTGTACGAGAAATAATCGCAATTGAGTTAATGGGGCAAAATGCGAATAATGACCTCATTATTTTTTATGCTTCTTTTACATTATGGTTGTTCAATCTCATTTTGCCAGCCTTAGTTGGTAATTACTTTTTGGTGAGGTTAACCCCCTCTAAAATATAATTCCATGCTACTGCTAATATTACTTTTAATTGCAGCAACATATTCAGTTTGGTTAATTCAGATTGCGACAAAAGCATTTGCAAAAGAAAATAATGTTCCTGTCCATGATAATGCCAACTACACTATTATCATTCCTTTTAAAAATGAAGAACATAGAATTTTTCCACTTTTGGAAAGCCTCGCAAAATTAGAGACAGCTCGGCATGAAATACTCCTTATTGACGACCACTCTACTGATAAATCCATTGAAGTTATTTCAAAACATCATATTGGTCAAATAATACGCAATGAAGGATCAGGAAAGAAAGCTGCGATACAAACAGGGGTAAAACATGCCTCTAATGCTCTATTATTTTTTAGTGATGCTGATGCTATTCTTCCATTAAATTGGATGGATAATATGTATGGGGATGCCCAAATGGGTTTTGTTATTGGCCCGGTATATTTCAAGAAAGATCAAAAACGGTTACTTAATTTATTACAACGAACCGAACAAATGAGTATTCAAGTCTTGAGTTCAGGATGTACAAAGTTGGGTAAACCAATTACCTGCAGTGGAGCTAGTTTATCCTATTCAAAAGCATTTTTTAATGCTGTGGGTGGTTTTAAAGGAAACGAACACATTGCATCTGGTGATGATGTTTTTATGCTCCAAAAGGCTATTGAAAACAAGGCTTCTATCAAATTTTGTAACCATCCTAATGCAATAGTTTATGTTGAAGCTGCACAGCACATAAAAGAACTTATTCAACAACGCATACGCTGGGGAGCAAAAACCAAACACCTCAATAATAGTAATGCAGAAAAGCTTGGTATCATGATTTTTTTAGGGAACCTTTCATTTGTTCTTTCATTAATACTCCTACTCGTTACAGCTGAGTGGTACTGGGTGATTCCTATTTTTTTAAAAATCACAACAGACTTATACATTACGAAAAAAGGAAGTACCTTTTTTAATGATAGGGAAGTGTTAGCTTGGTTTTTGCCCATTTCAATTGTCTTCCCTTTTTACATTACACTTACAATGCTTGCCAGCCAGTTAATAAAGCCCAAGTGGGTAAAATAAAAAAGCAACACTATTGACTAGCATTGCTTTTCGTTCAAAATGATATAAATCAAACGGGATTAATTCAATCTAGCATTTTTAAAAAGGTAAATCATCTTCACCATCAGTGTCAAACGGTGCTGGTTCGTTTGGCAAAGGTGCTCCTGATGAAGGAGGTGGAGATGGCATTCCTGGGTTCGAAGAAGCTTCAGGTTGAACTTTCTCAACTCTCCAAGCTTGTAGATTTACAAAATATCTTCCTTGATATTCGTTTCCTCGTAGATTCACTTGAGCCTTTACCTCATCTCCTTTGTTCATGCCATTGATAAGGTCTACTTTATCCTGAACTAATTCCAACTTTAAATCTTGTGGATATTGTTCCTGAGTAGTAACAACAAATTCAAGTTTTTTAAATCCACTGTTGAATGTCTGTGCTTCAAAAATTTCTTTAATTCTTCCTGTAATTTCTACGTTCATATCTCTACTTCTATTTACTGATCATTGAAAGCTAATAGTGTTTTCCAGGCATCCATAACTTCACCTTTAGACAACAACTCTTTAGCGCGTTCGTGTAATTTTATTTCTAGTTCAACTGCATTGTCTTCATAAGACATAAATAGCTCACTAAGTTCCATGAGCTTATAATCATTTACTTCCGTTTCATCAGGTATTGTCTCAACATTGCCCAATTGCCCCAGATTATTTCCTGTAAGAATTGTACTATTTCTAATGTCTTGAGGAATTTGGTCTACCCCTACTCCAAGATTCCTAAGTGGCTTCGCAATTTCGAAAAGGGCATCACCATTGGCTCTACAATACCAGTTCCCTCCCATTCTTGATACCAGATCTATTTTAAAAGGATCAATTTTACCTTCATTGTCTAGCACCTTTTCGTCAACATGAACCATTACGACTTCACATATCACTAAACTACCTGCACCACCTTGATCTCCAAAATCTTTAACCTCTATGACTTTACATTCTAGCTGAACAGGAGCTTCTTTTACACGAAAAGGGGTTACCTTATCAGATGGAATTGGAGTTAGTCCAGACTTTTCAAATTCATTAACTCCTTCAGGGTATTCAGTACTTGAAAGAGACATTTGTTCTACTATAGAATGGTTAACAATGTTAACGACTACTTCTTTTACCTGTTTTACATTTTCATAGGTATGTTTAGTTGTATTATCCCGCATTCTACGCAAAGGTGCAAAGATCACTATTGGCGGTGTAGTACTAAACAAATTAAAATATGAAAATGGACTTAAGTTAGATCGCCCTTGTTCATCTACTGTACTTACAAAAGCGATAGGCCTTGGAGCAATTGCTCCTTGGAGGTATCCATGTAATTTAGCTGCTGGGACTTCTTCCGGATTTACCTTGATCATGTGTTTTGATTTTGAAGCACAAAATTAGGATAATCTTAAAGAGGCAAAAGGATGATTTTTAACCCCAGAAGACTTGTTTTATTCAAATTTCGATTTATCTTTGCCGCCCACTTGTTCGACCCTCGAACAATACAATTGCGGGTGTGGTGGAACTGGTAGACACGCTAGACTTAGGATCTAGTGCCGCAAGGTGTGTGGGTTCGACTCCCTCCACCCGTACAGAGTAAAAAGGTTGAGATTTGATCTCGGCCTTTTTTGTTTCTATATCCACCCTAATCAAAACGTTAATCTTCACATAAGAATTAAGCGATTTTGCCTTCCTACATTGTATGCTTATTTTGAGTTTACGATGAAAAGAAAGCTACCTGCTGTTGTTTTTGGTATTGGAATCCCCTTATCATTATTAGCATCAAACGAACATGGAGACCCATATGCTTCTCAATTTTTAGCCATTTTCTTTTTGCTTATCGGGGCTATTGTTGGTGGATATATCTCCAGAAAACTCAACCAACCTCCTGTTTTAGGAGAGTTGTTGATTGGAATTATTGTAGGAAGTATTCTATATGAAGCGGGAGATCATGTAGCAATTTCAATTCGTCACCATACTGAAATTGATCACCTTATCTCAAATTATTTTGAGCCTGGTATTGAAAGCCACTCACTTGAGACAGAGTTAGCCCATTCAGATATTTCTTCTGAAACTAAAGGAATTCTGACGAAATTATTTAACGATGCAAAATATGAACAGGTCTACCTCTATACCCATTTTACGCTCCTGTTCTCTACCATTGGAGTCTTATTATTACTGTTTATGGTAGGTTTGGAAATACGCATTAAAGAAATGCTAAAGCTGGGTAAAGTTTCCTTTTCTTTGGCTTTTCTAGGTGTGCTTTTCCCTTTTTTATTGGGCTATCTCATCAGTAAACTACTGATGCATGCCAGTGATAATGTTGCCATTTTTATGGGAGCTACATTAGGGGCTACCAGTATTGGAATTACTGCCAGAGTGCTAAAGGATGCGAATGTGCTTCATATCAAAGAATCGAAATTAATTCTTGGAGCTGCTGTTGTTGACGATATATTAGGACTTGTACTACTAGCCGTCCTAAGCTTGCAAAATATTACATTCAGATAATAAAAGAAAGAACAA
>CERC01134277.1_pt1 | contig 13139 bp, 10 predicted proteins | sample 530921 | NCBI WGS metagenome assembly CERC01 (sample SAMEA2621099, study PRJEB7988) | marine metagenome | isolation source: saline water (ENVO:00002010), including
ACGGCACCAGTGGAACCTCTTTGGCATATGAGTTGCTTGAAGGGTTGCAGACTGGTAAAAACGGAACTTGGGAGGTAATGCTCCAAAAGAACCTTGGGCAGTTTTTACAGCTGAGTATCAATTACAACGGAAGAATTTCCGAAGAAACAGATGCGATACATGCAGGTAGTGTTCAAGTCAGAGCTTATTTTTAAACAATACGTATAAGCCAGTCATAACAAATTAGTTATCAACAAAGAATTAACAAGAATTAGAGTACCTTTGTTATTGTAAAACATTTTAATCTCAACTGTTTTGAAATACACACGCATTGCCCTTTTAGCTATCTCCACTGCTTTTGTACTAAGTGCATGTAAACAAGATTTGGATAATGATTCAGATAGTTTGGCAGCCGGAGGCATTGAAATTAGCAGTTTCGAAGATCTAACCGTTCCGGATGACTTCGAATACCGCACAACATCAGAAATTGATGTGAATATTGATATTGACTATCCGGATTATCCGGAAAACACACAGTATGTAGTCTCTGTGTATAAAGAAAATCCACAGACATCGTCTGATGCACTTATTGTAGAAGGTTCTTTGAAAAAATCTACTCCTTTTATAGTGCGTACAAATGTTCCTACTTACCTTAATTCGCTTTGGTTAAAGTTGGAAATTGCTGGTTTAATGCCTGTTTATAAAGAAGTTGAACTAAGCGGCAATCTTCTTGACTATACTTTTGATGGCACAGGAAAAAGAAGCTACAAATCTGGTTCAAGAACCATTCAGGTTGGTCCTGATTGTACCAGCGGATGTTACCAAACAATTAGCGGAACAGTTTCTAGTGTTACCATTCCTGCCGGTCAAACAATTTGTTTAACAGGTACACTAACAGGAGGTATTAACTGGACTGCAACAAGTGGAACACTTCGCGTTTGTGGTACTGTAAATGCACCTAACACCTACATTGGAACATGGTCTGGACAACACATTGAAGTTGCTTCAGGTGGTACTTTCATTTGTAAAACACTACAAATGAACAGTAACTGTAGTTTCAAAGTGTACGACAACACTTCAGTTGAAATTGAAAACTTATACATCAACAACAACACTACTGAGTTCTTGAATTACAGTAATGATTTTAACGTAGATAACAACTTCACTTGTAACGGACCGTCTATCAACAACGGAACAATTTACTTTGAAGGAAACTACAAAGCCAACCAAGGAACCAATGTTACACACGTTAACAACGGTGACATTTATGTTCAGGGAAAATTTGATGTAAACGGTCATTTTACCAACAATGGTATGGTTAGCGTTGAAGGAGAAATCAACAACAACAGCAATGCCTACCTTGTAAATAACTGTAAGCTTTTAACTGAAGATGATTTCAACAACAGTTCTACTTTTATCTGTAACAATGGATATGTTTCTGTAAACGGAACATTTGAACAAAATGTGAATTGGCTAAATGTTACACTTAACAGCCAATCAATGATCTCTACAGATAATCTATTGGTTAATGGCCCAATTGTAGGTGCAGGAACCGGAACTTCATCATTAAAGGTTTCTGACAATACTACAATTAACTCAAACGGATCTATTTCAGGCACGGTTGACGTGTGTGATCAAGACGGTATTGAAACAAACTGGGGATCAATCTCTGGCGGTGCAACAGCTGCTTGTAATAACTATATTCCAACTAGCGGATGTAACCCAGAAGGTATCGGTACGGTTTCAAACCCTGATTCTGACGGTGACGGAGTTGCGGATGTTACAGATGAGTATCCAAACGATCCAAGCAGAGCATTTAACTCTTACTATCCAAACTCTTCGGAATATGCTACAACTGCATTTGAAGATCTTTGGCCAAGTACAGGTGACTATGATTTCAATGACCTTGTAATGGCTTATCAATACCAAACGGTTACAAATGCAAACAACGAAGTTGTTGATTTAATTGGTCGTTACCACATTGAGGCGGTAGGAGCAGGTTATCAAAACGGATTTGGTGTATCGTTACCGGTTGCTAGCAGCACAATTGCCAGCGTTACTGGAACACACCTAATTACTGGGAACATTAACCTTAATGCTAATGGAACTGAAGCCGGACACACTGGTGAAGCTGTAGTAATGATTTATGACAACATCAACAATTACCTTGGCGGATCGATGATTAACGTAACTCCAATCACAGGAACTACAATGAACATTGACACAACTGTAGTAACCATCAATTTTGCCACTCCACAGTCAAGCATTGGTGCTGCTCCGTTTAATCCATTTGTATTTGTTGATCAAACCAGAGGAAGAGAAGTTCACTTGACCAATTACGAACCAACAGACTTGGTAGACCCTTCTTACTTTGGAACATCTTATGACAATTCAAATGTTTCTTCAGGTATATACTATACAACTGCCGGTCAATTACCATGGGCAATAGATATCCCTGCTTCATTTGACTACATGATTGAAAAACAAGATATCCTTGGCGGATATACAAAATTTGATGACTGGGCTGTATCGGGTGGTGCTCAATACCAAGATTGGTACCTGAACTTAAGCGGATACAGAGAAATTAGTGTTCTTTACTAATCCAGCTCTCTTTCTAAAATATATGAAAGCTCGTGAATTCCTTCACGAGCTTTTTTTATGCTCAAACTTTACAAAACATCCTATCGATATAACCTCCGGAAAAGTTTCAAGAATAAACTTTCTGACTTATAACAGAGAGGATCATTCATCTATTGTTTGTCTGAAAGTGCTAGTTCTCCATGCTTGTACAAACAAAAACGGCCTGTAGTGTCTACAGGCTGCTTGCTAAAAATATGTAGTAAGTTCTACTAAATCTACTTTAGCGTAAATGATGTGTTTCCAATCTTAAACCCTTCTGAATAGGCTTCTACCAAATATTCCCCTTCAACCAAGTCAGTTTCAACGTCCCAGTACAAACACAAGTCTAATGGTTTGTTCTCGTACTCTACAACCTTCTTAATACTGTAGAGCATATTGCGTTCTTCAAATTCAAAAGTAGCATCATTTCGCTCTACTAAAACTTTTCCCGAAGGGGTAATAATTCGAATAAAAATAGCCTTATTTCCTGGTTCAGTTACGTCATTCTTCGCTATCGTAAAACACGTTTTGATTTTGTCTGCTTTACCCGCTCTTGTAACTTCTCTGTGCAAACCATTGTTTCTTACTTTCTGTGCATAAGCGGTCATGTTCTCAGCATCTAGCCTTGCCCCTAAACGAACCTTATCTGTCAATTGTGAATTGATTTCATTCAATTCTTCATTGTGATTCTTTTGTTCATCCAGCTTACGATTTACATCTGCATTCTGAGCTCTTAATTCAACATTAAGCGTATTCAATGAATCTATTGTACGCACATATCCCTTCATAATATCGCGGAGTGTAGAAGCCTCTTTCTTCAGCTTGTAAATCGTCCATTGATTATTTTTCGCTTCAGACAACAGCTTTTCAACTTTAGCACGCTCAGCTATCAACTCTTCGTTTAATGAATCGTTACCCGTTTGAAGCGCATCATATTGATCAATCATTCCTTCCAATTCATTCACCACTTTATCGCGTTCAGCTTGCATATCATCGGTTTCAAGTCCACAAGCTTCCAGCTGTTTTTGGAGCTTATTGTTTTGAACACCAAGATAAACTCCTAACCCGGCAAGAATGAGCAAGAGTAATATCAGAATTACATTTAGCGTTTGGCTTTTCTTGTTAGGGTTGGGCTGCGCTCCTTTTTGTTGGTTCGGTTCTTTTTCCATAACTTCTGTTCAAGTTGTTTAGATTAGATTAACAAAGTTATATTTTTCCATACCGCTGTATATGCTTAATGACTTTCTCTCTTTAATTTACCCTAAAATTTGTTGTGCTTGTAATAAAACGCTTTACAAACACGAAGATTGCATTTGTATGCAATGTAGGGTGCATCTACCGCGTACAAAATTTGAACACGAATCACAGAATTTTGTTGAAAAACTCTTTTGGGGAAAATTAAATATTGAGGCAGCAACAGCCCATTATTTCTACCATAAAAACAGCACCATTCAACAACTGCTTTATCAATTAAAATACCGAAATACACCTGCTATTGGCTCAGCTTTAGGACAGTTTATCGGAGATGATTTAAAAACTAACCCAAGGTTTAAGCACCTTGATATGATTATTCCCATCCCTTTGCACAAAAAGAAGTTAAAGAAACGTGGTTACAACCAGGCATTGTTAATTGCCGAAGGGCTGGGCGAAAAAATGAACATTGAAGTTAATAAAGACATTCTTTACCGTTCAATAAACACGTCTACTCAAACGAAAAAAACTGCTTTTGACCGTTGGAAAAATGTTCATTCTATTTTTGACATTCAGAACCCTAATCAACTTGAGAACAAGCACGTACTTATTGTAGATGATGTTATTACCACTGGCTCAACCCTCCAAGCAGCTGCTTTTGAATGTTTGCAAATTCCAAACGTTAAAGTAAGTGTTGCAACTGCTGCCGTAGCATGGCACTGAACAGATGAGTTCAACTATCTTTGCAGACTTATGTCAGAATCGTTGATTTTACCTCCAACAGAGAGCAAAGCAGAATTATACGCAGCTTTAATTCCTCAATTAAAGGCATTGGTTGAACATGAGCAAAACAACATTGCCAACCTTGCTAATATTGCTGCTGCTCTCAAAGAAACTTTTAATTTTTTGTGGGTAGGATTTTACCTTAAAAACTCTTCCTCAGAGTTAGTACTTGGCCCTTTTCAGGGACCTATTGCCTGTACCCGTATAAAAAAAGGGAAAGGTGTTTGTGGTACTTCATGGGAAAAAGAGGCTACTGTTTTAGTACAAGATGTTGAACAATTTCCTGGGCACATTGCATGTAGCAGTTTGTCTAAAAGTGAAATTGTGGTTCCTATTTTTGACTCAAATAATTGTTTTTTTGCTGTGCTTGATGTTGACAGTGAACAACTCGATTACTTTGATGAGGCTGATCAGCAAGGTTTGGAACAAATAGCAGCAATTATTCAACATGACGTTTTGTAGTATGAAAAAAATCATTCTCGTTTTCTTGTTAGGATTACTCGTTTGGGGTTGCGCACAAATTGTTCCTCTATCCGGAGGTGAAAAAGACACTATTCCCCCATCCATTACCATTAGTGCTCCTAAAAATTTCTCTACACACTACACAGGAAACCGAATAGTTCTTGAGTTTGATGAGTACATCACAACTAAAAACCTGAAGCAAAATGTGATTGTTTCACCGCCTTTAAAAAACACCCCGGAATACATTACCAAGTCTAAGAAGGTCATTATGGTTCTTCATGACACTTTATTGCCAAACACTACATACAATATCAACTTTGGAGAAGGCATCGTAGATTTCACAGAAGGTAATCCTTTAGACAGTAATGTCTTTGTTTTTTCAACGGGCGATTATGTTGATAGCTTATTTGTTGAAGGAAACATTAAAGATGCATTTTCACTACAGCCAATAGGAGGTGTAATGGTTATGGCTTATCACCCTTTAGAAGATTCTGTTCCAAGAACTCATCGTCCAGACTATTTTACATTAACAGATGCTCAAGGGAATTTTAAAATCGACTACATGAAAGAAGGCGAGTACAAGTTTTTTGCACTCGAAGACAAAAACAGCAATTACCTTTTTGATTTACCCAATGAACGAATAGCTTTTGTAGATTCTACTTTTAATCCCTTAAGTAGCGATAGCATTAGTGCCATGTTTTTTACCGAAGATCATGAGAAGCAATACATCAAATCAAAGAAAGCCGAGTTTTTTGGTAAGATGACCATTGTATTCAATAGAGATTTAGAAAGCTATTCCCCTAACTCTCCCGGAATATTTGAGCCACTTAGAGGTGTTAAATGGGATCCTTCTACCATGATACAGGAATATTTAGCTGCTGACAGTATGTTTTTATGGTTTCCTAAGGGATATAATGATACGTTAAAGCTTGTTGCTGTAGACGATACCATGATTATTGACACGCTTAAAATGAGATTGCCCAGCAAGGAAGACTTCGTAAAAGATGTTGAAAAAGAACGCACTACTTTCGATTTATTGGTTAAACCAGACATTGACGGAAAAACTCATCATTATTTCGAACCGCTCACTTTTACAACCAATCATCCTATTTCTTCTTACACCTACGATTCCATTGTTTTTGTTGAAAATGATGATACGCTAACTCTTGAAGACATTACCTTAAAACAAGCGAATACTCCTGAAGAGCAAGAGCTGAACAGCATGCGAACAAAGCTTTTTAACTATAAGTGGAAAAAAGACACAAAGTATCAGATTACGCTTTTACCAGGTGCTTTTAATGATATTTTCGGGCTAACCAATGACACCATAGCAATTCGATTTAACACAAAAAAGATGGAAGACTATGGAAATCTTGTGCTACAAATAGAATCAGAGCAAAACATACCTTTCATCTTTCAGTTACTCGATAAACAACAAAAGAAAATACTGGATGAACAAACCTTTACCGGAAACCATACTATTCAATATCCTTTGATGGATCCTGATGAATATTCTTTTAGAATGATCTACGATCAAAATGGCAATGGAAAATGGGACACCGGTGAATATGCCACCCACCGGCAGCCTGAAAAGGTTGTTTATTACCCAGAGTTGGTTCAGGTAAGAGCCAATTGGGATATGGAGCTAAAATGGCACCTAAAATAAAGTCCCTTGGTTGTCTATTGGCATAGGGATTGGCAAATTGGCATTAAACGTTTTATTTAATTGCTCTGCGAAATAAGCATTGGTTTCAGGAGTAACCAAACTCTCTGGTTGGTGCATAAAAATGTAAATCTCTTTTACGCCATTTTGTGTCCAGTGCTTAAAACGCTTTACCCAATCATCCATTCGTTTATAATCAGACGGATCTAGCGAATAACCTCCGAAGCGAAGAATAAAAAAGTCTGCCGTTAAACGCATATTTACAGCATCTCTTCTCCCTGCCGTATCACTCATACATGTTGCCACTCCCAATTTTTCCATTTCATAAAAAACAGACTCAGCTACTTCATTTCCATCAAACCAGCTCTCGTGCCTGAATTCTAAAGCAACCTTTAAATCGCGCGGTAACCAGTTCAGGTATTCAATAACATTCTCGGCTTGATTAATGGTAAAATTGGGCGGAAGTTGAATAAAGCATGGCCCCAGTTTTTCGCTAAAATTGAAAATCGAGCGCAAAAAGTCTTCACTCATATCTTCGTGGTTCTTAAACCTTCTGCGATGACTAATACTTTGTGGCCATTTGGGACAAAACCGAAAACCTTCCGGAACTTTATCTCTCCATGTGCGAATGGTATTTTCAGGAAAAATACGGTAATGGGTAGCGTTTAATTCAATGGTGTTAAACATCCTTGAAGTAAAATCAAGGTAATCTGTAGATTTTGTTTTGGGAGGGATCCACTTTCCTACCCACTCTTTTCTTCCAAACTGAGTTCCTCCAATGTAAAATTCAGAACGATCTACAGCTGCTAACTTTTGCAGCAATGCTTTTGTTTGAGGATGATCTTCTGGCAATGTAAAATCAACCTCACCAATATCTTCTAGCTTGCCAAATTTCATTTAATCTATTTAAGTTAAAAACAATATAAATTTAATTTATATTGTAATTATTTTTATTTTATTGTTTAATAGGTAGTTAGTGATTTTTATCACAAAAAAACAACCCCCTCGCAACGTATCTTTGTCTTATCAAAGAAACAATTAATAAACAATAATAATTATGGAAACACAAGAAATTTTAACAATGCCTAGAATAGGAGATCAAGCTCCTGATTTTGAAGCCAACACAACTTTTGGCCCACTTAAATTTTCAGAATACATCAAAGACAGTTGGACAGTATTGTTCTCTCACCCTGCAGATTTTACTCCGGTATGTACTACAGAAATGAGTGGGTTTGCAAAAGAGAAAGCCTTTTTTGATGAGCACAATACAAAGTTAATGGGACTAAGTATTGATTCTATTCACTCTCATATTGCCTGGGTAAACAACGTAAAGAAAAACACAGGTGTTTTATTTGACTTCCCAATTGTTGCAGACATTGACATGAAGGTTTCAAAACTTTACGGAATGCTTCAACCCGGAGAAAGTGAGACTGCAGCTGTTCGTGCGGTATTCTTCATCGACCCATCAGGAAAGATTAGACTTATTATGTATTACCCACTAAATGTAGGGCGAAACATGGATGAGATCAAACGTGTACTCTTAGCTCTTCAAACTTCTGATGAGCACAAAGTGGCCTTACCTTTGGATTGGAGACCTGGTGACAAAGTAATTGTTCCTCCACCAAAAACAGTTGACGAAATGACTGAAAGAGAAGCTAGTGATTATGAAATGGTAGATTTCTACCTCGCTAAAAAATCGCTGTAAACAGCTAACAATACAGTAGAGCATATGGAGGGCAGCTTAACGGTTGCCCTTCATTTTTTTCAATGGGATGAGCAAGCTTTCTAACCCATTCAATTTGATTTCATACATGGTTTGCAACAACATGCCGAGTTTTCCTGCCGGAAATCCTTTTTGATGAAACCACAACAAATAAGGTTCCGGTAAATCACAGATCAAGCGTCCTTTATATTTTCCAAAGGGCATTTTGAACGTAACCAGTTCTTCTAATAGCTTTGGGTTCATGAAAGGTTCGTTTTAAGGTGACGTTTGGTTTTACTTCTGAACCTCCAGGTTAAAGCAACCGCAGATAAGGTTAACCCAATGGCCAAGCCATACCAAATGCCCAATGCTCCTTTTTCCAGTACAATTCCCAGAAAATAACTTATTGGTAAAGCCAATATCCAATAAGCGCAAAAAACAATAATGGTTGGAATTTTCACATCTGTTAACCCGCGTAAAGCACCAAGAGCAACTGCTTGCTGTCCATCGCTTAATTGAAACATTACCGCAACAATTAGCAAAGAAGAAGCTATGTTAATCACCTCTGGTTCATCGATATAAAGTTTGGGTAAGAAGTCTTTCCCTACCAAAAACAGTAGGCCAAAGAAAATCATCACAACAATTACCATTCTGAAAGCTACAAAACCAGCTTCTCTTAGGTTTTGATAATCCTTTCTTCCTAACTGATTTCCAACACGAACTGCGGCTGCAGCAGCCATCCCAGTAGCAATCATATAACTAATAGACGCCAGACTAATGCCTATGTTGTGTGCAGCCTGTGCTTCCGGTGAAATCCACCCGGTCATCAGCGCACTAAAAGCAAAAGCCCCTACTTCAAAAATCATCTGTAATCCACTGGGAATACCCAAAGACAAAATGCGTTTAAAAATGGAAGCAGAAAACGATTTCCATTCAATGGTTTTCCAGTACTGTGCAAATTTGGGCATCCATATCACCACAAAGAACATCCCAAAAAATTGAAACACCCGGGAAAGTAATGTTGCCCAACCTGCACCAGCTAAGCCCAAAGCCGGAAATCCAAAGTTTCCATAAATCAGTAGGTAATTCATTCCTACATTCAACAAATTGGCAATAATTGAAATCACCATTGCTCTTTTGGTATCAGACAAACCTTCTGCAAATTGGCGAAACGAGAAAAACAACAGCAATGGTAACAACGAGGCACTTTGCAATTGTAAATAGGTTTCCGCTTCAAGTGCTACTTCGGGGTTTTGCCCCATATCTGGAAGAAATGCCGTAACCAGTGTAAGAATTCCATACAGCAACAAGGCCATTATGACATTTAGAATTAATGCATGTTTGAGTACATCACTAATACGCTGGTGATTTTTCTCTCCGTCTGCATTGGCAATTAAAGGACTAATTGCAAATGAAAGTCCCATCCCAAAGACCATAACAACAACAAAAATGCTGTTGGCCAACGTAGATGCAGCTAAAGGAATTGTACCTAAACGCCCTACCATAATGCTATCGGCCTGACCAACCATAACTTGGCCAAACTGGCTCAACATCACAGGGTAAGCCAATCTCCAGGTCTTCACATAATGCCACTGTTTCTTCATTTTGCTCATGCGGCCGCAAAAGTAGCTAGAAAAACACCTTAAAATGGTGTTCTAGTTATTATGTATTTTGCCTCTTTCTTTTATTCTATCCTTTAGTATATTAGCAAATCGCTATTGAACTTTTAATCCTGCACACTTGAACATCAATTTCTTGAAGACCCTTTTCACTTTTTTTACCATTACCGTACTCTTTAGCAGTGCAGCTTTTGCTCAAAAATTAAGTGGACACATCTCAAATGACAGTGGAGAAGATCTCCCTTTTGCCTCTATCTATGTAAGAGAAATCAGTTACGGAACTTCTTCAAACGAGAATGGAGACTATAGTATTGAGCTTAAACCCGGTTTATATACCATCGATTTTCAGTTTTTAGGTTATGCCTCTCAAACGAAAATAGTATCCGTTTCCAACCAATCGCTGCGGTTAAACATTACCATGGAAAGTCAGAGTTTGACATTGCGAACCGTTACTGTTTCATCTAAAGACGAGGATCCTTCTTATACTGTAATGCGCAGAGCTATTGCAAAATCTAAATTTCACTTATTACAGCTCGATCAATACTCTGCTCAGGTTTACATTAAAGGAACCGGTAAATTGGATAAAATCCCATGGTTGTTGCGAAGCAGACTCGAAAAAGAAGGCGTTGATACCGGCAAAGTTGTGACTACAGAATCTATCAGTGAAATTTACTATGAACGTCCTAATACATTCAAAGAAAAAGTAATTTCAGTTAGAACTTCTGTTCCTACTGACACTATGGTTTCTCCTAACTCATACATCAACGGAAGTTTTTATCAACCTGAAATTGCAGAATGTATTTCTCCGCTTTCTCCTAGAGCTTTTGCCTATTACAAATTTTATTATCAAGGTAGTTACTTCGAAAATGGTTATAAAATTCACAAAGTGATGGTTATTCCTCGTTCAAAAGGAAGCAATGTTTTTGAAGGAACTATCTACATCCGTGATAAATTCTGGAACATTCACAGTTTGGACTTATCCACCACTGTTGAAGGGTTTGATATCCACATTATACAGTTGTACACTCCTGTAAAAGATGACATTTGGATGCCTGTAAAACTCAATACAGATGTTGGTGGTTCTGTATTTGGGTTTGAAGGAAAGTTCCATTACACAGCTGTTATAAGTAACTACAACATCATCCCTAATTCGGAACTTACTCCTGATATAGAAGTTATCGATGAGAAAGTTGAAGAAGTTCCTGAGGCCGTAAAAGAAAAGAACATTAAAGAAGAACCTGCTGCAGATTTGTTAAAAGAAAAAGACCAACAACTTACACGCAAACAACTGAATAAACTCATTAGGGAATACGAAAAGGCAGAGGAAGAAAAAGAAGAAGAACCAGATGTTGTCTCGAATTACAACTTTGAGATTGACACGAATGCCATGAAAAGCGATAGTATTTACTGGGCCAAGATGCGTCCGGTTCCGCTTACGCAACAAGAAGTGAAAGGTTATGAAATTGCAGACAGCACATTTAAAGCCACTCATTCAGACTCTATAGACAGTACTACCGTTGGAAGAATCACAAGCGGAAAATTAAGCTTGGGTGACTTTATCTTTGGCGACACTTATAAAATTGGAAAGCATGCTTCAATTGATTATAAAGGCTTTTTAAGAGAATTGCGCTACAACACTGTTGAAGGTGTTAACCTTGATTTTGAAAGTGCTTACCGTTGGGAAAATGATTCTGATTTTACATATCGACTCCAACCCAACATACGCTATGGCTTTAGTAGCGAAACGTTTTATGGTAAACTACTGTCTGAAGCTACAATTGGCAAAACAGGTTTTCAAAAAAATGTTCACCTGGAAGGAGGAAAATACATTCATCAGTTTTTAGAAAATTCGATCCACCCGTTTGTCAATTCACTCTACACACTATTACTAGCCAGAAACTACATGAAATTGTATGAGAAAGAATATGTTAAGCTATCCTACTCTCACGAATGGAACTACAAACTAAACATTAATGGTTCTGTTGAATATGCAAACAGAAATGCACTTTACAACACAACAGACTTCACTTTAATGAATCCTTGGGCAGAAGATTTATTGCCCAACAACCCTGAGAATGTAGAGTTACCATTGGTTGCTTTTAACAATGCAAAAGCATTTAAAACATCTTTATCATTAGCCACTAAACCTTGGTTAAAATTCAGGACTCACAACGGGAAAAAAATCCCTATTCAAAACAGTTCTCCAGAACTAAGTATAAAATGGAATGCTGGATGGGACGGTATATTTGAAAGCACCACCAATTTCCAACAATTAGAATTAGGATTTAAGGCAGAATATCAACTTGGAGTACGCGCTAACATTGATTTTGATGCTACCGTTGGAAGCTTCTTATCCAATGAAAATTTAGAATTTGTAGACTTCAAACACTTTCAAGGTGGCAGAACTGAATTTGCACCCTTAAACGTTACTGGTAATTTCAGGCTATTGGAATACTACAACTACAGTACAGCAGATAATTACTTTACTAATTTCACCCACATTAAGTTTAGAAAACTATTGCTTACACAACTCCCTTTAGTGCGCATTAGCGGCATTAAAGAAAATCTGTTTGTCAATTACCTTGCAACAGGACACTCTCCACAATACGCAGAGGTAGGCTATACCATTGATCAGATTTTTCGATTATTTAGACTTGAGTTAGTCCATTCTTTTGAAGATTTTTCTCCGAAAGAGTTTGGCGTCCGCATCGGAATTTCGGCTAATATCATCAACTAACAACAACACCATTAAAGGTTAAAACAAGATCTCTTTTTTATAACCGTTCTTAATTTCATTAATAACGGCCAAGCTGTTTTTTATGCCTCCGAAATAGTTACTTTTGTGCCCCGTTTTAGATTAGGTCAGAACAAACGAACATGGAATACCCGTCTAATATAAGTACTAAGCTTCCTAAAGTGAGCACGACAATTTTTTCTGTCATGTCTGCTTTGGCCAAAGAGCACAATGCCTATAATTTATCACAGGGATTTCCTGATTTTGAAGTATCTCCAAAATTGATTGAACATGTACATGCAGAAATGCGTGCCGGGTTTAACCAATATGCTCCTATGGAAGGTGCTATTGAGCTTCGTGAACAAGTAGCCATAAAAACGGAAAAAT
>CERC01134275.1_pt1 | contig 13082 bp, 14 predicted proteins | sample 530921 | NCBI WGS metagenome assembly CERC01 (sample SAMEA2621099, study PRJEB7988) | marine metagenome | isolation source: saline water (ENVO:00002010), including
GCGATAAGAAAGAAGCTTTAAAACGCTTTTTAGATGTAACGCCAGATGCTTATGCTGTAGTTTTCTGCCGTACGCGTAGAGAAACACAAACATTAGCTGATCAATTGATTGAAGCAGGTTACAATGCTGAAGCACTTCACGGTGACCTTTCGCAAGAAAAGCGTGATGTGGTGATGAACCGTTTTCGTAAGAAAACAACTCAAGTATTGGTATGTACTGATGTAGCAGCACGTGGTATTGATGTAGATGACTTAACTCACGTTATTCACATCTCATTGCCAGATGATCGCTCATACTACACACACCGATCAGGAAGAACTGCACGTGGTGGTAAAAAAGGTGTTTCAATTGCTATTTTAGGTGGTGATGAAATGACGCATTTACACTCACTGGAGAAGCAACTGAAAATTACCATAAAGCAAGCTTTAGTTCCTAATAGTGCTGAAATTGCTCAGGCGCGTCTACAGTTATGGGTGAATCAGGTCTATGAATCTGAGCCATTGAAAGATAAAGATGTCGTAGAAGCATTGGTAAATGCTTTTGCAGATTTGTCACAAGAAGATTTAATTGCTCGCTTGGCAGCTTTGAATATGTCTCGTTTCAATCTACACGAATCACAACGTGATTTGAACATGAAAGAAGAGCCAAAACGCAATAGTGGTAAAGGCAGAAGAAATGATAGAGATAGAGGCCCAAGAGGTAAAGGTAGAAGAGACGACCGTAGAGGTGGTGGAGATAGAGAAAGAGGAGGCGGTAAGCGCAGACGTGGTAACGGAGATGCTGTTTTCATCAGTGTGGGTAAAATGGATGGTTTAAACGTTCCTGATTTGCTGAATGTAATTCACAAAAAAACAGGATTGAACCAACGTCAGATTGGAGACATTCAATTACGCAGAAACCACAGTGTAGTTGAAGTACCCCAAAATTCCACCACACATTTTATTAAGACCCTCAACGGAAGCAAGATAAAAGGACGTAACGTCATCGTTAAAAAAGACCGCGAATAAGCGGTCTTTTTTTTGCTTGAAGCCTTCGTTTTTGAAGTAACAGGTGTACCTTAGAATTAGATACAGCTATTGTTCATGAACCAAGAAAAATTCTCGCTCAGAAAACGCATTAAAAGTTTTGGTTACGCCTTTTCAGGAATAGCAACTCTGCTGAAAGAAGAACACAATGCGCGCATTCATGCCGTAGCAACAGTGTGTGTCATTGTTGCAGGAATTTACTTTAAAGTTTCTGTAACAGAATGGATAGCATTGGTTTTCGCTATCGGGTTGGTTTTTGCTTTGGAAGCCGTGAATACAGCCATTGAGGCCTTAGCTGATTTTGCATCACCTGAACAACACCCTCTTATTAAAAAGGCAAAAGATGTAGCTGCTGCCGCAGTGCTTATTGGAGCATTTGCAGCTGCAGCTGTTGGTCTGTTCATATTTCTTCCTAAAGTGATAGAGGCATTATAACCTCTTTGAACTTAGGTGTTATTTATACATCTCAGCACGTTGCTCAGCAATACGCTCATCGCTGATGTAATCGTCATACGTCATCAGCTTATCGATTGTACCTTTAGGTGTTAACTCAATAATTCGATTGGCTACAGTCTGCGTAAAAGCGTGGTCATGAGATGTGAACAATACTGTTCCCGGGAAAGTTTGTAAAGCGTTGTTAAATGCTTGAATCGACTCCAAATCCAAGTGGTTGGTTGGTTCGTCTAGCATTAACACATTGGCTTCTTGTAACATCATTCTTGAAACCATACAGCGCACTTTTTCACCACCGGATAATACATTGGCTTTCTTGAAGATTTCTTCACCCGCAAACAACATCTTACCTAAGAACCCACGAATAAAAACATCATCTGCATCAGCATTAATGGCATATTGTCTCAGCCAATCCATGAGGTTTAAATCGGTGTCGAAGAATGGGTCGTTGTTGGTTGGAAGGTAAGCCGTAGTAATGGTTTGTCCAAAGTCAAATTCACCACTGTCTGCTTGAGCATTTCCATTAATAATTTCGAAAAACGAAGTAATGGCCAAACTGTTACGGCTGATGACAGCAATTTTATCGCCTTTGTTTACGGTAATGTCAACATTAGAAAAAAGTGTTTTCCCTTCTGTATGCTTACTTAATCCTTCAATGTTTAAAATTTGGTTACCGGCCTCACGACTTTGTTGGAAAATAATAGCAGGATATTTACGCGTTGAAGGCTCAATTTCTTCAAGGTTAATTTTCTCCAACAACTTTTTACGGCTGGTTGCCTGCTTAGATTTAGAAGCATTGGCACTAAAGCGTTGAATGAATTCTTGCAATTCTTTTCGTTTGTCTTCAGCTTTTTTGTTGGCTTGAGCACGTTGTTTCAAAGCCAATTGGCTTGATTCGTACCAGAAGGTGTAGTTACCGGTAAATAATTTGATTTTGCTGAAATCAATGTCAGCAATGTGCGTACACACTGTATCTAAGAAGTGACGGTCGTGAGAAACAACAATCACCGTGTTTTTAAAATCAAGTAAGAAGTCTTCTAACCACGAAATGGTTTGTAAGTCCAAGTCGTTGGTAGGCTCATCCAAAATCAGAATATCAGGGTTTCCGAAAAGTGCTTGTGCCAATAAAACACGTACTTTTTGAATACCAGCAAGGTCTTTCATCAATTTGTAATGATCAGCTTCATCAAGACCCAAACCACTCAACAAAGCAGCGGCATCTGGCTCAGCATTCCAACCGTCCATTTCAGCAAATTGAGCTTCCAATTCAGAAGCTTTCATTCCGTCTTCGTCCGAGAAATCAGGCTTAGCATAAATGGCATCTTTCTCTTTCATGATGCGGTAAAGTTCATTGTGCCCCATCATTACCGTATCCAACACCGTATTTTCGTTATATGCGTTGTGATCCTGCTTTAGTACCGCCAAACGTTTACCCGGTTCAATACTAATGTGTCCACCTGTTGGATCAATGTCACCCGAAAGGATTTTAAGGAAAGTAGATTTTCCCGCACCATTGGCACCAATTACACCGTAGCAATTGCCATCGGTAAATTTAATGTTGACTTCATCGAATAAAACGCGCTTGCCGAACTGTAGCGAAAGATTGTTAACTGCGATCATATACCTGATTTTGAGCGTGCAAAATTAGGCATTTGAAACTACGAGAGAAGGTTAACGCCATTAATTTTCCTGATAGGGAGCAATTATCTGTAAAGCGTTTGGTTTTATTTGGAGTTGAAGAGCTTGTAATTCGCCAATGTATTCTCCGTCAACTTGGAAAGGAGTTTTTGTTTCTAACTGAATTTGAGCTTTTTGGAGAGAGATGATTTCAATCTCTTCTTGGTCATATTCTGCTTCTCCTGTGATAATGGAAGAGAGTGAAGTAATGCTGTTTTTGAGTGAAATATCTTTTACAATCACAATTTCAAAATGGCCATCATTCAGTTTTCCTTTCGGATTAATAACGGCTCCGGTTCCATAGCGCTGTGCATTCGCAAATGCTAGCATAATGGCTTTTCCGGTTTTAAGGTGCTCATCTGTTTGAATGGTGAACTCAAAAGGTTCAAGCGCTTTAAGTTGGTCAATAGCGTGTTGCGCATAGCCCAAAAAACCACGAGAATCTCCCGCTTCAAAATCACGAATTAAGCCGGCATTAACACCAAAATCTGCTAAGTGCAGCATTAAGTGATCATTGATGTAAACAACATCTATGGCTTGCGGAGTAGAGGAGACAATGTTTTCTAATTGTAGGGTAAGTTGATTTTTAGCCAAGAGTGAAAGCCCAAAATTAACATTAGGAATGCCTAACTCTTTGGCTAAACCATTGGCAGATCCAGCGGGAAGAATGGCTAGAGGAAGTTTGTGCTTGATAGCGAGCTGAGCCACCATTGTAATGGTACCATCTCCACCGGCAGCAATGAGTGCTTTTTCGTTGCCGTTAATTTGCTTTTCAAGGACTTCAAAATCGTTATTGCCTGTGGTTCTATAGAGGTCAATTTGAATATCAAACGCATTCTCCCAATCATCAACTTGATCTGTAATTACTGATTTATCCGTGTCACCGGCAATAGGATTTAAGATTAAAAGGTATTTCGGTTTTTGAGGCTCCATGTACACTAAACACTTGTAATGTTATTTTGTTAAGTTGTCATCAATTGGAAGCCATAGTCCCACATAGAGGTTTCGGAACCAAAGAACAAGTGATCATTAGCGGTCATGTTTTTAAGCGTTATTCTCAGCAAGAAATTGATGAAAAATCTTCTGTATGGAAAAATGTGTGGGCAAATTTTATGCGTTTCTACAATCAACCGGCTACTCATTGTGAGGTGATTATTTACATGAACAATGAGCAGGTAAAACTTCAAACCGATCAAAACGGCTATTTTGAAGCAACGATTATTACAGCTCACGAAGCTTTAGGATGGCATGTTTATGAAGCTCATGTCCAGAGTTTGGGATTATCAGCTACTTGCGAATACAAGGTAACAGATAGCTATGGAACAGGTGTGATTTCAGATATTGACGATACACTTTTGGTGTCTCATTCTAACCTCGATTTTCGAAAGCTGTTGACTTATTTGCGCCACAATGCACATACCCGAAAACCAACAGAAGCTATGCAAACAATGCTTCCCATGCTGAAAGAATACAACAATGGATTACCGGTGTCTGATTTCTTTTATGTTTCGAACAGCGAGTGGAATTTGTATGAATTTTTACTTGCATTCTTCGATTTGAACGAAATTCCCAAAGGAGTTTATCTTTTAAAAACGTTGATTACACATCCCGTCCAATTTATCTTCAAGCAGGGAAGAGCCGAGAAGCGCGGACATAAATACCACGAAATACATCGGTTGTTTCGATTGTATAAAAACAAGCAGTTTGTATTGATAGGAGATACAGCACAACACGATGTTGCTTTGTTTCAAAATATGGTAGAGCAATTTGAAAATCAGGTAAGCGCTATTTTACTACATCAGATAAAGGAAAAACATGGGTCAAAATACTTTGAACTCAAACAGCTTTTGAAGGAAAAAGACATACCGCTTGAAGTCATCAAAAAATAAGGCATAAAAAAACCCTCATTTCAAAATGAGGGTTTTTTACGTGATGAATTAAGAGTATCTAAACTCTCAAACTCTTATTCTTAATTACTTAGCTTCTACTAAAGTAATGTCTAATTCAATGTCATCAGAGATAACAGCGTCTTTCATACCAGTAGAGTAAGCAACGTCATAATTTTGACGGTTGAATACTAATTTACCAGTAGCTTTTCCTTCTTCAACAACTACGTCAGTAACAGTTTCTTCGTTAGTTTTTCCTCTTACAGTAAGGTTACCTGTAACAGTACCAGCTTCTGCGTCAGCTGAAGTTACTTCGAAAGTTGCAGTTGGGTGCTCTTCAACAGCGAAGAAATCACCTGTTCCAAGGTGTCCAACAAGCATTTCAGCAGTGTGCTCTTCATCATAAGCGCTATCCGTTGGGTTAATTGTTGTCATATCGATAACGAATTTACCACCAACAACAGCTCCGTTTTCTAAATCTAGAGCAGCTTCTTTTAAAGCGATAGTTCCTTCGTGAGCTTTAATACCAATCATTGAACCACCCCAAACAACTTCAGACGCAGCAGCATCATAAGTTACAGATCCAGTTTTTCCAGCTGGAGCTTCTTCAGCGTGAGTTTCTTCGTGAGATGCATCATCGTGCTTAGCTTCAGTACCTCCACCACAAGAGGCTACAAACATTCCTAATACTAGTGCCGATACAAAAAGTGTAGCTTTTTTCATAAAATGAGTTATTAAAAGGGTTTAAAAAGTTTTTCCAAAAGTAATATTTACATGTATAAACACATAAAGTTTACATAAAATTATTTTAAAGTTCTAAATTACTCTTCCCAAAGGGATTTCAAAGAATAAGGACTTCCTTCAATCGTCCAAAAAGAACCATCTATAAATCTGTAATTGCGATCCAAGTTTGCAATTGTTTGCATTTCTTCTTCCGAGAGCTCAATCTCTCTGGCTTGCAGGTTTTGAATAATGCGTGAGGGAGTTACTGATTTTGGAATTACAGCATTGCCACGTTGAGAAGACCATGCAATCAATACCTGAGCATTGGAACAAGCATGATCTGCGGCTATTTTTGCAATAGCAGGGTCTTCTAGCATAGGAGGTTCATCTTCACTTTTATTGGTTCTATCACCCGATCCAAGCGGAGAGTAGGCCGTCATAAAAATGCCATTGTTGGCACAGAAGTCGAACAATTCTTTTTGTTGTAAATAAGGATGCATTTCTACCTGATTCATCTCCGGATGTTCTTCAAAAGCATCCATCAACTGCTGAATTTTAGGGATGTTAAAGTTAGAAACGCCAATGTGTCTGGTCAATCCTTCATGTTTAGCATTAATCATTCCTTGCCATGTTTCTGTCAACGGAACCTCGTCAAGAGTTAGAAAATCTTCACCTGATTGTGCAAAAACTGAATTAGGCGCTAATGCAATAGGCCAGTGAATGAGGTATAAGTCAAGGTAGTCAAGGTTTAAGTCATTAAGTGTTTGCTGTAGAGCAGGAATAACATCTTCTAGTTTGTGTTTACTGTTCCATAATTTTGAAGTAATCCAAAGCTCTCTGCGAGAAACATAGCCGTTTTCAAAACATTCAGCCAAAGCTTCTCCAACTTCTTTTTCATTTTGATAAATAGCAGCGCAATCGATGTGGCGATAACCGGCTTTAATGGCCGTTACCACAGCGTCTTTTACTTCACCTGGCTTTGATTTCCAGGTGCCAAGACCAATGCGGGGCATTTTATCGCCATTAGCATATTTTAAATTATTCATAAGTCTGTTAATATTTGTGTCTTTTTGGTGGATCATCATTGTGATGGTTATTTTTGAGGGAAAGGAAATTTACAACACTTCATTAAAAACAAGTACTATGAAAAATGTTTTTTTGACCGTTTTGTTCACTTTTATGCTCAACTTGCTGGCATTAGCCGGTAATGGAGATGCTGTTGTTGGCACATGGAAAACAGCAGACGGGAAAGCACATATTCAGGTTTTTAAAGCAAATGGGAAATATTACGGCAAAATTGTGTGGCTGAAAGAGCCTAATGATGAAAACGGAAAACCGAAGAAAGACGATAATAACCCCGATGAATCTAAAAGAGATACTCCGATTCTCAATTCTAAAATTTTGAAAGATTTTGAATACGATGCTGATGATGAAGAGTGGGAGGATGGAACAATTTACGATCCTAAAAGTGGAAGTACTTACAAGTGCACTATGGAGCTAGAAGATAAAAACACATTGGAAGTAAGGGGCTACGTAGGTTTCGAATGGCTGGGGAAAACCGAAGTGTGGACCAGAATAGAATAAGAAAAATATCAATCAAAAAGAAAAGCCGATTCTAGTTAGAACCGGCTTTTTGTTTTTTATGGAAAGAGCGATTTATTTAATCTCAACCAATTCAATTTCAAAAGTAAGATCCTTACCAGCTAAAGGGTGGTTTGCATCTACAACGATAGTGTTTTCACGCACTTCAGTAATGGTTAAAGGCATTTCTCTTCCGTCAGGACTTTGAGACATCAAGCCCATACCAACTTCAGGGTTAATTTCAGGTGGAAGAAGGCTTTTTTCAACTTCTTGAAATAAATCCTGATTAACTGCACCGTAAGCTTCAGCAGAAGGGATATTTAGGGTTCTTTTTTCGTTTACTTTCATGTCAATAACACCGTTTTCAAAACCAGGAATTAACATGCCTGAACCTACTGTAAACTCAAGTGGCTCACGATTTTCAGAAGTGTCAAAAATCTGACCATCTTCTAATTTTCCAGTGTAATGAACTTTAATGGTGTCGTTTACTTTTACTTGACTCATAAGAACTTAAAATCTTGTATATGAAATAATTATTTTGCGCGAAGGTCTGTATAATAATAAGACTGGGCAAATGAAGAGCAGGTTAATTCCCTTTTTGAACTCGGTAGGTGAAGAAAAGGTTAATTTTCAGTTCTACCGAAGTTTATATACAAGAGGAAGCGCATTGAAACTGAGCGCGTCAAAAGAAAAAACTTGCAAACTCCAATTTTTTCACAATACCTTTGCAGCACCTGTTACTCAGGCTATTGTTTCACTTCTAAAATGAGTAACGCTATGATGGTCTTTTTTAAACATATCGCCCAGAGGCTAAGAAGCTTGAGTTTCGATAGAAACCAGCTCTTTGTTCATTCTTAGTCCATGATTTGGTTTCGCCTGTCAGGTGAAAATCAAACATTCAATTTTTCAATTCAACTTTTTTAACATCAGATTTTCCCAATGGAAAGCGAGGCTTTTATGGTCTGTTTTGCCTTGGACTATTTGATCATTTTTAGCATTAACCCACACCAACATGGGCAAACAGAAATTAAAGGGTAAAACCTTAAAAAAGATTGGTTACCAATCGAACACAGCAAGAAGTTTAGCCATTAACATTATGGCGAAACACTATAAACACATTACTGCTAATGAGCAGTTAGAATTGTTACAAGCCATACAGGCAACACCAGAAAAATATACAGACAATGAAACATTAAAACCCATTGCCGCCCAGTTTATGGAGGTGGTAGAAGAAGAGCATTTCACTGCTTACCAATTGAAAGAAGAAAGTAAACCGTATTCGGTTTTCGGAAAGCCATTTATAGATCCAATGGCCATTCGACAGATGGATCAGGTAATGCGCCTGCCCATAGCAAAAAACGGAGCTTTAATGCCGGATGCACATGTGGGCTACGGATTACCAATTGGAGGAGTGTTGGCCACCGAAAACGAAATTATTCCCTACGGAGTAGGTTTGGACATTGGTTGCCGCATGTCGCTTTCAATTGTAGACATCCCATTAGCACAAGGATTACGCAAGAAGCACCAGTTGAAGACAGCGTTGAAAGAAAAAACGTTTTTCGGAATAGGTACACTAAAAGACCATTTTGAAGAACACGAAGTTCTGGAAAACGAAGCCTTTCAGCAGACCGAATTGTTGCGTCAATTGCACGGAAAAGCAGCCAAACAAATCGGAACATCTGGTTCAGGCAATCACTTTGTGGAGTTTGGAAAAGTAACGTTGGCAGAAAACAACCAATTGAACTTACCGGTAGGAGATTATTTGGGAATCCTTTCGCATTCAGGATCAAGAGGATTGGGAGCTACCGTTGCAAATTACTATACGCAAGTGGCCATGGATGTTTGTCGCTTACCCAAAGGGAGTCAACATTTGGCGTGGTTAGACCTCAACAGCGAAGCCGGAATGGAATATTGGATAGCGATGAATTTGGCTGGAGAATATGCCAAGGCATGTCACGATGTGATTCACCGTAACCTAATGAAAGCCATTGGAGCACGGTTGGTTAAAAGGGTAGAAAATCACCACAATTTTGCATGGAAAGAAATGCAAGATGATGGTTGTGAACTGCTTGTGCACCGAAAAGGAGCAACTCCGGCTAAAGCCAATGAACTAGGTATTATTCCGGCAACGATGTCAGAGCCAGGTTACATTGTTTCAGGCAAAGGAAACCCTGAGGCTTTACACTCGGCTTCACATGGTGCAGGTCGAAAATTCTCTCGTAAAAAAGCGCGTGAATCTTTCACTCAAAGTGCGATAAAAAAGCACTTGAAAGGAAAAGGGATTACGCTAATAGGCGGAGGAACAGATGAGGCTCCGATGGCTTATAAAAACATTGAAGAAGTGATGAAAAGTCAGGAAGAAAATGTAAAGGTTGAAGGTACGTTTCAACCGTTTATTGTACGCATGAATAAAGATTAAAAACAATGGAACAACGCATTATACAATTAACAACGGGGAGAGGCCCACTGGAATGTCAGTGGGTTTTAGCCCGACTGTTTTCCATTTTCCAAAAGGCATTGAGAGCAATGGTTGTTGACAGTGAAGTTATTGATCGTTCTGTTGGGCAGCAACCGCACACTTTGCAGTCGGTAACATTGCTAGCAAAAGGGAAGAAACTTTCAGCGTTGCTCAAAGACTGGGAAGGAAGCATTTTGTGGGTAGGACAGAGTCCTTACCGCAAGTTTCACAAGCGCAAAACTGGTTTGTAGAGATTCGCTCGTTTGAATACGAAGGTCAATCAGGGTTTAGTGAAAGTGAAATAGAATTTAAAACGACTAAAGCTTCAGGTCCCGGAGGTCAACATGTAAACAAAACTGAAAGTGCTGTTTGGGCAAAACATGTAAAAACCGGAGTAAAAGTTTTGGTGCAGGATTCAAGGTCGCAACATCAAAACCGGAAAATAGCACAGGAAAGGTTACGTGCAGCAGTTGCATTGTACGAACAGGAAAAATTAGCCGTAGCTGAAAGTGAACAGTGGAAACAGAAAATTCAAGTGCAACGCGGAAATCCCGTCCGTAAATTTACGGGAGTGAAGTTTAAAGAATAACAACAGATGGAAACATTGGCAACCAAATATTTCATTAAGGCAACGGATGCTTATCCTTTCAATTTGGAAGAAACCATTGAAGCATTGGATTATGCCTTAAGTTATGACGAAACACATGCAGGAGCACATTGCATTGCTTGATGGGCAATGTGTGTTTGTATTACACATTAGATTACGGTGCGGCTTTGTATCATTTTGAGCAGGCAATGGCCAATGATCTCAACTATACAGATACGTATTATGGATACATTAGCTTGTTGTTGATTACAGGTGAGTATGCAAAAGCACATCGATTGTTGACTTACGCTAAAAAGGTGAGAGGTATTCGACAACACCGTTTGTTGATGCTGGAAACCGAATTGCATGAACGTGAAGGGAAATTGACCAAGGCCAAAAGAACGTTACACGTTGCTTTCCTTCAATGTTTAAGTACAGCGGATATGGAAGACGTTGAACGTGCACAAGAACGAATTAAAAAGAAGTTCAAAGCGAAACGTTCAAAAGCAAAAAAGCGTAAGAAAGCCAATAAATAATCCTTTATACCTCCATTCAAACCCGTTTTGGATGGAGGTTTTTTAGTGCTCAAAAGTGGCAGCGTAGGTCACAACACCTTTTCTCAATATTGTTTTGATCTTATTTTTAAAACCGGGGTACAAATTTACTTTAAAGCCCATTTCTTTTAGCTGCTGAAGGTCTTGTAGATCGGTATAACCTTTAAACGGTTTAAAGTAAAATGCTTTAGTCGAATTTTTGTGGAAGGTCTTTTCTAAAGCTTGAGTCTCTTTCGCTATAGCTTGTTTTTTCAGATTAATGTTTAAGCCTGAAATGAATAAAACGCCTCCGGGATTTAAATGCTTGATACAATAGTTTAGCAATCGGTTTTGATAGGTGAAATAAGGATAGCATCGGTTCACAACAATTAAATCATAGGTGTCATCTAATGGATGAAGATTTTCTAAATCCATTTGAATTGATCTCCATGCCGGATTAGAATAAAATTTACGCGCGTTTAATCCGTCCAGTTCATGTGTAAAATAATCAATGGCCGTTACTTGTAACCCTTTTTTAGTAAGTGTATTGGCGAGCCAACCGTTCCAGCTTCCAATGTCTAAAACATTTTGATAATGTGGTTTTAGCAGGTTGTTGATCCATTGAATATCGTTGAATCGTGCTTGCCAGATTTGAGGGGAAACTTTTAGTCCGGAAGCCGGTAAATGCTCAAAATCGAGTGTTTGAAGTGTTGGAATGCGAACTTTTTCAAAATCATGAAGCCAAAGCAATAACATATTTTCAAAATCAGGAGTCATCAGCTTTAAAACACCTTCTTTTTCCTGAAAATGGTGTCCGTTTTGGCACGTGTTATCTTGCGCTAAAACAGCGTTACATACGGGACATTTCAACGGCATTTATAATGTGTTTTTTTCTATACAGATACCAAAAAAGCATTATCCATTGTGCAATGCACGATGCCACAATTGCTCCAAAAGGATTTCCCGAATATACCAAAAGCAATGTCATGATCAGGTTAAAAATGGCTCCTGCATAATTCACAACAATCACTTCTCGTTCTTTCTCAACCCGATAATACAGCAAAATGATCGGAACATAAATGAATGGTGGAAAACTGAACAATGTGCCAATGATGTACAATCTCCAATCGAGCTCCAATTCATAAAAGTAGATTAAAGCTCCGCTAACAGCCAGTCCGGATAAAGTTACAAGCAGTAGACTAAGTAAGGTCATTTTACGCTGAAATTTCAGAAAGACACCAGTGTTAATGCGGTAAATGATTTTCTGAAAAGGAATAACAATTATGGAGCTAAGTGACTGAATCAAGATAAAAGCAGAAAGGAATATCTGGTAAGAACCAACCACTTCTTTCTCACAAAAAAGAGCAATGACATATTGATCGGCTCTGGACTGGAGTAAACCACTTAAGCCAATAATGAAAAAAGGCAATCCTGATTTGAAAGCTTCCGTTCGAAAAGAGAAGTGGATGCCTTTTGGATACACAAATGCAAGAAGAATTACAGCCTTCAATGCAACTGCGATACTGAAAATGCGAAGAATGTCAAGAGGAATTAACGAGGGCTTTGTTATTAAGTAGCTAATGATTAGCGCAAAGGCTATAAGCTCAGCAACTATTTGCAAACCAAACTTGCGCGAATACACAATTAGCGTTTCTCCAGATTGATAAAGAAATAGCCCCAATAACCAAAGGCACAGCCAGAGAGCATGTTGTGCACTGCCAGCGGTAACGATCAGTACAACAAGGGCAGGTAAAAGCAATACTCCACGCGAAAATAGATTGCTGTAGAAAAGCGAAGAAATGCCACTCGGATGATGGCTAAAAGCACGCATAAGCAACTCTTTTTGTCCCCATTGCAATACGTGAGCAACCAAGTGTACCAATAACATTTCAGCGACAAAAGTTCCCCACAATTGCTGGCCTTCGGTATGTACTACATAATAGGAAATGAAAAATAGAGTAGCCGGAAGCACAAACGTCCTAATTCCATTAATGGCAATATGCAGCAATTTCTGATTCACCAGTTGTTAAGGTAAAATGTGTCATCAATAAGAAGGTACCTGCAGTTTTTCATTTCAGCAATGAACTTTTAGACATTTGCCTCAAAAGTATGGATTGTTAAAGAACGGTATTGAGGTGGGAGGGAGGTGAAAGCAATTGG
>CERC01045913.1_pt1 | contig 13067 bp, 9 predicted proteins | sample 530921 | NCBI WGS metagenome assembly CERC01 (sample SAMEA2621099, study PRJEB7988) | marine metagenome | isolation source: saline water (ENVO:00002010), including
ATTACCGATATCTTTTTAGGCACAGGTCTTGGCCCGCGCAGCTATGCGATTATAGAGCAGGGTATGATCTCGCGTTTAATTGAGAGCAAACCAGCTGATTTACGAGTTTTTTTAGAAGAAGCAGCTGGCGTTTCAAAATACAAAGAGCGTCGTCGTGAGACACAAACCCGCATTAAAAGCACCCGCGAAAACCTTGAACGTTTGCTCGATGTAAGGCAAGAGTTACAAACACAGCTCGATAAGCTTGCAGTGCAATCAGTCGATGCAAAAAAGTATCGAGAGTTAAAAGCCACTGAGCGCACCTTAAAAGGACAAATTGCGGTCTTAAAGTGGCAGAAGCTACACCAACAACAAATCGATAAAGCCGAGCAAATCAATAAACTTAAAGAGCAAATCCAGTTCTTTAAAGAAGCGCATTCCGGCCATGATGATGTGTTAGCAAGTCTTGAAAATCAGGTGCAACTAGAGCAGCAAAAATTGCAAGACGCCCAGCAGACTCAACATCAAACACACACTGAGTTAACGCGCAAAGAGCAGCAACAGATTAGCCTAAAGCAGCAACAACAAACACTTAGCCAAAACCTTATCAAACAGCAACAACTGCAGTTACAAAACAAAGAGCTGCAAGAAGAGCAACATGCATCGGCTGTAATATTACAAGAGCTGCTACAAGAAGCGATTGAGCAAAGTTTACTGTGCGCTGAGCAAGTTGCAGAGGTAGAGCAACAAGTTGCTGAACAACATCAGTATAAACAAAGTGCTGATGAGCAATACCAAAGCACCTTACAAAAGAATCAAACTCATGCTAGTGATATTACCGTTGCAAAGAGTCAACAGGCTCACTTTGCACAGACTGTTGCGCAACTTGAATCTCAGCAGGCACAACTTGACGCTGAAATTAGTGAGCTTGAAGCAACTCCTGTTGCAGCGCAAATTGCTGAGCAACAACAGCATATTCAAACACTGACTAAAGAGCTTGCTCAGCAGCAAAGTGCGCTTAATAAGCTCACTCAGAATCTAGAACAAGCTGATAAAGAGCAACAGCATTTAGAGCAAGATTTTAGACGGGTTCAACAGCATAGTAATGAAAACAAAGCCAGTATTGCAGCGCTTAATTCCTTGTTATCAGAGCAAGCTGATAGCGGGAGTGTCTCTTTATTAGCGCAGCTAAAAGTGACACTTGGCTTTGAGCCGTTAGTTGAACAAGCCCTACTTGGCCTTGAGCATCTAAAGGTCAGTCAACATAAAGAGGCTAACAGTGTTTGGCCTGCATCTGATGATGAGTTACCAAAAGAGTCATTAGCTAATTATATCGAATCGGGTGCTTACCCTGATTTATTAGCACGGTTTGCATTTCAACCTTGTTTTGATGACGCTATTTTGGCGGATCCATATTGGCTGGCAGTGATTGATGAAGAAGGCTGTATTCATGGTCGTAACTTTCACACCGATGCCAATAAAGACGCCGACAATTCTTTGCTTTTAAAGCATGCTCAGCTTAGCGATGCACAGCAGTTAGATGAAGAGCTCAACGAGCAATTAGAAACCAAGCAACAATTGCTAAACGAGCATCTGGCATATAAGAAAACGCTCATCGTTGACAAAGAGCAACACAGAGAGCGAATTCACCAAGCGGCTCAGCAGATTGCATCGGCTAGCACTCGACGCGATATGTTGCTTGAGCAGCAAACGCAGTGGCAAAACCAGCTTGTTAAGTTACAACAGCGTGAAACCTTACTGGCTGAGCAAAAGCAAAATGCCGATGAGCAGCAACAAGCCCAGCAGAGTTTACTTGAGCAATTACTAGAACAGCAATTAACGCTGGAAACAGAACTCGAGCAGGCTAAACAACGACAAACTGAGGCAAATAACAACTATCGCCAAGTTGCGTCTCAGCTTGAGCAATATAAAACGCAGGCTCACCAAGCAAATTTGGCTGAGCAAAAAGCTCGCAGTGAGTGTCAACTTAGCGAAACCAAATTGCAACACGCCAATGCCGCCCAAAGTGCTGCAAGTGAGGCTGTGTTAGAACTTAATGAGCAACTAGAAGAGTTAGTGATCCCGCTTGAAGAGGTGGCAGAGCAAATCATGCTATTGCTTGAAAAGCATCAACAAAGTGACGTTGAGCTGAAAAACTTGCAAGCGGCCTTGAGTCAAGCTAAAAAGGAGCTTGCTGATAAGCAAACAGCGCTGAAATCGTCGCAATCTGAGTTGGTTACGTTACAAGAGCAGTTGCAAGCATTGGCACTGGATGAGCAAAGTTTAATCGTTAAAGCACAAGCCGCTTTAGAGCCACTTGAAGAACTGGAACAAAATTTAAAAACAGTACTTGAAGAACTGCCTGACAGTGCCAATTTAAATAGTATGCAAGCTATGTTGACTAAAACCACCCAAGCTTTAAATGAGCTTGGCGCAGTAAACTTAGCAGCAATTGATGAATTTGAGCAGGCCAAGCAGCGTAGTGATTATTTAAATCAGCAGCTTGATGATTTAACACAAGCGTTAAATACCCTTGAAGGGGCGATTCAAAAAATTGACCGAGAAACAAAAAATCGTTTTAAGGCCACGTTTGAACAAGTAAATACAGACTTTGGGGAATTATTCCCGAAAGTGTTTGGCGGTGGTAGTGCCTACCTTGAATTGACCAGTGATGATCTACTCGAAAGTGGGGTAAGCATCATGGCAAGGCCACCAGGCAAGAAAAATTCGACAATTCACCTGCTTAGTGGTGGAGAAAAAGCGCTGACCGCATTATCATTAGTGTTTTCAATATTCAGGCTCAATCCAGCTCCATTCTGTATGCTAGATGAAGTGGATGCGCCATTGGATGATGCAAACGTGGGTCGTTTTTGCCGTTTGGTAGAAGAGATGTCACAATCAGTACAATTTATTTATATCAGTCATAACAAGATTGCCATGGAAATGGCAGGCAGATTGACCGGTGTAACTATGGCTGAACCGGGTGTTTCACGAATGGTTGCTGTAGATATAGAACAAGCTGTGCAAATGGCACATGCATAAATTTAGTTAGGCATATCAAATAATAAAGGTGAGGGGATGGCCGAAGAATTAAGATGGGCTTTAATCGTAATCAGTGTATTTGTCATTGGTGGTTTATTAATTCACGGCTTATGGTCGGTGCGTAAAAAGGACAGTCCAGATGCGCCAGCGCAAGAACGGGTCGAACCGAATGAAACAACTTCTGAGATATCAGAGCCTGCTCCAGTTCAGTCGCAAGAACGTGACGAGCCTGAGTTTGGAGATTTAAGCTTTTCCGCGCAACATAATGATGAACCCGTTGTTTCAGATGAGATTTCAGAATCACCTGAAGCAGAGCAGACTGAAACTGACGAAGAGCAAGAAGCACAAGCTCCAACTGACTTCATTATTGTGCATTTGCAGATGCCTGAAGATGCAGTTATGAATGGCAGCCAGCTATTGCCAGCCGTTAATATGTTAGGCTTTAAGTATTCTGAAGAGGGCTTCTTTAACCGCCATTTAGACCCTGCTGGTACAGGTCCGGTGTTATTTCGTTTAGTGAATATGTATAACCCAGGTACGTTTGATATCGATAACATGGAGCAGTTTAGTACAGCGGGTATCAGTTTATTTATGACCTTACCATGTGATGGTGACGGTTTAAGTGCATTTAATATGTTGCACAGTGCAGCTAAAAAGCTAGCTGATGAATTTGGTGCGACTATTTTAGATAGCAACCGTGAAGAGATGACGGTTGAAAGCGTACGTGAATATGTTGAGAAAGTTCGCAGCTTCTCAGCTTAATCGCACGCACAGATAATAAGTTTTAGGCCACTTGGCGTTAAGTCGTCTAAGTGGCTTTTTTATGTAGATTTTTGAGGTTTTCATGTCCAGCCCTATCTTTGAGCAAATTAGCCAACTTCGAGCCCAGTTAGAAGAGCATAACCATAATTATTATGTGCTGGATGCACCAAGCATTCCTGATGCTGAATATGACCGTTTAATGCGTGAATTAAGCGCTCTTGAGCAAGCTAATCCAGAGTTCCAAAGCCCTGACTCGCCATCACAAAAAGTTGGTGGTGCTGCACTTGATAAGTTTGAGCAAGTCACTCACCAAGTACCTATGCTGTCACTTGATAATGCGTTTTCTGAAGAGGAGTTTGCTGCCTTTAATCGCCGTATTAAAGAACGTTTAATGAACAGCAGTGAGTTAACTTTTTGTTGTGAGCCAAAGCTTGATGGTCTTGCAGTATCGATTATTTACCGTGACGGTGTGTTAGTGCAAGCAGCTACCCGTGGTGATGGCATGGTGGGTGAAAACATCACCCAAAACGTGAAAACAATACGTAATGTGCCGCTTAAGTTACGTGGCGATGACTTCCCGGCAGAGCTTGAAGTGCGCGGTGAAGTATTTATGGATAGTGCCGGGTTTGCCAAGCTTAATAGTGAAGCCGAAAAACGTGGCGAGAAAGTATTTGTAAACCCGCGCAACGCTGCTGCAGGTAGCTTACGCCAGCTTGATTCTAAAGTAACAGCAAAACGACCGCTGATGTTTTACGCCTACAGTACAGGGCTTGTTGCGGATGGTCAGTTACCAGAAGATCATTACCAGCAGCTTGCTAAACTGACCGATTGGGGTTTACCACTTTGCCCAGAAACTAAACTGGTTGAAGGACAGCAAGCTGCACTTGATTATTACCAAGACATTTTAGCACGTCGTAGTGAGCTGGCTTACGAAATTGACGGTGTGGTAATTAAAGTAAACGACAAAAAGCTACAAGAACGTTTAGGCTTTGTGGCACGTGCGCCGCGCTGGGCTATTGCCTTTAAATTTCCTGCACAAGAAGAAATCACACAATTACTTGATGTTGAGTTTCAGGTAGGCCGTACTGGCGCAATTACGCCTGTTGCACGTTTAGAGCCGGTATTTGTGGGAGGCGTGACAGTGTCTAACGCAACGCTTCATAACGGCGATGAAATTGCCCGTTTAGGCGTTAAAATTGGCGATACAGTAATTATTCGCCGTGCAGGTGATGTTATCCCGCAAATTACACAAGTTGTGCTTGAGCGCCGTCCTGAAGACGCCAAAGATATTGTTTTCCCTGCTACTTGCCCAATTTGTGAGTCACATGTGGAACGCATTGAAGGTGAAGCGGTTGCCCGTTGTACAGGTGGCTTAGTTTGCCAAGCGCAGCGTAAGCAAGCCATTAAGCACTTTGCGTCACGTAAAGCGCTTGATATTGATGGGCTAGGCGACAAGATTGTTGATCAGCTTGTTGACCGTGAGCTTATCAAAACACCTGCTGATTTATTTACCCTTAAACAAGGTCATTTTGAATCACTTGAGCGAATGGGCCCTAAGTCTGCTAAGAACTTAGTTAACGCGCTGCAAGAAGCTAAGCAAACAACATTAGCTAAATTCTTATATTCGTTAGGTATTCGCGAGGTTGGTGAAGCAACAGCGCAAAACCTAGCAAACCATTTTTTAACCCTAGAAAAAATCACCCAAGCAAGTGTTGATGCGTTAACTGAAGTAAGCGACGTAGGTGAAATTGTTGCCAAGCATGTTCGTGGCTTTTTTACTGAAGAGCATAATATGGACGTGGTTAACGCGCTAATTGAGCAAGGTATTAACTGGCCCGCGCTAAAAGCCCCAAGTGCCGATGCGCAGCCATTAGCGGGCTTAACTTACGTACTGACCGGCACATTGAGTGAGCTTAACCGTAATGATGCAAAAGCACGTTTACAAGCGTTAGGTGCGAAAGTGTCGGGCAGTGTTTCGGCGAAAACAGATGCACTGATCGCGGGCGAAAAAGCGGGCTCAAAATTAACCAAAGCACAAGATTTAGGCATTGATGTATTAACAGAGGCAGACCTCATTGCGCTTTTAAGTGAGCACAATGGATAGTTTATTGCAGGCATTGTCGTCAGTTGCTTTAACAATCGGCAGTTGGCTACAACCACACCTTTACAATATTTCATTATTGCTGGTGGTGTGTTTTATATCCTTGTATGCAAACGACATTATTAAAGTGACTAAGCGCTTTGTGGCGCGTCGTCACTTTATTATTCGTGTGCTTTGCTTTGTGCTGGTCACAGGGTTTGGTATGGGCTTACTTGTGGTGTTTGTGACTCCTTTTTTAAGTAAATTGCTAATGCTACTCGGTGTTAAATGGCTGGCGCTTACACTTACAGCAGCCTTTTTGCTACTTGGCATCATTGCTGATAAGAAGAACCAAATATGAATCGCTACGGCCCAGAATACTGGGATAAACACGGCACTTACCGGACGCCTGTGGCGTTCCACTTAACCTTACTTGTGCTTTTGCGTAGTTATTTTATTTGGCTGATGGCGGCGCTGAGTCGTCGCCCTGATCTAGATATCATGTCGTTGTTCTTTAAATCTAAAGCTGATTTTTTTATCGCTATTGCCATTGCTGCGATTGCTTTATTACCTGCGGTGATCTTTTGCTTGCGCCGGCCACAAGAAAACGCAGATAGTGCAAAACGTTTTGCGTCGATTTGGCGTTATATGCGCTGGCCATTAATTCTATGTGCAATCACAGATTTAAGTTGGTTAACCTATCAGGCTGCACACAGCCACTATCAGTTTTCGTTGTTCTTAGCTTGCCAAATGGTACTGGTGTTATGGGTACTGTTATATTTATTAAAAAGCAGATACTTGTCAGTCTTTTTCAATGATTGGCCAGATCCAATAGCAAAAAAATAGGGCAGCAATATGTTGGCAATTAATAAGCTTTTAGCAAAAATCTCATTTACTATCGCATTCGTATTAATCGCTATATGGGTATTTACGCCACTTTGGCACAGTGCGGCATTTTCACTGTTTGTGATGTTATGGGGCTTTATAACACTATCAAGCATTTATCGAGTGACGCCGCTATTTGTAGCGCGTAACCCCATTACTGACTTATTAAAACGCGATGTTAATCAGCTAGCACTCATTAGCCTTTCTGGGCTGTTTGATTTTAAACGCAAGGCTGAGTTTGTGTTAATTGGTCAAATTAAGCAGATTGAAGTGGGGGAAGGTATTATCCATATTACTGACGTCAACGGACAAAAAAGCACAGCAGTATTGAGTGTTAGTAGTGACAAAATTAATAGCCATTTATCGCAACTGCTTTCTGAGCGCGAACGTGCGCAAATAGATATCCGTTTACAAGCGAATTAATGCCACTTGCTCTTGGCTGTGCTTGTGATGTACTGTGCAATAGTTGTATTCAACCTTGAGGGAGCACTATGTTAACTTGGCAAGATATTTTAGAGTTTGCCCATAACGGTAACCCAACACCTCCACGTCGAGTCGAAAAGTCACCATCTGAGTGGCAAGCTGAGCTCGAACAAGATGCATTCTATGTTACTCGTTTAAAAGGGACTGAGCGTCCGCATAGCTCTGATTCATGTACGATATTTGAACCTGGTCAATATGCCTGCGTCTGTTGCGACAATTTATTATTTGATGGTGATGAAAAGTTCGACAGTGGCACTGGTTGGCCGTCATTTACTCAGCCTAGCAGTGTTGAAAGCATTGCTTATGTAGCTGACTCTAGCCATGGTATGCAGCGTATTGAAGCGATTTGCAATGTCTGTGACGCGCATTTGGGCCATGTATTTCCTGATGGCCCAGCGCCTAGTGGTCTGCGCTATTGCATGAATGCCATAGCGATGAAAAAACGTGATTAATCTAAATACTGTGCGATGATAAAAATAAGGTGCTCACGGTAAATTGGCTTGCTAATAATGTAGTCAGTCAAAATACTTGATTGCACCTTATCATCCCTTATCGCTGAAGCCGTTACCGCGATTATTGGAATATGTTTAAAACGATCATCACTGCGAATTAACTGGCTTGCCTCTAATCCACCCATTACCGGCATTTTTAAATCCATTATGATAAGGTCAGGTTGGTTTTGCTCAATTTTCATTAGAGCATCTTCACCATTAATAGCTGTATCTATTGTAAAGCTCCAGCGTGATAGGAAGGATTCTAAATATTCCCGGTTGTAAGGAATATCATCAACAATCAAAATGCGCGCTGGATTAAAATGATAGCTTGATATAGCAGGGTAATTACGATGTTCAACTTCGTTTTTAGATTCGGCTAATTCAACATTCGGTATCGACACAATAAATTCACTGCCTCGATCTTTTTCGCTGATCACCGATAACTCTCCACCCATTAACTTAATAAAGCGCAATGAAATAGCTAAGCCAAGTCCTGTGCCACCAAACTCAGAGCTACGTTGCCCTTGTACTTGTTCAAAATCATTAAAAATGAGCTCTTGTTGATCACTAGGAATGCCTTTACCTGTGTCTTTAACATGTACTTTAATATCAATATGGCTATTGTCATTATGCGCTTTAAAATCAAAAAACACTTTTACACTACCTTGGGAGGTGAATTTAATAGCATTACCGATTAAGTTTGTTAGTACTTGACGAAGTTTATTACTGTCTAGCAGCACAGGTGTTGTTAGATCAGGATGAGCAGTAACTTGTAACTCAAGATCTTTCTGAGCGCTTAATTGTAAGAACATCATGTTGAGTTCGTGACACATGGTAGGGATCTCAACTCGATCAATATCAAGTTGCATTTTACCGGCATCCACTTTTGATAAATCAAGAATATCGTTCAATACGTTAAGTAATGAGTTACCCGATATTGAAATAGCTTCTAGATAACGACGCTTATTTTTATCAGTTTCACTGTCTTGTAATAATTGGCTAAAGCCCAATACGGCATTAAGTGGTGTTCTTAATTCATGTGACATATTAGCTAAAAAGCGGCTCTTAGCTTGATTCGATTGCTCAGCTTGCTCTTTAGCATCAAGATACTCTTGGGTGCGCTTAGCAACGGTTTCTTCAAGTAAGCTATGTTGCTCATGCATACTATTGATTTGTTGCCTAACTGCAGCACGCATCATTTTAAAACCACTTGCAAGAGTACCAATTTCGTCTTGGCTTTTAATATTTATAGGGCAATTTAAATCACCTGTGGTCACTGCATGCGAAAACTCGACTAGCTGCTCAATGGGCTGCAAAATGATTCTTCGAATAATGATGTAAGCAATGATGAGCGCTGTGAGTAAGTATATCGCAAATAATGAAACAGCATTGCTGATGATAGCTTTTGTCTTTGCAGCTAAGTCAGTATCTGAAAAACTAACAATCACGTAGCCAATATTTTCGTTTTGGTAACTATTAATGGGGACCGAAACTACATATTGTTCATCCAGTGGAATGATTGTGTTTAGTGCAGGGTTCAATTGCTTCAGGATTTGCTGGTTAGTTTCTAAAGTATCAACCTTACTGTTATCAGGGTGTGCAGCAATAAAGTTATTTTGATCGATAAAGTAAATAGTTTTGAGATCATCAAATGTATTATTTTTTAGAATATTTTTTAAGGAGATACCTTGAACTTTCATCACCCAACTACCGACACTATTATCTTTCGTTAGCTTTTTTATCTCTGACAGCATAGGGGACACAATAGCATCTGCTTTTTCACTCATGTTTAGAAGTGTTTGTTCTTTTAACTCCATCACATGCAATGAGGTACTCGCCCCTAAAATGAGGGTAATGGTGAATCCGATTATCATCAGAATTTTGTGGGCAATGCTTATCCTCATTGCTAGTTTTCACTCCTTGACTTGAATGTGTGCATTGTTTCATTAATTTTTTTATCAGTTGTTTTAATTGTCTGGTTTATATCTGCACCATAGAATATTTGGCTAAATGCTTGCGAGATAATTTCACCAATGACAGGGAACTCTACCATTCCAGCTTGTAGGCGATCAGCTGTGGCATGATCAAATACCCACAACATTGTAGTATTAAACCCGGGTTTATTTACCAAGGTAAACAACTTTTCGTGCCACACTTTTTTTCTGGGAGGGGAGCCGCCAGTACTAAGTAGCGATGACGTTTGCTCGCTTGTCGCCCATTGAATAAAAAGCCAAGCCGCAGTTTTTTTGTTGGACTTGCTATTTATAGCAAACGCCCATGCCCAAGGGGAGGTTTCTCTTGCTATGGGACCTTTGGGCAGAGGGGCTGCTTCCCATTTATTCCAAATATTAGACTCTTCAGCTGTGTCTATTTCATTGTAAAAATGGGAAGCTAAAAATGCGGATGCCAGCTTACCTTGTTTAAATAAGCGACGGATTTCATAAAAGTGCAGCAAGCGGCTATTATCAGGATTTCCATACCCTGTCGCTAAATCTCGGTACACTCTTAGACTCTGCGCTGTTTCAGTGCTATTAAACACAGACATATTTTGCTCATCGATAACTTGTGCCCCGTATGCACGCATTACTGGCAAAACTGTCCAGGTGTTTAGCCCCGCACCTGGCAATGTGCGCGCCGCAAATGCATGCATTCCAATAAGATCTGGCGTTGCATCAATAGCGCGTTGTAACTTTATCTTTGTAGCGTAGAGCTCTTCATAAGTATCAGGTACTTTAAGGTTAAACCGCTCAAATAGATCTTTTCTGTAAAAATAGATTGGCGCCGAAAAATCAAAGGGCAATGAATACAAAATATCATTGATCTTACATAGTGCTAAGCTTCGATCACTAATGTCGTCTAGCTGATACCATGTTTTATCAGTTATCTTGGGATTATCTAAATAGGGCTGAAGAGGCTCTATCCAACCTTGGCTTTGCGCTTCTCCTAAAAAAGTAATTCCCATAGGCAATACATCGTACAAGCCTAAGCCTTCACTCAAATCTTGATGGCGGCGCGCTCGCATTTGTGATTGTTCTAAGGCATGAAAGCCAACCGAGATCCCCGTTAGTTGTTCAAATAATGGAATATAAGGCTTTAACGCTGTGAATGCTGGTTGTTCGTCTGCAAGAATATTTATATGACTTCCGGCTTCACTGCGCCAATCTATGTTTGCTTGTTGCCAGTAATGCAGTGTAGAGGAAGCAAAACTGTTGGCACTGTAAAAAAAAATCGCTGCTGTAATAAAAGGCTTGATAAGTTTTGACAAACGCGGTGCCATCTTTCGGTTACTCCGTTAACTTAATATTTAACTTATCAGCTTGTGCTTTAATTTTTTCAAATCGTATTGCTTGCTCATATTCGAGCTCTTGGCTAGCAAGTAAAGTAAAGCATTTTCTAGCAAGTGATAAATTAAAAGATTGGCCTTGATTATTAGTATCGAACAAACATTGTAATAAATTAAGTGCGATGCTGGCATTTTTGGGCATAACCCTAAATGCTTGCGTAAAGGCTTCAAGAGCTGTATTGAGTTGTCCTTTATTAAACTGGGTTACTGCATGGTTGTTAAGCTCTTTAGGGCCTAACTTGATATCTCGACGTTCTGTTTGTTGCTGTTGAATATATCTTAAATAAACAGGATCACTGACATATGGGTGACGTTCGCAATGGTCAATAATTTGGTTAAACAGCCTTTGCGCTTTTTGATGAAAGCCTAATTCATGGAATGCTTTGGCTTTGTCGAGGGCACCATCAACAGAACGAATTTGTGTATCACTCTCATCAAGTTGATTGATAAGCGCTTTTGCTTTTTGGTGTTCATCTTTTAAGTAATGTAATCGAGCATTTAGTACATCAATTTGAGTTTGATTATTACTATTGGGAAATTGCTTTTTTAAATCATTTAAATATTGATTAGTCTGCCTAGATATTCGGTTTATCTGATCGCTTTGATCAGTCGTTAGCGCAAAATCGATACCTGCGCGCGCCGCATTAAGGTAAATATCAGGATGATCATGAATAGAAAATTTTGCGTAAGTCGCAATATCTTTTTGTGTTAAATAGTTCTTTTCATAATCATGATTAAGTAAGGATACATGGCTCAAAGCTTTTTGACGGTTAATGTTACGTGGTGCAATATCAACAGCTTGGCTAATTAGTTGTTGAGCTTCATCATACTTATTAAGTTTAATTTCTAGTCGGCTTAGCAGGTCTAGAGCAACTAAACGAGTTTCACTGCGTTGTAACATCGTTTTCAACATTCGCTGTGCAAGTGAATGCTCATTACATGCAATCAAAGCTTCAACTAAGCCTACCTTTGCCCAAGTGAATTTTTGAATATCAAGAACAGATTTAAAAAAGGTTTTAGCTTCTTCATTACGTTTTAGTCGAAGTAGGGCATCGCCTTTAAGTCTAAGTAAAATAGCACTAAAACTATGGCTTTTGTTTTGTAATAATTCGTCGATCTTTTTTATTGCTTTTGAATCGTTCTCGTCATCAATAAGTTGATATACCTGATGTAAATTATTTTTTCGCATCAGTACTTTTTCGATACGATTTTTTAATTCATTGATAGTGAAAGGTTTAACAAGGAAATCATCAGGTTGCAGCTCTAAGACACTGTGTACAAGAGAGCCACTTGTTTCAGCAGAAATAAAAATAAAGCCAGTGGAGTTTTTAATCAGGCGCTTCATTTTCAGCTCTTCATATAGCTGATAGCCATCTTGTTGCTTACTCAGATTAAAAGAGCAAACAATTAGATCAAACTGCTCTATTTGGCACTGCTCTTTTGCTGAGTTGGCATGCTCTGCAAAACGTAACTGACGAAACCCCAACCCCTCTAATGATTGTTTCATATAGCTTTGAGCAAGTGGTTGCTCTTCGACTATTAAAATTTTGGCTTTCGAAAAAATCTTTGCAGGCATTAGACTTGCGACCGAGTGACATTAACAGTGACTATAATAAACAGTCTAGCTGCTGACAAGGCAAATTACAGCTTTTGCTGCTATTAAAAGTTTGGCTAAGGTCTTTGTCGAAAATGCGAGAAGTATGAAAGATCAGCTTTTAGGTATTTAGGCTTGTTGAACAGTGGGGGAAATTAAACCATTTGCCTATGTTTTATAGAAAGTGGCGATGCTTTTGAAATCTAAAGGTAGATAAGGAAGCCTTTAAAGAAAATGTTTATATGTGGTGGGTCGTACTGGACTTGAATCATCGAGCCTGTGTTTTGTAAAGAGTGGCGATGCTTTTGAAAATTAGAAATAAAATAAAGAAGATTTAAAGAAAGTATTTATGAAGTGTTTATATGTGGTGGGTCGTACTGGACTTGAACCAGTGACCCTCGCCTT
>CERC01040338.1_pt1 | contig 13030 bp, 14 predicted proteins | sample 530921 | NCBI WGS metagenome assembly CERC01 (sample SAMEA2621099, study PRJEB7988) | marine metagenome | isolation source: saline water (ENVO:00002010), including
TTTACCCCATAATCACAAGCACTGGATTTTTAATCTGACAAGACCGTATCAATAGTATGATTGTCAGCGTATGAACGCTGGAAAGAAATTTACGAAAATCAAATTTGTGTAATTAATACGAAGGTATGTACACTTATTGGTGTGACAAATGATGAAATGATTATTTCAGCCCAAAAGCAGAATCAGTGCAGTCGATTTTTATGTGTTTCCTTGAGAATATCGATAACCGTATTTCTAATGTATCATTAGAAAAAGGAAGCAATGCTCTTACCCCTTAAATCGCAACCATCAGCGTGATTAGAATTTAGGAATTGACATTGCAAACATATGAATATATATTCATATGTAAGAATCAAATTATACTAAGGATCAATCATGGCCAACTCCCATTCCGACCACGACCACAAAGACGGCAGCTGCGGCAGCCAAAAACATGATCATAGCGATCATGGACATGGTCACGATCATGACCACGATCATTCGCATGTTCCAGCCGTTACGCAGGATAATGAACGCAAAATTCTGGTCTCTTTCTTTCTGATCTTTACCTTTATGGTGATTGAGGCCGTGGGGGGCTGGATTTCTGGTTCTTTAGCACTACTGGCCGATGCCGGACACATGCTTACTGATGCGGTCGCTTTGGGACTAGCCTATGCCGCCTTCCGTTTTGGTCGTCGTGCCGCCGATAAACAACGTACATTCGGTTATATGCGTTTTGAAGTCATCGCAGGACTTGTCAATGCTCTGACTTTATTTGCGATTGTAGGCTGGATTGTTTATGAAGCGATCGAACGCTTCCAATCACCTCAACCCGTCATGGCTGGCCCGATGATGGCGGTTGCCGTCGCAGGCTTGCTTGTGAATATTTTTGTACTTTGGTATCTCACACGTGGTGATACCGAACATGTTAACGTCAAAGGGGCGATCCTTCACGTGATGGGGGATTTACTAGGTTCTGTCGGGGCTATCGTTGCTGCCATCACTATCTGGTATACAGGATGGACACCTATCGACCCGATCTTGTCGGTGTTGGTATCCTTACTGGTTCTGCGCAGTGCATGGGTTTTGTTTAAACGCACCATTCATATCCTGCTTGAGGGAGCGCCAGCCGATGCCAGCACTGTCGATGTAACGGCACATTTATTGAAAACGGTGGATGGTCTTGAAAATGTAAGCCACGTTCATGTTTGGATGATCACATCAGGTCGTTCAATGGCAACCCTGCATATCCAGCCGAAAGCCGGTGTCGATGTGCCAGCAGTGACCAAACGTGTTGAGCAGGAATTGAAAGATAAATTCAATATTGAACATCCGACCGTCGCTATTGACTGGCAAGGCGATGCCGCATGCAGTCTTGAAGATGCTCCGAAAACAATTAATCCCCACGCAGGCCATGACCACTAAAAAGCAAAAAAATCAATCGCAACAGGATGTCACTATCCTTTCCGAAACCTTCCGCCTGCTGGGTGACCCCAGCAGGTTGAAGATTCTTCTGCACTGTATAGATGGTTCCAAGTCCGTTACAGACATTGCCGAAGAGCTTGATTTGTCCCAATCATTGGTTAGCCACCATTTACGATTATTGCGTGGCGCACGATTGGTTGTCGGCGTAAGGCAATCAAAACAGGTTTTTTACGAAATTGCCGATAGCCATGTAAGCGACATGCTCCTCGACATGATTACACACATTGAAGAAGAGCATGACGACCATTAACGGTATTTGTGATCTTTATTTCGTCAAAATTAATAGCTATATTGTAAAGTATGAACATGAGGAAATGGATCAGCATGATTGTGATGGTGGCCTTCGTCGGTACGACGATGCCCGCCGTTGCGCATGCGGGCATGTCTCATGAAGGCGATGCTGTCGTAGCCAAAGTGGAAAGCATCAATACCGAACAAGCTCAAGCACCTGAACATGAAGACTGCCCTGGTCACGAAAAAGCAGGCAGCAAGACCAGCGAAAAGACTGAAAAGGCCGCTGATAAAAAAGGCAAGGGCTGCTGCGACGGTCTGACATGTAAATGCGTTGGCAATGCCTGCAACGGCCTGTCCAAGATATTAGGCTCGAATAGCCTAGGCTTGTTCTCTCCTCTCGCCGTCAAAGCGCCGTTCTCTTTTGAAGAGCGAATTGCTGCTTCCGATTATTTCACACGCATAAAACGCCCTCCAAGGGCTTAAATCCGCTGCTTCCAAATACGCTTTGTCTCAATGGGACAATTGCGTCTTTTTATCAGTCACACAAGGATTTAAGTCATGAAAAGGCATCGTCTATGGGCGATGGCCCTGTTAGGAGTTATTGCATTAGCAACTCCTGCACAGGCCAAAACCGTCGAATATAATCTGGTTATCGAACGCCAGCCTGTAAATATTACAGGAAAAAGTATCGAAAAAATCACCGTTAACGGCGGCATTCCCGCCCCTGTCTTGCGTTTCAAGGATGGGGACGAAGCAGTTATACACGTCACGAACAAAATGGATCAGGACAGCTCTATTCATTGGCACGGGTTATTGCTGCCCGGTGAAATGGATGGCGTTCCTGGTTTTAACGGCTTTCCTGGCATTCCTGCCGGGGAAACATTTACCTACCGCTTTCCTCTACGCCAGACAGGCACCTATTGGTATCACGCCCATTCCGGTGGGCAGGAGCAAGAGGGGCTTTACGGCGCGATGATTGTAGATCCATCCGGTACAGATCCGATCCGCACGGATCGTGACTATGTGATAGTCCTCTCTGACTTCTCCGAGGAGCCATGGGATGACATCATAGCCAATCTTAAAAAATCAGCTGACTACTATGCTTATAATCGCGTAACGCTCGTGGACTTCTTTAAGGATGCAGAAGAGCGCGGCCTTGGCAAAGCCTGGAAAGACGCAAAAGATTGGGGCCAGATGCGCATGATGCGCACCGATCTTGCTGACGTATCAGGCTATACGTTCCTCGTGAATGGCAAATCACCGACACAGAACTGGACTGGTCTTTTTAAGTCCGGTGAACGTGTACGCCTGCGCTTTGTAAACGCCTCGGCCATGTCTTTCTTCGATGTGCGGATTCCTGGGCTAAAAATGAATGTCCTGCAATCGGACGGTCAGAATACGGAACCCCTTAAAGTCGATGAGTTCCGCTTCGCGCCTGCGGAAACCTATGATGTCGTGGTTACGCCGCAAGACGACAAAGCCTACACCATCGTGGCCGAACCCATCGACCGCACGGGCTTTGCGCTGGGCACGTTAGCCCCGCGCGAAGGCATGAAAGGCGAAGTGCCTGAACAGCGCGAACGGGCCTTGCTCACGATGGGTGATATGGGCATGCACGATATGGATGGCATGGAAATGACCCCGGAAGACATGATTAGCGGATGGAAAAAATCCGGAACGCCTCCAGGCCACAAGATGCTGGATTACGCTGATCTGCGTTACGCAGGCATCCAGAAAGACACCCGCGAACCGGAACGCACGATTGATGTACGTCTGGGCGGGAATATGGAGCGTTATATCTGGACGATGAACGGCAAGAAGTTCTCGGAACAGACCGAACCTATTCGTCTGAAATACGGCGAACGGGCACGATTGACGTTCACAAATGAAACCATGATGGCGCACCCGATGCACCTGCACGGCATGTTTGTACAATTGGAGAATGGTCAGCCCGCAGAAAAACTGCCTAACAAGCATACGGTTATCGTCGAACCGGGAAAATCATACTCCGTACTTGTAACGGCGGATGAACCGGGCGAATGGGCGTTTCACTGCCATCTTCTCTATCACATGATGTCAGGGATGATGACCAAAGTAGTCGTTGCTAAATTTGATGATGCGGACATGCCCTCCAACCCAGCACAACAGCAATCCTCTACAAAGGGAGGCTCCCATGCAAATCATTAAAACACTCACGTCAGCAACAGTTCTTTTTCTTGGCAATCTTGCTCCGGCATTCGCGCAGGATATGGGGCATGACATGGCAAAAGAACATGGCGGCGCAATCTATCACATGTTTCGTGTTGAAACGGATTATGGGTTTGGAAAAGAAAGTGGCGTTGCGTCATGGCATCTGGATGGCTGGATAGGCACGGATGAAAACAAGCTCTGGCTGAAAAGCGAGGGTGCGCGTTCAGATGGTACCACAGAAGATGCAGAGTTTTGGGCAATGTATAGCCGCAATATCTCGACATTCTGGGATGCGCAGTTTGGTATCCGTTATGACGCTAAGCCTGACACTACCGGATATGCCGTTATCGGCATTAACGGGCTGGCACCTTACTGGTTCGAGACGCAGGCACACCTGTTTATCAGCGAGGAAGGAGATGTCAGTGCAAGATTTCGGCAGGAAAACGATTTTCTGATCACACAAAGACTGATCATCGAGCCTTATGCTGAAATTAACCTGTTCGCGCAGGATGTGCCGGATCGCGGTATTGGAGCGGGAATTTCAGACGGCAAGATCGGCCTGCAAACCCGCTACGAAATCACCCGAAAATTCGCACCTTATGTGGACGTTCACTATGGCCGAAAATTCGGTGAAACCTCGTCTATCGCAAAACAAAACGGCGAAGACAAAGACGCATTTGCGGGCGCAATCGGCCTGCGTCTGATGTTCTAAAAATATTCATGATTAACCAAAGGAGAAAACCATGAAAAAATTACTTCTTACCACTGCTGCTCTGGCCATGATGGTCAGCCCGGCTTTTGCCAAAGATTTTACGGTTAAACAAGTCAGCGACCCTGCTGGCGATAAACCGTATTATTTCTCACCAAGCAATCTGACGATTCAGCCTGGAGACACGGTGACGTTTGTCAATGTACAAGACGACATGCATGACGTCATGTTTGTGGAGGTACCAAAAGGCGTTGACGAAATGATTATGAGTCCTATGAGCGAAAAAGAAGGCGATAAGTTCTCGTACACATTTACTGTTCCTGGAACTTACAAATTCCACTGCCACCCGCATGAAGCGCTTGGCATGGAAGGCACACTGATCGTCGGACAAGCTTCGAAGCCGGGTGAAACTGTCAAAATGGATCACCACAATATGGGTAAGAAAACCGATACTGCTAAAACGGCCCCGGTTAAAGGCATCCCAGCAACGGGGATAGTCAATAGCATTGATGTGGCTGGCGGCACGCTCAATATCACACATGACCCAATCAAGGTGCTAAACTGGCCAAAAATGAAAATGGTTTTCACGGCAGAAAAAGGTGTCGACCTGTCTGCTATTAAAGCAGGTGACAGTGTTACTTTTACACTGAAAGATGTGGGTGGTGACGACTATACCGTTTCAAGCATTCAGAAAAAATAAGGCAACCCAGCGCCGCGCGTGAAAATCGTGTGGCGCTAATTTTCAGGAGAAAAAAATGAAAAACATCATGATAATGCTGGCCTTGGTTATAGCCTTCATATTGCCACTAACTGCGGCGTACGCACAAAGCCCCGCACTCAGGAAAGTGGAAACGCAATACACATGCATGGTAACAAATGCCGTTTATGATAGACCGCAAATTGCGGTGGAAGTGAATGGCAAGACCTATTACGGATGCTGCCCGATGTGTAAAGAACGATTGGCAAAAGATGCCAGCCTACGCAGCGCTGTTGACCCTGTCAGCGGAAAAACGATTGATAAAGCTGATGCGGTGATTGGCGCGGCAAGCGACGGTTCAGTCTATTATTTTGAGAGCAAAGATAACCTCAAAGCCTATAAACCCGTACAATAGACCCTCGTAAAATAGAAAACCCTGCGCCAGTCACGCGCAGGGTTTTCTATTGTCAAAGCCGCAAACTTTATGCGGCTTTTTTCATTTGTGACATTTCACGGCAGCTTTTTGCACAGGCGCGGCAGGCCTCAGCACAACGCTTCATGTGATCGCCGCCGATGCGTTCGCACGATTCCGCGCAAGCCTCACAAACTTCGGCGCAGGCCGCGCAAATCGCCATATGGACTTTTGAATTGCGGCGCATGAAATCAGCCGAAGTGTGGCAGATCTGAATGCAATCGGTCATAAGCTTGACGTGCTCAGCTTCAGCGTGTTTGCCGCCTTCAGCGAGGCAGTGATTGTAAAGGGTTTCCTGACAGGTATCGTGGCAATCGTCACATTGGCTGATACAGTCTTGCATATGGGCGTTGTGCTTATGGGGCATGGTTTTTCTCCTCAATTTAATGATAAAAAGTCTTTGGTTATGAACTAACGAAGATAAAAATATGCAGTTCCCTTCATAAGGGAACAATGTGAATTATCTATAAAAACAATTAAGTTACGCGCCTTTTCACCAAAATATGTCCAAGATTAGTTTGTCTTGACCTTCCCATGATGGGAAGGTGTACTATATCAAGGATATGGAATTAAAATAAAGGAGTCGGCCATGACAGCCCATAACCCAAAAGATACACCCAACGTCTCGAATATTTCCCTGCCTATCGAGGGCATGACCTGCGCATCCTGCGTTTTCCACGTTGAAAAAGCGCTTTCCAAGGTCGAAGGTGTTGGCAGCGTTGCGGTCAATCTCGCCACCGAAAAGGCGGAGATCAAGCCATCCGGCCCGGTTGATCGCGCCGCACTCGTCCAGGCTGTCAAGGATGCGGGCTATGATGTGCCTGAACGCACCAGCGCGACCGAGCTTGCCATTGGCGGGATGACTTGCGCCTCTTGTGTGGGCCGCGTTGAAAAAGCCCTCAAGGCCGTACCGGGTGTCACCGATGCGGTTGTCAATCTGGCCACAGAACGCGCCACCGTGCGCGGATCGGCTACCAGCGATGCCTTGATTGCCGCAGTAATCGGCGCAGGCTATGAAGCCCGCCTGATCGAAGCCACAGGTGAGATCGAAGATAATTCCGAGCAGAAAGACGCCGAACGCAAAGAGCTGAAGAGCGATTTCATTCTGGCAACCGTTCTGGCCTTGCCGGTGTTCGTTTTGGAAATGGGATCGCACATGATTCCAGCCATGCATGAGTTCGTAATGAACACGATTGGCATGCAACTGAGCTGGTATCTGCAATTCGCACTGACGAGCTTTGTGCTGGCCGTGCCGGGCTGGCGTTTCTATAAAAAAGGTTTTCCCGCGCTCATGCGTCTTGCGCCCGATATGAATTCCCTCGTGTCGGTCGGGACGTTGGCAGCATACGGTTACTCTCTTGTGGCGACTTTCCTGCCGCATCTTTTACCGGCGAATACCGTGAATGTTTATTACGAAGCCGCCGCCGTGATCGTGGCGTTGGTGCTGCTCGGCAAATTCATGGAAGCCCGCGCCAAGGGCCGCACGTCCGAGGCCATCACGCGCCTGATCGGAATGCAGGCCAAGGTCGCACATGTCCAGCGCAACGGGCAATTTATCGATATTCCAATCAGCGAAGTAGCACTGGGCGATATTATCGAAGTGCGCCCAGGTGAGCGTATTCCGGTCGATGGCGAAGTGCTGGACGGCAAGAGCTTCGTGGATGAATCCATGATCACGGGCGAGCCGATTCCGGTCGAGAAAACCATCGGCAGCACGGTCGTGGGCGGTACGGTCAACCAGAAAGGCGCGTTTACGCTCAAAGCTACGGCTGTCGGCGGGCAAACCATGCTGGCGCAAATCATCCGTCTGGTCGAACAGGCGCAAGGCTCCAAACTGCCCATTCAGGCGGTGGTCGACCGCGTAACCATGTGGTTCGTCCCAGCGGTGCTGGCAGCGGCCACCGTAACCTTCCTTGTCTGGCTGGCTTACGGCCCATCGCCCGCACTGACCTTTGCGCTTGTGAATGCGGTGGCTGTCCTGATTATCGCCTGCCCATGCGCCATGGGTCTGGCCACGCCAACCTCCATTATGGTCGGCACTGGACGCGGTGCGGAACTCGGTGTGCTTTTCCGTAAGGGTGAAGCCCTGCAGCTTTTGAAAGATGCCAAGGTCGTGGCCGTCGATAAAACCGGAACGCTAACCGAAGGCCACCCCGCCCTGACCGATTTGGAAGTGACAGAAGGTTTTGAACGTAATCAGGTCTTGGGACAGATCGCGGCGGTGGAATCCCGCTCCGAACACCCGATTGCCCGCGCCATTGTCGATGCCGCAAAAGAAGAAGGCATTGCCATTCCGTCTTTGAGTGATTTTGATTCTGTAACAGGCATGGGCGTGAAGGCTGTGGTTAATGGCGTGAATATCGAGGTAGGTGCGGATCGCTATATGCGGGAGCTGGGCCTTGATACAGGCGTATTCGCCGCCACGGCGGAGCGTCTGGCCAGCGAAGGTAAATCCCCGCTCTATGCCGCCATCGGAGGCAAACTGGCCGCCATTGTGGCCGTGGCCGACCCGATCAAGGCATCCACACCTGCGGCGATCAAGGCCCTGCACGATCTGGGTCTGAAAGTAGCCATGATCACGGGCGACAACGCCCGCACGGCGCAGGCCATTGCCGCCAAGCTCGGCATTGACGAAGTGGTGGCCGAAGTGCTGCCGGAGGGCAAGGTTGAGGCTGTGAAGCGCCTCAAAGCCCAATACGGCCAGATCGCCTTTGTCGGTGACGGCATCAATGACGCGCCTGCCTTGGCGGAAGCCGATGTCGGGCTTGCCATCGGCACAGGCACGGATGTCGCGATGGAGTCCGCCGATGTCGTGTTGATGTCAGGCAATCTGCAGGGCGTGCCGAATGCCATCGCCCTATCCAAGGCGACCATCGGCAATATCCGCCAGAACCTGTTCTGGGCCTTTGCCTACAACACGGCCTTAATTCCGGTCGCGGCAGGTGTGCTTTATCCCACCTATGGCATCCTGCTTTCGCCGATCTTTGCGGCGGGTGCAATGGCCATGTCGAGCGTCTTTGTGCTGGGGAACGCGCTGCGTTTGCGGCGCTTTCAACCGCCTATGGGGCAAGAATAAAGGAGAGAAACTATGAATATCGGTGAAGCTGCCAAGGCATCCGGCGTATCGGCCAAGATGATCCGCTATTATGAAGAAATAAAACTGATCCCGCCGAGTGACCGCACGGCATCGGGTTATCGTTCCTATTCGCAAAGCGATATTCACCGTTTGCAGTTTGTAAGAAGGGCGCGTGATCTGGGCTTCCAGGTGGCGGAGATCAGCGAATTGCTGGCATTGTGGGGAGATCGTTCACGCAAAAGCTCGGACGTGAAGAAGGTGGCGCAAAAGCATATCGTCGATCTGCAGCAGCGCATTCAGGATATGCAGGAAATGGCGGATACATTGCAGACGCTCGTCAGCTGCTGCGCGGGCGACGGAAGGCCGGAATGTCCGATCCTGGAAGGCCTCGAAAAGTCTGCCAAGACCACCAGCCGTCCTGCCGCCCGTAAAGGTGCAGTTACTTCTATCAAAAAGAAGCGTTAGTCTTTCGTTGGCGGGAAGCCAACTTCGCAGAGCGCAGCTTCCACTTGTTCTTTGCTGGCCGAGGTAACGACTTCAACGCTGCGGCTTGGCGGATCGGCTTTGACATCCGCTTGCGGATCGAGCGATTTGATCGCTGCCGTCACGCCACGGGCGCAGCCGCCACAGGTCATGTTTTCAATATGCAGTTTCATGATAAAGCCTCCTTTTGTTGCTTATAGTTTAAGTATGGGGCTTCCCATCGTTGGAAGGTCAAGGGGTTTTTATCCGCGCGGCCATTGCTGGTGCAGATCATCGATCACAAAAGCATGTCCGTCCTTGGACGCATGCGCTTCTTTTAAATGCGGGTGATCCGGCGCAAGGTTTTCATGTCCGTGCGGCACAATGTCGGGATCATTGGCGGGCCATATCATGAAGCCTGTCAGTGTGGTGCTGTCAGACTAAACTAAATAGTCTCAGCATATCGTAAGGCAAGTAAGTCTTATGCCATAGCAATTTGCCGCCACTGGTTGAGTGAAGTGGCTCGTAAGGCTTTAAAATGTTGTCGTTGTTCTAGATGGCGTTGATGATTGAAGTGGTTTTGGAATGTGGCCTGTATCGCTACAAATTTCTGCAAGGAATGCATGGACCTAAATCTATTCATACCTCGTTCTCGTCGCCTGAAATGAAGATGGGAATTCTCCGCCAAATTGTTGGCATACTGCGTTGTTTCTTGAAGGTGTTTTATTCCTAAGTCCCGCAGTGCTGCACCATAAGACGCCAGCTTATCCGTAACGATTTTATTTGGGTTTCCGTAAGTTTTGATGAGTTTCTTTAGAAATTTAAGCGCTGTTTTCTTATCTCTGCGCTTGGAAACAAAGCAGTCCAGAACAACGCCTTCATGATCAACTGCCCGCCATAGGTAATGATTCTGGCCATTGATTTTGACAAATACTTCGTCAATATGCCAACGCCAGTTTGAGTGAGAGTAGGGGGAGCGCCTTTGCTTCAGGCCATTTGCGAAATGAGTACCGAACTTATTCCACCAAAAGCGAACCGTTTCATGACAAATATCGATACCTCTCTCATGCAGAATATCTTCTACATTACGCAAGCTGAGTGGAAATCGGACATAATACATCACAGCAAGTTTAATGATTTCAGGGCTAGTTTTGTAATATTTGAAGGGATTTGGCTTTTTCATGGGGTCATTTTACCCCATAATCACAAGGGCTGGATTTTAATCTGACAAGACCGTTGCAAGAGCTGCGAGATAAATGGCAGGAGGCGTGGTGTATTGAGCCACACCAAGGCATTGGCCCCACGCTGCTGCAGAAGAGTTTAGCTTATAAAGAGTATGAGGCTGAGAAGGGTGGACTGCCGCCAAAGCAGCACGCACAGCTTTTGAAGCTAATAAGCCAGTATAAACAAAACCCAGAAGCCCTCGAAAATACCACCCCACAGCTTAAGCCTGGCACGCAGTTAGTAAAGGTCTGGCGTGGGAAGCGTTATACCGTCCACGTTACCACCCAAGGGTTCGAATACCTCAATAAGCACTACGGCAGCCTATCTGCTGTGGCGGAAGCCATCACCGGCACACGGTGGAATGGTCGCCGTTTCTTCGCTGTTTAGCATTCTTTACTTGAAAATTATCCCCTCTAAGCCATACTAGCCCCATGAACAGCAAATTCTGTTCTGGGGCTTCATAACCCCTCTTAGACGGTCATAGCATCAGACCGTTACAAAAGATGCTGCCAACCGGTTTATGGCCGGGAGGCAGTGCTATATGTCCAGGCGTAAGCTAAAAAGTGCTGCGCCGTTTCTAAGACGGTTATGAACTCCCGGTCACCAGTTGCTGGTGACCATTTGTTTTTTAACAAGGGGTCCGAACCGATGAGCGACACATACACATTTAGCACTCTCTATGAAGAAGATGCTTTTAATCTATACAACAGCCTTCCACGCAAGTCACAAAAAGCCGTTATAAGGCTTATGAACTTCGAACAATCAAACACCCATGGCTTTTTACTGCGCCGCAAAAGGTTTAAAGAGATGTATGCCTTTGACTGGAAAACACGCAAACTGCTTTCAATGTTCCTGCTGGAAAAACATCCAATTTTTGAAGGAGAGGGGCTGCCCACTATTTTTGAAAGCCAGTCGGATGTGGCCGATACCGTTGCGACCTTAGGGAAGAATGGCTATGCCATATCAGCAAATAAACTCACAGCTAAACTGCCAATGGATGAGTTACTTTTTCAATCGAAAGACAAAACCTCACAGTCATTTAGCGGTAAAACACTGCTTGAGGCAATGGAGCAGAATAATCCTGATAAATTGGCAGGTACATATTGGCTAAAAGACCAAAACACCGCTGCCCAAATGCCCGAGTTTGCCCGTATCGCTTTTGACCCGTATATCTTATCAGTAGTTTCAGGGTATCTGGGGTGCACGCCTATCCACGTACAAACGAACCTGTGGTTCTCATTCGCAGGTGAACAAGACCACAAGACGCTTTCGCGCAATGCTCAGTTCTTCCACCAAGACAAAGAGTTTGTGAAGTTCATTAAGGTGTTTATCTACCTTAATGACGTCACCACTGAGAACGGCCCTCATTGCTACATTGAGGGCAGCCATATTGACGAACTTAACCAGCACGGTATCCCATACTCAACTCGCCTGCCAGACGAACAGGTACTCAGCTTCTATGGGGAAGATAAGCTAAGAATAGTTGAAGGCGAAGCTGGCACAATTATCTTCGGCGATACCGTTGCGGCCCATAAAGGCTTACCCCTTAAGAAAGGTAGCCGCCTTATTCTGCAGCTAGAATATGCGGCATCACTCTATATGTCGCCAGTCTGCCCCTTTAGTGACTTGAGCTCGGAGGCCAAAGGAGCCATTCATCCAGTTGTGCTGAAGCATGGGAGATTGTTTGCTAATTATAGCAATGAAACCAGAGAGATATATGAAGTCATACCAGCCAAGAGGCTTAAGCCTAAAAGAGCATGGCAGAAAGTTTTAGGTTCTTACCGTCACAATGATAGATGAATTTATTATTGTGACTAGTATTATAGTTAGTGGGTAAATGAAAGGAGTTCTTCAATGGGTGAAATAAAGAAGTATATGGATATCTACCGGTGTCACATGGGAGAAATTATTGCAAGAGATAAGTTTCTGAGAGGTATTTTGTCTAAAGGCGGATTCCTAGGTAACAATACCTATGACTATGAAGTATTTGCAATTCACGTTCGTAAAATTCTCGAAGCAATTGCTTATTCATCTTTAGTAGCGAATGTAGAGAAATATAAAGAGAGACATTCAGGTTATGAGGAGCATTGGAAAGCCAAAGGACTTCTTGAATGTATTGAAGAAGTGAATCCTGAATATTACCCAGAGCCTGTCTCCGTCACGAAAACTGGCGAGAACCAACATCATATTGAGCCCAAGGTAGATGCCGAGGCCCTAACTAAGGAAGAATTTTGCTTTTTATACGATAAATGCAACGAAGCATTACATCACTGGCGCCCTTTTGCCCCTGGAGCAAATATAGACTTTGAGAAAAAACCAATCGAATGGTTAGATAAAATTAGAAACCTTATGAACACACACAAGATTTGTATTAACTCTCTGGAGGAGTATTGGCTTGTGCAGATGGTTAGTAATGATGGACGGACTAATATTTTTCAACTTAAGGCTCTCAAAGACTCGACTTCCTCTTAAAACCAAGCGTTACTTACCTTAATGGAGGTA